>Ga0115565_10000400_pt1 | contig 38036 bp, 22 predicted proteins | sample COGITO_mtgs_1105_FD_87199 | JGI IMG/M metagenome (GOLD analysis project Ga0115565, IMG submission 87199) | Pelagic marine microbial communities from North Sea - COGITO_mtgs_110530 | ecosystem: Environmental > Aquatic > Marine > Epipelagic | place: Germany:Helgoland, sampling site Kabeltonne... | reverse complement strand
TTCGCTCCAACTGTGGTAACTAAAAGTGCTTTTTCATCTAAATCATAATCGAAAGAATTTATTTTACCTAATACTCCTTTATTTTCTGTTTTACCACTGTATACAGGGTATTCCCCTTGATTAGAATTGATATATTCACTTGTGTATTTTGTAGCATTAACCCCTTTTTCCCACTGCATTATATACTTAAGTTTTGTTTTACTCCAGTGTTCTGGAATTTGACCAATCCATTCAATTTTACTCTCCTTATATTTTGAGTATTTTTCCATTAATCCAAAACTTTTTTTTCTAAATCCAAAGAACTTTTTTCTAGTTTAAAAATTTTCTCCTTAATTTCCTCTAGCGAGCGTAAGGATTTAAACTCATAAAAGTATTTGGTAAAGTTAATTTCGTAACCAATTTTAGTTTTAGTGTCGTCTACCCAAGCTTCAGGTAAATGTGGTTTTACTTCTCTATTAAAATATTCTTCTATAGTTTGAGGTACTAGATTTTTATCAACATCTAATTTTAGGAATGGAATATTTTCGTAGTCTCTATTACTTGTATTTGGCTTTACTTTAATCTTCTTGCCTTTTTCAATAGTTAATTCATTTTTATTTAACGACCATTTTCCCTCTTCAATGTGGATTATGCACAATTCTTTAAAATCATCAACTGCTTTTTTAATTTCTTTAGGTTTCGCATTATTTAAAAAATTAACTAAGGTTTGTTTGTCGTGAGCAACTTTCGTCATTAAATCTGACCAATCTGGTTGCTCAATCGTAGCTCTCCAATAGCCAAAAAAGTCATTTGGATAAATTTTAGAAAATTCATTTTCTTCAAAATCCCCGTAAATTTTGGTTATAAAACCAATGCCTTTTTCTTCTCCGTTTTCTATTATTTTCTTTCGTTTATTTCCCAAACTTGGTGTTTGCTTTTCATAGAAACGGTTAAAATCTCTTTTGCCATCAGCAATAAGTTCATTATCTTTTGTGCCTGTAGCATTAATAAGTTGTATTTTTCCTTTCCGTTGTTTTTCTTTTTTGTTGCTTACAATCCACACATACGTTGAAATACCTGTGTTATAAAACAATTGGTCCGGCATAGCTATAATGGCTTCTAACCAATCATTTTCTATAATCCATTGCCTTATGTCGCTTTCTCCACTTCCTGCACTTCCAGAAAATAGAGGCGAACCGTTAAAGACAACAGCTATTCTAGTCCCATCAGATTTCATTTTAGAAATCATATGTTGTAAAAACAGAAAAGAACCATCATTAATTCTTGGTAAACCTGCACCAAAACGACCTGAATGTCCTTGATTTTCGTTTTCTGCTTTTATGATTTTTTGAGCTTTTTTCCAATCAACACCAAAAGGTGGGTTTGAAAGCATATAGTCGAATTTTTCGTCTTCTAAACCATCGACTGTAAAGGTATTTCCAAATTTAATATTTGATGGATTTTGTCCTTTAATTAGCATATCTGACTTGCAGATAGCATAAGATTCAGGATTTATTTCTTGTCCAAAAACTTCAAGCTTTGCTTTTTCATTGAAGCTGTTCAAATGTTGTTCTCCAATTGAAAGCATTCCTCCAGTTCCACAAGCTGGGTCATATAATGTTTTTACAATTCCTTCTTTTGTTAAAGTATCATTATCAGAAATGAACAAGACGTTTACCATTAATTTAATAACTTCCCTTGGTGTAAAGTGTTCTCCTGCGGTTTCGTTGGACTGTTCTGCGAATCTTCTAATCAGTTCCTCAAAAGCATATCCCATGTACATAGTATCCATTTCGGATAAATTAATTTTTGAGAATTTTTGAATCACCTGAAAGAGAAGGTCCGAGTTTGGGCCATCCATTCGTTCAATTTGATCATCAAAATTGAAATATTCTATAATTTCTCTTGCGCTCGAAGAAAATCCGTTAATATAGTTTCTAAGGTTTGCAGAAACTTTGTCAGGTTCAGCTACTAATTTATCAAAGTCATATTTACTTCTGTTATGGAAATTATGACCTGCAATTTTATTGAGAATAATATCTTTAGTCTTATCTGCTTTTTCTGAAACTTTTGGTAAAAAAGCTAAGACTTGGGCTTTTGTTGGCTCAAGTACACAATCTAATCTTCTCAAAACTGTCAATGGAAGTATTACTTTTCCGTAATCAGATTGTTTGTAATCACCTCTTAGCAAGTCTGCTACTTCCCAAATTAGATTTGCTTTTTCCTTAAAATCTATCATTATTTATTCATTGTTTTTTAATTTAGATTCTAATTTAATATTTTCTTTTCATAAACTTGCTTGAGCATTAAAAAGTATCACCCATTTTGCTTTTCAAGTTTTGCCTTTTGAATAGTAAAAAATTAAATTAGTATTTGATTGTTTTTTTTTTTTGCTTGTAAGAAACTTTTAGATAAATTATCCTAAACTTCGTAAAGGTTAATATTAACAAAATAAAACTTAAGCATTTTTTTGATAAATATAGGAAAAATATAGAGTGTAGGTATTTGTATTTAGTAAAATCTGAACAAATTAAAATTTTTACTTTTCATTTTTTAAATACCACTTTTACAAATAGTTGCTGCTGAATATTAATAATAAGCATGTGGTGATTATATAACTAAAATAGTACAAGTCATTAAGTTCTGGAGGGATTTGGAGCACTGCGAGCTGCAATAGCTTGAGAAGCTAGAAGTTTTAATTTGGCAGAATCTCCCAAGACAAAAATTATATTTGCAGTATTTACCCAAAGTTGGTTAGAATCATCTTGAACGTTTTCATGAAAAATAGAGTGTGCGATTCCTTTATATTTCTATTCTTCTTTTAGAATGAAACAAGACCTTAAAGAAAGTGTTATTTGTGACATTTGTGTTGCTTATTTCAAAACTTTAATTAGTGAATATAACTTTTAATTACTAAAAAGTCCAATACTATCTATTAACTAAAAAAAGATAATACCCAAATAATAAGTTTATAAAACAGTGACACTTTTTACACTATTAACACTTTAAATTATAACAGTATACCAAAAAAAAACCAACAAAATTAATGATGGGTATTTGTTATTATCTATAATATCTAAATTATATTTATGGAGCCACATTTACAGCCTGTCCATAATTTTTTCTTATAAAATAAAATCCCATATTCTTAAGAGATTTACAAAAATTCTTGTTGTTCAAAGGTTTATATCCGTCATCCTTACAGAAAATTTTATATGTGTTATATAAATCTCTAACTTTGTAGTTACAATCAGTTGATTTTTCATATTCAAACTCTTCCATAAATACCCTAACAGTATCAGATTCAGTTTCGTAATTTTTCACTTGTTCAACAATACTAATACTATGTGTGAATCCTTTTTGATTAATTAATCTTACTAATCCATTCATTACCCAATTAAAAACACCAGAAAGTTCGTTGTTGATTATTTTTGTATGTAACTCTCTATCTTGATTTTCTTCCTTAATTACAATATTAAAAGGAATTATAATAAACCTTCTAAAAAAAGCTTTGGTCGATTCTACATCATTTGGTAAGCTATTTGTGTTGAAAGCAAGTTTAGCGTAATTTTTAATTTGATGTGCTCTCCCGTATGGATGTCGAGCTTCTACTGGCTCATTTGAAGTTAATTGTTTGAAAATTGCAATATTCATTTTCCTATCAATTTCACTCGAAAAATTTAAAAGTTTATTTTCAATTTGAGCTCTTGAATAACCTGAACTATCTGTAAGGCTTGCTAAAGAAAAATTAGAAATATTTTCAGGACCCAATAATGCATTGATAATTTCAAAAAATACAGATTTACCATTGCTTCCACCTCCTGTTAATATAAGCGCCTTCTCTAATTTTATTCCACTTCGATTATTTATAAAAATTGAGCCAATGAATTCGGCTAAAACTAACTGTAAAGACTTATCGGGCAATACTTCATCTAAATATTTTTTAAATAATTCAGCTTCTGCATTTGGATCAAAAACAAAGGTTAATTGATATGTTAGAAAATGGTTTCGACTAAAATTTAACATGTTAATTTTCTGCCCTTCAAACTCAATAGTTCCATTTAATACATTTATTCTAGTCGGTTTTTCGTCTGAAAAGTTAGGTGTGACAATTGTAGTCTTTAATTGCTTAAAAAGCTCGTTTCTAAAAGAATAATGTTTTGCTTTAAACTTTGGTACTTTGAATTTTTTTGAAATCACGTATAACACTTTTTTTATAGTATCATAATCTACCTTCTCCCAAAACGCACTATTATAAATGAAAATCTCCTCATTTTTAGCGATTAAATTGTGTCCTTCATCATTAAGTTTTTTTAAAAATAGATCTACGGTAATTATAACGTACTGTTCATTGGTTACTTTGGTCTGTTTAACACCATTTAAGTTAACTATCCCTAAAAAATCCACCTCTACTGACTGTGTTTTAACATCTTTAAAAATTGTTTTCTGAGATACAGGTAAATTTATTTTGACGGATAATTGTTCCATATTCTTTATAATTATTGGTTTATGTATTATTTTTTTTTCCATAATTTTATATGTTTTAGGTTAAATTTTTTATTGAATGTGTTATTCTAATTTTCTTTTTATTTGGATGTCCTTAAAAACTTATTTATATTTAGGAGCATAAAGCTTCTTCTTTAGAATATCCATGCAATAATTTTTAGTTTTCTCTTCCTCTGTCATTTGTATAGCAGCAGAAAATTTATTTCTTTCTTGTTTTTTGAGCTCAACCATAGCTTCCATCTCTTCTAGAGAAAGACTATCCATTATAACGGATGCTATTTTGTTGTTGAGCTGTAACATTTTTAGCTAACTATTCTTTAATAATTAGAAAAACTGTTAATAAAAAAGTGTGTGATTTTTTAGTAAAAACTGCCCATTCAATAAAGAGCAATAAGTTATTTTTAAGCGAGTAAATTAAGGTTAAAACCTTGAAAATAGTGTATGTAATATTAAGTGTCATAATTATATATTTTTAAATTATGACGTAAAACTAAATGTTATTGAAGCGTTAATATGGGTTCAATAAGGTAACGTGAAAGACGAGAAAGATAATTGTACTTATTGTGAAGGTTGTGAAGGTTTTTTTACTGTTTCTTGTGAATTTGCTTTAGTTTTTGTTTTATTTCTTCCTTATATTTTTTTGCAATATATACTTTAGAGAAACTGCTACCTTCAATTTCTAAATCAGGAATAATAGCCATAACTTCTTTAGCAATTAAATTTCTTGATTTAGTAATTTTCTTAGAGATGAAACCAAACGCACTACATCTGTCAAACCAAATAACTATCGCTCCCTTCATACCTGGTTTATCTATAAAACGTCCATCAACAGTTAAGACAGGGTGTTCAATTTCTTTTAAAACCTCTAGGCAAATTCGCTGTAGTTCTAAACTTTTAAATAGGGATGATTCATTGGATTTAGAAGTAGAAGGCTTTTCATCACTTACTTCCTCATCCGTTTCTAAAACGATTAATAATGCTAAAGCAATATCTATTATATTTTCTGAGTTAATAATTACCCGTGAATCTTGAAATGGTTCATCTCCACAGAAACGTACACTTTTTTTTGTTACCATTTCTAAAACCCAAGGATTACCAGGCATTCTAGGTGTTAAATAATCAAACTTTTCATCAAGTTCTACTTCTGATGTCGCAATTTGACCTGATTCTAAAATAGAGTTAATCCAAAGAAGCTGAGATAGACATCCTTCTGCAAAGACATTAATAGATGGCACTATACCTATATTTTTACAGTATTTGTATTCAGAAATAAATCCGACATGAGATTTATTATAACTATTAGCTTCAACCTTATCTAAGGAAGCAATAAGATGATTAATGTATGTTTGGTCAGGTAAATAGAAATCTTTAACCTCTAGTTTAAATTTATCATTTATTACAGCTCGAAATTTCTCATTATTATGCATTTAAAAGTGATTTAAGTTCACATTACAATATTAATGATTATATTTACTGTATACAAAACCGAATACGGTTATGTTAAAAAAACGAATATTAACCTCTCCGAGGCATTGATTTTACTGTATAGAAATAACAGGACTTTTTTCAAAATCCAGTTCTTTCGAGAGTGTGGGTTCGATTCCCACCTTGAGTACACAAGGAAAACCTCAACTTTTTACAGTTGAGGTATTTTATTAGGTACAACATAGGTACAACAAATGAAGATTTGCTTTACTAGTTTAATTAATCAAAATTAAAAAAATCCTTAACCTCAACACCAATAGCATCTGCTATTTTTTTTAAAGTTAAAGTAGTAGGGTTTTGCCTTCCATTTTCAATACTTGACAAATTTGATTTTTCCATAGAAATTATTGCACAAATATCTAATTGGCTAAAATTATTCAATCTTCTAATTCTTGAAATATTTTTACCTAAACTTTTTAAATATTTTTCTTCTATGTTATTCACAGCATAAAGAAGCTGAATAAAACGATTAGTAAGGTTATGATATATAATAACTATTTTATTATATTAGCAAAATATTTAAAAACTTTAAAAAAATACGTCTCAAGAAACTTGTAAATGAATTAGAGGCACTTATACATTTTTACAAAAACTAAACTATGAAAACAGAAAACAATCAAAAAGTAAAATATGAATCATTATCAAAAGGTTTAGGGATAACAGGCTTAGTTTTAGGAATTGTAACATTACTTGTCTCTTTCATCCCTTGCTTTGGACTTTTTGCTGTATTTTTTGGTATAATAGCTATTATAGTATCTTTAATCGGTTTAGTCATAGCCTTAAAACACGATCATGAAAAAAGTTTAATAATTGGAGCTATAATTTGTTCATTATTGGGGTGTGGAATTGCATATTCTCAATATGCAACTATGAATAGTATTACAAACGAAATAGTAAAAGAAGCTAACAAAAGCAATAATGGAAGCAAAAAGAAGCTAATGGAAAATGAAACTAATCCTTCAAAGAAGAATAATCTTTCTGAAAATAAAGATGCTGCATTAGTATTGGAATACATGCAGAACTCTAAAAAAGATGTAAGTGATGAAAACGGTCTGCCCTTAAATTATGAGTATAAAATCAATTGGGGTAAAAGTAAGAGTCTTGGAAAAACAGCTGTTTTTTCTAATAAAGGTGATTTTAGAAACTCATTGTTTTTAGAATTACTAATAAGTGAAATTGAAGTTGTTTTATCTTTAAATGGAAAACACTCAAAAACAGTCAAGCTAATATCTCATATTTATGAATTAAATGAGCTTAATCCTTTAGGTTATAGTAAAATTCCAACAAAATATAAAAAAGAAGAATTTGTTTTTACTCCAGCTTTGGATGATATTGGTGTTCAGAAAGAAATCATTAAAGATGTAACTGAGCCAAAATTTTATCAATCTTTATATAAAAAGACAGAACATGATAAAAAAGTTTCTAACGATTGGATCAATGCAACTTCTAAACTGATAAAGTCTTCTAATATTTTAAATATAAAAACTCTTGAAGATTATGAGAATATTGTTGTTTCAGACAGAGATAAAGAATCTAAAAATGTAGATATAAATAAGGTTGAGGTTACGAGTGTAGATACTGAAGTAAAAAAGCTCTTAATAACAGTTGATAATTTAAGAGTAAGAACAAGCCCTGATTTAGATGCAGAAAAAATAGAAAACTTACCTTTGAATACAGTTGTTGAGTTCTTAGATAAAAAGTCAGAAAATAAGACTGAGGTAACTATTCAAGAAAATAAGATTAATGAGTACTGGTACCAGATTAAAACACCTTCAGGAAATATTGGTTGGATACATGGTTGTTGCTTTGAAGAAAAATAAGATGAGGTACTTTCTATATTTATTAATAAGCTTTACGATTATATCTTGTAAAAAAGATAAAAACACAAAAGAGCCAAGCAAAAAGGTAACCCCTATAATTTCTAAAGACACTATTAAGAAAAGTAAAGAAATTGTTGATGTTATAGTTATTGATAAGAATTTTGTGTTGGGAAAATTCAATTATAGAAAAGATACTTCTTTTGTTAAAGTTGATGCTATACATGCCTCAAAAACAATTTACTTACAAAAAGAAGTGTATACTGCTTTTATAAAAATGTACGAAGCTGCAAAATCAGAAAACATTAATCTAAAAATCATTTCAGGTACACGTAATTTTTATGAGCAGAAAGCAATCTGGGAGAGAAAATGGAAGAGGTACAAAGATTTATCACCGATTAAAAGAGCACAAAAGATTTTAGAGTATAGCTCAATGCCATCAACCTCAAGACACCATTGGGGAACAGATATGGACTTAAACAACCTCAACAATTCGTATTTTGAAAGAGGCGTGGGTGCCAAAGAATATCAATGGTTGAAAGAAAATGCTATAAAGTATGGATTTTATCAGGTTTATACTTCAAAGAAAAATGGAAGAACTGGTTATAATATGGAAAAGTGGCATTGGTCTTATATGCCTTTGGCAGAGCAATATTTATCATATTACAATTCAAAGATTTCTTATGAAGACATCACAGGTTTTGAAGGATCACAATTGGAAGGAGAATTGAATATCATTCAAGGTTTTGTGAATGGGATTTCAAAAAGTGTTGTTAAAGTAAAATAAAAATTAATATGTTCAAATAACAAAAAAGTTAATACTATCAGATCTGGACTTTTCATATTCAATTAGAATATTAAAAAGTAAATAAGTTAAATATAGTAAAACACTATCAACTTCAATAAATCAAGAAGTAGATTTCTTTGTGAATGATTACAATAATGTGAGATCATATTATGAACATAAGATTTACACTCCAAATGAAATTTTTAGAACACCATCATTAAAACAAATTAGACCCATACTAGAAAAATCATTTAAAGCTCGATTAAATGCAAATCGTTTAACTTCTTGCGAAGACAAGTGTTAAAAAACGAGAAATAGGAGAAAACCAAAATTCAATTATCAAAATGACTTCATAAAAACATCAAATTAAGTGTTATCTCAAAACTGAATTTATAATATTCAAAAATAAGCATTGAAACAAGTGTTTTCTATGTGTTTTTGATAGCAAAGAAATGATGAGTTTCTCAGAGATGTTATTCGAAAATTCGAAAGAATTGATTAAGAGATGTCTATATTCTTTAATCCCGCTATTAGTAAGACTTTGCTTGTAGTTAATTCTTTTTGAATTCTCAAGTCAATTTTAATTCACTCATAAGATGGAGCCATGGTATGGAGCCAGATTAAATAATTTATGGAAAAAGTGTTTTTAAAAAAACACCTAAATAACAATCAATTTTTTTCTAATAATTTTTTTGTCATTTAAGATAAATTTTACAAAATAAATACCAGCTTTACTATTTAAAAGTTGAAAAGAGTTGTTTTGTTTTATGTATTTAATACCAATCTTTTTACCATTAATATCGTAAACAAGAATTTGGATTTTATCATAAGGTTCAAGTCCTTTAAAATGAACAAGTCTATTATTTAAGACAGGATTTGGATAGAGTTTTAAGTCCGATTTTGTAAAGTCCTCAATAGAAGCGATATTACAAGATGTTGCAGGGTCTTTTGCATTTTGTGCTCTTATCCAATCGATTTCAAAAGTAACATTATCGTTATTTGTTGGATCTATTCTAAAACCTTTAATAGTTTTTCCTTGCCATTCGTTATTTGAAGATACATCTAGTTTTAACTCTTGCCATTCTCCATTTCCTGTATAATCTGCACTGACAGATCTTGTAGCAGAAGCTCCACCATCTTCATTCATCCAAAATAATTGAAATTTAGTCGTAGCAATATTTGCTTTAAAGCGAACTGTTAATTCAGATATTTGGCTTCCCAAAAGTTCAATAAAATTATTATTTCCAATCTTTGGATCACTAGAATTACTTGTTCCTTTTAATACACCATTTACTTCTTCTATGTCCGAAATAAAACTCGGATCATATCCAATATAAATATCATCTCCATTAAATTCTATAGCAAAATCTGAGGCTGAATTTATATCTCTACATAAATCTTCTTCTTCTTTATTATTTAAGCCATCTCCATCATTATCAGCTTCACATTGTGATGGATCAATAGCATTATTAGCTCTTAAATAGTCGATTTCGAATGTAGTATTTGAGTTATTGGTTGGGTCTATTCTTAAACCTGTAATGGTTTTTCCCTTCCATTCTGCGTGGTCAGATACGTTTAAAACTACCTCTTGCCATTCTCCATTTCCTGTATAGTCTTCAAAAACGGTTCTTGTTCCAGAAAAACCATTATTTTCTGATGTAGACCAAAAAAGCTGAACTCTTGTACTTCCTCTATCCGCTTTGTATCTAAAAGTAAGGGTATTTATATCATCTCCTTGAATAGTAAGAAAACTAGCATTAATAATTTTAGGATCTGCACCATTTGATGTTCCTTTTAAAACACCATCTTTTTCTTCTAAGTTGTCTAAAAAATCAGTTTCATATCCATCAAATAAAGTACTATCACTATTAAACTCTAATGCAAAATCTGAAGCAGAATTTTGATCTCTACAATTGTTTATTTCATCAGCATCTAAAACACCATCTCCATCTGAATCTTGATTTACAAAGGTTGATGAAACGCTATAATTTTCTGGAATATCAATTCCCAGATTAATTGAGTTGATGCTAATATTTGCGGTTGATGCAGTATTTATATCGCCAATATTTTCTTCATAAAAACGTAATATTAATTTATTTACGTTGGTAAACTTATTAAAATGATTGTCTTGACCAATTCTAATATTTCCAATATCTGATGAAGAATATGTTCCAACACTGAAGTTAGTTCCGTTTTCACTACCCACTAAGACCTCAACATCTGGCCCATTATAATCAATACCCAATGTATTAAATTCTTCCCAAACTTGTCTTGATGCTAAATTAATTGTGTAATCTGTGTAGCCATTAATTCCATTACCATTATTTTCTATAACAAAATTTACTTTTCTATTGCTATATGTAAAATTAGGTACATTTAAATTGTCTGTTGCAGTAGCAATATCTCTAGAATCATCATTGGTTTCTATTGAGCCAAAATCAAAAGAACGCACACTATAATCTATTAATGTTACTTTGTTTATAATATTTCCCCAACCAGAACTGTCGAAACAATTCCCTGCAATACATATAAAAGTAGCTCTGCTCTCATGCTTATATTCAGATCCGAATTGTCTTTGAAAAAAATTGCTTCGTTCTTGGTTACTTATATGTTTAAAATAAAAAGTGTTGTCTTTAATGAGGTATGCTTGGGATGCACTTGCTTTTAATTGCGTAAAATTTGTAACTCTTGTTGCGTTTCCACCATAAGCAATTCCAGGAATATTTGTATAAGCTACAATTACGCTTTCAGAATTTGTTAAAGCACCATCTAAATTAGCACTCATATAGGTTGGTAATTTATGATATTGAAAATAATAGGTATAGTCTAAATCATTTGTAATTACTGGCGCATCAAAATACAATTGTTGTGTTTGAGAATTGTAAACAGCATGACTTGTTTTATCAGGATATTCTGTAATAAAATATCTTGGTGTAAATCCAAGATCATCGTCTTTGTTTGTAAAATCTATATCTTTAAAATAATTATAAGTTTTATTTTGAGTTAACCAAGCACCCCATTCTGGTTTTTCAATGGCATCTGTCATTTGCACATTTGCACCTTTTTCATACAAATGATTTTCTCTTGGATTTTTAGTAATTATTGGTCTTACATTAGTGCCTGCAACACCTGTTAAACTTCCATCTTGATCTATTAAACCACTTAAATACATATAACTGAAATAAGAAATATGATCGAAATCGAATTTTGCATTCTCAGCAACAGAGGCGTCATAAGTAATACCTCTTGCAAAATGATTGGTAGATTTTCTTGAGGCTCCATTTATTTGAAAACAATAAGCTTTTGCACCATTTAAATCAAAACCAGCAAAATGTGTATCAACAATGCCTGATGGACCATCATAAATGCTATGTCCTCTAAAAGCGTTACTAAATTCATCTAAAGCTCTATCAGGATATGGTAAGGATCTCCCTGCTTCGATTTCACTGGTAGATTGAGGATTCCCAATATTTGCAGATTTTGCAACAATTAAAGAATTAAATAAGGTTTGATTGTATGAAAAGAAATTTGCACGACCATTATCACCCATATCACAATCGTAAAAATCCATTTTATTCGCTCTAATCCATATATTTCTGTCAATAGATTTATAACTATCAAAACGATTTATAACAGGAATAAACTGAGATCCGTCTGCATTTTGAGGTCTGTAATGTCCGTTTACAATTTCTTCGGTATTTTTATCTACACCACCATCAACTCCCCAACTAAACAAATTTGAATGTGCTTTGTTATCATCAAAAATCCCCATAGGTTGAATGCCTGGTTCGTAATCGGTATCTGGTCCCTCTAAAACTTCTGATAAAATTAAATGCCAAAAACCAGAACCATCAGAACCTGCAGAAACGTTTCCAATAAAATCGTTATTTGGGTTTGTAATCCAAAAAGTAGAAGGAAAAGCCTCTGGGCTAGCTCCTCTGCCAGATCCGATTCCTAAATCATGTGGTCTTGTTTCTTCGCCAACTTTAGGTCTTTTGCACAAAACACCTAAATTATTTTTAAATAAATTTCCTATTTCACTTCCATTTTCTAAAAAATATCCATGTCCTAAAAAATCGTAGCCAACATTGCCTTCAACAAGGGTATTGTTTGTTCCATGAACTACAATTACTCTATTAAAAGAAGTATGAATTCCTGCATTTTTAATGTATTGTCCATCTGCATCTCCTAATAAATGCCAGTGCCAAGGATATTTACCAATTTGAGACTTTTGTCCCATTCTATATAACTCAATGTTTGATGCTTTTGAAACCGAATTTGGCATCGACATTATATGTCCACCAAAACCATTGGTTTCGCTTGTGTTATCTCCTTGAATTTTAAGATTGTGAGTTAGTAAACCAACTTCTGCTCTTTCATCTAAAATGATATCTTTTGTACCATTATTGTAAATTTGTTCTACACCAAAGTGCATATATTCCAAAGGAGCGTTTAATGTTAAAACGAGTCCGTTAATTGCAGTAATAATTCTTTTTTCTGCTTGATGAGGATCAAAATCTGTAGAAGCAATTACAATTTCGTCACCAACATTCCAATTAACGGTTTCTTTTAAAGTGATGGTAGTTGCGCCTTTTGCTGCAGTTGCATTTAATTGTGTCCAAGTTTTTTTAAAAGTTCCATGCAACTCTAATCTTCCACCAGACATTACACCAATTAATTTTGCACCCATTAGTGTGTTATTCATCAACACTTCAGTAGGGTTTGAACCAGTTAGAGTAATTAAACCATTTCCAGTATAAGAGTTGGTTTCGCTCCCAATTTGAAATAATCCACCATTATGAACCATCACAGCTTTTGTGGTTATTGAAAAATCCGCAGTTAAATTTACAGGACTTAAAATTCCATTAACTCCAATAGTTCTGGCATTTATGTTTCCTGATAAAGTTACTCTAATTCCTGTTGGAATCGTTACATCATCTGCACTTGTAGGTATTTGATTTGTGCTCCAAGTTGTTGCGTTATTCCAGTCGCCATTTGCAATAGCTTGTATGGATACCAAAGAGTTTGGAGTGCAATAATATTTGAAAGTTACTAAATCTTTTTTCTTTTTTGGAAGTGTAAAAGAAGCAACTATAAATGCAGTTAATAAAATTGTAAAAAAGGATAGTATTTTTTTAATCATTGTATTACAGTTAACAATTGAAAATAATCCATTTCAAGTGTTCACAAAAGTTGTGAAAAAACATTAAAAAAGTATCCTGTTCTCCCCTGTTAATTTGTTAAAATACTAGAGTTTATAAATTTTCCAGTCGATTTCTTTAACTGATAGCTCTTTTTTACTCTAAAACTATTTTTTTACTGATGATTCCTTTAGCAGTTTGTAGTTTTGCGATATAAATACCATTTGCTAAATTTACTATTGAAATAGTTTTATTTTCATCCCCAATAAAAGAATCTTGCTGCACTATTTTACCTAAAGTATTATAAATTTTAATGGAGTATTTTTCACTATTTAGGCCGATAATTTTAATGTTTTTATCACTTTTAAAAATTGAAATCGAACTTAAAAAAGCATTATTTGTATTTAGCACATTTGATGTATTGGTGTGCACATAAAATCTACCAATTCCATTTTGAGTATCCTCTAAGAACAAAGTATATTTACCAGAAACAGGTTTTAATTTTATGTATTTATTTTTTAATCTATCTTCTAAATAAATATTGATATCAATAGGTAAATTGTATGCTTCAACAGAAAAAGTTATTTGTTTGCCAGCGTTTGCATAAATTCCCAAAGGAATTACCATTTTTTCAAAATTTGTATTCGGTAACGCTTGTTTTTCCAGTGGGATATTTTCATCAGCATTTAACAAATTGCTGTAAATACCAAAAGCTAATGTTGATCCTGTAAATAAACCAATGTCTTTTCCTCTATCCAACCCTAATGTTTGATTTGATGAATAATTTATGTAAGTTGTTCTAGTTTTATCACCATTATTAATAGAAATATTTATTTTAGGATCCTTGTTTTTATAAAAAGTAACACCTGTTTGATGGCTTTGCAAAGATTCTGGAATAGAAAAATTATTAGCAATTGAATTTGCTGCATTTATAAAAAAACCTTGTCCTGGAGCAATATAAGCTGAGGTTTCCAGACCAGAGTATGTTCCTGTTGTTGGATTCCAGATATAAACAGTTTCATTAGCATCTGAAATATGATCAGCATTTGTACCTCCACCATTTGTAGCATCCATTAATTCTGATACTTTTATATAAGATGGAAAAGGATTTCCAATTAAATTCCAGTTATTTCCTGTTCCTTGTTTTATTGATAAAATAACATCTGAATCTGGAAATGTACCAGTAAAAGGGTATATTTCTTCATTATTGTTTTGGTAATTAGTTGTTTTTTTTCTTGTAGAAAATCCAACACCTTGTTGTAAAGTTGCAGAGGTATTATTTTTATGATATAACCAACTACCTCCAGAAGTATTATCATACAAAGCAACTGCTCTATTTGCACCTGTACCTGTGCCAATAAAATTATCTAAAATCCAATCATTATCAACAGTTTCACCAACCACTGGAGCTGATAGCAAGTTCCAAACTGCCGGATTAAAACCACCACTTATTTGAGGTGGTGCAGCATTGTTTATTTCTGTAATTACCTTGTAAGTAAAAGACCCAGAAACAGTTCCTTTAGCAATTAAAGTTCCTCCACCGTAAACAGTTGTAGCAGTTGCAGAAATATTGTTTGAACCAACGTTTAAAGAAGCATTTTTTTGAATTACAATATTCTTTGCAAAAATATTTGTAGAAGAAATAGGGTTGTTTAAAACGTTATTTGGGATAATAACATTTTCTTCTGTTATTGGAGCAAGCCCTCTAGACCAATTAGTGTTTGCTGTATAATCTGAAGTTATTCCTAACCAAATATTTGTATTTGCAGTTTGTGCCTCTGTAACTCCTAAATTAATAATCGCTTTTATTTGATTTTGTGTTAAAACTTCTGTTGTAATCATAAAATCGTCTAAATAACCATTTAGTAAACCTGCTGTTGTAGAGTTTTTAGAAACGCCAAAATTTAATTGTTGTGTGTTTATGTTGTTGTTTTCTGTTATTGTATTTCCAATGGAAGCACTTTTTTCTTCTTCACCATTTATATACATTTTAACAGTATCTGAACTAATATCCATCACTAAAGCTATATGAAACCAACTATTTAGCAAAGGAGAGGTTGTAGAATTAAAACCAGCAGATTCTCCAAAAGAAGTATTAAAAAATCCATTTCCTGAGGTTATTTGAAGAGGTCTTCCACTTAAACCACCTGTTTGATCTTCTTGATGAAGTATTTTTGGATTGCCAGCAATATCATTATATTTTACCCAAGTAGCTATTGTAAAAGAAGACCCAGCATTAAAAGTGCTTCCAGAAGTTATATAAGGGTTTCCATTAAAAAGTGCAGCATTGCCAAACTTACCAGCATCAAAAGTACTTATAGTATTTGCTGTTTTTGCATTTAAAGTAACGATTGATTGTGCATCATCCAAATTATTATCAAAAGGAAAGTGCATTACTATTTTAGAACTGTCGATAGCATTTTGCCCAACAGAGGTAGATGATTGACTATACGTTTCTGGAGCATCTATGCCTAAAGTAATAGAATTGATACTTACGTTTTGAGTCGTATTTGTATTAATATTACCAATTTTAGATTCGTGAAAACGAAGGGTTACTTTTTTTACGTTTGTAAATTTATCAAACTCATTATCTTGGCCAATTTTTATTTTATCTGCATCTGATGAGCTATAAGTACCAATACTAAAATTAGTACCATTTTTACTTCCGATTAAGACTTCTACATCTGGGCCAGAATAATTTAAATTTAAGGTTTCAAAATTTTCCCAAACTTGTCTTGAGGTTAAATTTATTTCGTAATCTGTATATCCATCAATTCCATTTCCATTATTAGAAACATTAAATTCAACTTGCCTGTTATTATAAGTAAATGATGGTATGGTTAAATTATCGGTTGTAATGGCATTATCTCTAGAATCATTATTAGTTTCTATGGAGCCTAAATTCATAGCACGAACACTATAATCAATTAAAGTTACATTATTGATTATAGTACCCCAAGTTGCACTGTCTGAACAATTACCTGAATTACAAATAAATGAACTTGTTTCGTATTTGTAATATTGCCCAAATTGTCTCTGAAAAAATTCGCTTTGAGTATCTGTACTTATTAATTTAAAATATACTGTATTGTCTTTAATGAAATAGGCTTGGGTAGTGCTCAATTTTAAGTTTGCAAAACTACTTACTCTGGTTGCACCTCCAGCATACGTTATTCCTGGCATATTTTGATAAGCAACAATTACGTTTTCAGAATTTGTTAAACAACCATCTAATGAAGTAGTCATATATCTGGGTAATTTATGATATTGAAAATAATAGGTGTAATCTAAATCGTTTGTAATTACTGGTGCATCAAAATAGAATTGTTGGGTTTGTGTATCGAAAATTGCGTGAGAAGTTTTATTTGGATATTCTGTAATAAAATATCTTGGTGTAAAAGCGCCACTACTTTTATTTGTATAATCAATATCTTTAAAATAATTGTAGGTTTTGTTTTGTGTTAACCAAGCACCCCATTCTGGTTTTTCAATGGCATCTGTTTGTTGGGTATTTGCGCCTTTTTCATATAAATTATTAGAGTTGGGTTTAGCTTGAATAACTGGTCTAATAATAGTGCCTGCTGTTCCTGTTATGCTTCCATCTTCATCAATTAAACCACTTAAATACATAAAGCTTGACCAAGAATTGTTACCAAACTCTATTTTTGAATTTTCTTCAACATCTGGTCCAAAAGTAATTCCTCTTGCAAAATGGTTGGTAGATTTTCTTGATGCACCATTGGTTTGAAAACAATACGCTTTTGCTCCTATTGAGGTAAAACCATCAAAATGTGTATCTACAATTCCTGATGGGCCATCATAAATACTGTGCCCTCTAAAAGCGTTATGAAAATTATTTACAGCTCTATTTGCATAAGGCAAAGATCTACCAGCTTCCATTTCGCTTTCAGATTGTGGATTTCCAATATTTGCAGATTTGCCAACAATTAAAGAATTGAATAACGTTTGATGATAAGAAAAGAAATCTGCTCTTCCATTATCGCCAAAATCACAATCGTAGAAATCCATTTTATTGGCTCTAATCCAAACATTTCTGTCTACAGATTTATAACCATCAAAACGATTTACGATAGGAATAAATTGGCTCCCATCAGCATTTTGTGGTCGGTAATGCCCGTTTACAATTTCGTCAGAATCTCTATCTATTCCTCCATCAACTCCCCAACTAAATAAATTGGAATGTGCTTTATTATCATCAAAAGTACCCATTGGCTGAATTCCTGGTACATAATCAGATTCTTCACCATCTATAATTTCAGTTAAAATTAAGTGCCAAAATCCAGAGCCATCTGAACCGGCAGAAACGTTTCCAATAAAATCGTTATTTGGGTTTGTAATCCAAAAAGTAGATGGAAATGCTTCTGGATGCGCCCCATTTTGTGCGCCAATTCCTAAATCATGAGGTGTTGTTTCTTCGCCAGCTATTGGTCTTTTACAAAGAACTCCTAAATTATTTCTAAACATATTTCCTGTTTCACTTCCATTTTCTAAAAAATATCCATGTCCTAAAAAATCGTAGCCAACATTGCCTTCAACAAGGGTATTGTTTGTTCCATGAACAACAATTACTCTATTAAAAGATTTGTGAATTCCTGCATTTTTAATGTATTGTCCATCTGCATCTCCTAATAAATGCCAGTGCCAAGGGTATTTACCAATTTTGGATTTTTGTCCCATTCTGTATAACTCAATGTTTGATGCTTTTGAAACCGAATTTGGCATCGACATTATATGTCCACCAAAACCATTGGTTTCGCTTGAATTATCTCCTTGAATTTTTAAATTATGAGTTAGTAAACCAACTTCTGCTCGTTCATCTAAAATAATATTTTTTGTGCCATTATTATAGATTTGTTCTACACCAAAGTGCATATATTCCAAAGGAGCGTTTAATGTTAAAACGAGTCCGTTAATTGCAGTAATTGTTCTTTTTTCTGCTTGATGAGCATCAAAATCTGTAGAAGCAATTACAATTTCATCACCAATATTCCAATTAACGGTTTCTTTTAAAGTGATGGTAGTTGCGCCTTTTGCAGCAGTTGTATTTAATTGTGTCCAAGTTTTTTTAAAAGTTCCATGCAACTCTAATCTTCCACCAGCCATTACACCAATTAATTTAGCACCCATAAATGGATTACTAAATAAAGTTTCATTGGAATCAGAACCTGTTAAGGTTATTAAACCATTTGCTGTATAAGAATTAGCTTCACTACCAATTTGAAACAATCCACCATTATGAACCATCACAGCTTTCGTTGTTATAGAAAAATCAGTCGTTAAATTTTTTGGGGTTAAAGTACCATAAACATTTATGGTTCGAGCATTTGATGTTCCTGAAAGTAAAACTGTAAATCCTTTTGGAATTGTTACATCATCTGAGCTAGTTGGTATTTGGTTGGTACTCCAAGTTGTTGCATTATTCCAATCTCCATTTGCAATAGCTTCTATGGAGTTTAATGAATTTGGAACGCAATAATATTTGAAATTTATAAGCTTTTTCTCTTCTTTCGGATTTGTAAATGAAACTATTAAAAATAAAGAACAAAGAAATGCACAAGCAGATAGTATTTTTTTTATCATTACTGAGAGTAAATGTTATCAATTGAAAATCTATTCAAATTGAGCACAAATTTCAAAAAAGTAACTTACAAGAGTATCTTGCTCTGTCCCGAAAAATTAAATTTAATCTTAAAAATTATTGAACTAACAACCCTTGTTTTTCTAAATGATTTAATAAATCTTTTTTGTAGCTATTTTGGATTTCTTTAATTTCATCAGAATTATAGAGATTATTCCATTCTTTTGGGTCTTTTTTTAAGTCAAAAAATTCACCAGTTATAATATCTTTTTCAGCATAATTTACGGCATTTTTTGTTCTTTTTAAAACTAAAATAAGTTTGTAATTTTCTGTTCTCCACATAAAAGCAGCTTCTCCTTCTCTTTCGTGCAAAGCAGCAAAAGTTGCTTCATTTCTTTTGTTGGATAATAAACTTTCTCCCAGCAAAGGTTGGTCTTGTTTTATATCAGCAAAATCTAATAATGTTGGTAATAAATCTGTATTTTCTGCAGATAAATTATCTACAGAATTTCTTTGTAAGTTTTTTGGCAAAGCTGTTCCTGCTAAAAGCATTGGTATTCTTACACTAGCATCATACAAATTATATTTATTAAATTTATAATAACGTTCGCCCAACATTTCTCCATGATCTGATGTGTACACAATTAACGTATTTTCTAACAAACCTTTTTCTTTTAAAGCAGATAATGTTCTACCCATCATATCATCAATCCAAGTAACGTTTGCATAATAACGCATGGTCATTAATTGCCAATCTTTTTTAGAAGCTTTACTCCAATAATTTACATACATATCTCTTCTATTCACACCTTTTGAATGTAGAGAATTATCTTCTGTCCAATTTGGTTGCTCAGCATATTTAATAGTATCAGCATCATACAAATCTTCATAACCTTTTGGTACATTATGCCCTGCATGAGGTTTCATATAAGATAGATACAAAAAAAGTGGTCTTTCATCTTCTCTTTTTTTGATGTAGTTGATAGCTTGTTTTGTAACCCAACCATCTCTATGTTCGTCTTCTTCTAACTTACTTGTAAAACCCAAATAGCCCAAATTATTTTCTTCTCCTGGACCCATACCTGCAATTTCATCATCGTATTTTTTCTTTGCTACAGGATTCATTTCTAACATTGTAATGCCACCTTTTTCTTTAATTTCTGATGTAAAACGAGTTTCAAAACCTCTTGTATTTGTTTTGTGTTTTCCCCAATGTGTTTTTCCAAAACCAGCAGTTTCATAACCAGCTTCTTTAAAATATTCTGCCATTGTTTTTACAGGAACTTCCTCATCTTTTAAACCATCACTATTTCTATAAACTCCAGATTGATTTGGATATAAACCTAACATCATAGAATTTCTACTTGGCACACACATAGGTGCTTGACAAACTGCTTGACCATAAAAAACACCATCTTTTGCTAAACTATCTAAAGTTGGTGTAATTACTTGTTTGTTAATCATTCCCAAGGCATCAAATCTGTGTTGATCGTCCATTAAAAAGATAATATTTGGTCTTTTTGATGTTTTTTCTTCGGATGATTTTGAAACTTCTTTTTTACAAGAAGACAAACTTAAAACTGCTAACAATAAAAATGTGAATTTTGTAGTTTTCATTTTGTGATAGTTTAATTTTTTAAGGTTCCAATTTCTCTATTTCCTGTTCCTTTAAGTTTTTTGATGTTTAAATCCCCTAATTCTTTGCGAGCTTTTTCGACTTCAACCATCAATTCTTGAACTTTTTCAGGGTATTTTTCAACAACATTAAAACGTTCTCCAGGATCTCGTATCATATTATACAATTCTGGTTTTAGAACGTTGGTTTTTATTCTTTTCCCACCTTTTCCATCTTGTCCAGGAATGGCATTATAAGAATTGTAAGAATGTGGTAAAACTAATTTCCAATTTCCTTTTCTAACTGCATTTAAATTATTAGTTCCATAATAATATAAAAGTGTTTTGCGAGGTTCAGCATTAAAATTCCCCCTAAAAAGTGCGCTAATATCTACACCATCAATTTTATTATCTGATAATTTCCCGTCTATAATTTTAGCAAATGTTGGCAATAAATCGATGGCACTTGTTAATTGATTGCAGACAGTTCCTGCAGGAATTTTATCTTCCCAAAAAGCAATAAATGGCACTCTTTGGCCACCTTCCCAACTTGTTGTTTTTCCTTCTCGAAGTCCGCCAGCAGAACCTGCGTGATTTCCGAAATTTAACCAAGGTCCATTATCCGAAGTAAAAATTACAATCGTATTTTTTGCGATATTATTTTGCTCTAAAGTCTTCATAATTTCACCAACTGACCAATCAATTTCCATCATAACATCTCCATACAAACCTTGTTCGCTTTTGCCTCTAAATTTATCTGAAACTCCTAAAGGGATATGTCCCATTGAATGTGCCAAATATAAAAAGAAAGGTTTTTTGTGTTTTCTGTTGATAAAATCGATGGCTTTTTCTGTATAAAGTGTTGTTAATTTATCTTGATCTTTTAGACCTGTAATTTCAGCTATTTTTTTATTCCCTTCAATTAATGTCAGTTCTGGTAAATTTCCTCTTCCTTTATTTTTAGCTAATTTTTCTCCTGTAACATTATTTCTTGGCCACATATCATTAGAATAAGGCAAACCTACAAATTCATCAAAACCGTGTTGTAATGGCAAAAATTTTTCTTGAACACCTAAATGCCATTTTCCAAAAATAGCAGTTGCATAGTTTTGTTGTTTAAACAATTCTGCCATTGTAAATTCTTTACTATTCAAACCTATTTTATGATGAGGAAATAAAGCACCAGAAAATCCAATTCGATTAGGATAACAACCTGTTAAAAGTCCTGCTCTAGAAGTTGTACAAACAGGTTGAGCAGCATAAAAATTGGTAAACTTCATTCCTTTGCTTGCTAATAAATCTATGTTTGGTGTTTTAAAACCTGTAGCACCAAATGTGCCAATATCTCCATAACCAGCATCGTCTAAAAAAATAAGAATTACATTTGGTTTTTCTGCAGATGTATTTTGTGAAGTAACATTAACAGATACTTGCATCATCAAAAGAAAAAAAACAAAATATCTCTTCATTTATTTTTAATTGATGTGAAAAACTGCTGATAGATTTGATGATTTTGGGCTATTATCAGGATTTGTTTCCATACAATCTGCCATAAAATTCCACCATTTTTTGCAAATTTCAGTATTTGCAATTTCATTCCATTTTTGTTCATCTTCTATTTCTGCATACCCAAATAAAATATTGGTTTCTTCATCTAAAAAAAGACTGTAATTAGAAACACCCTGAGTTTTTAAAACTTTTTGTAAATCTTCCCAAATAGGATTATGTCTTTTGATGTATTCTTCTTTTTTATCAGCATAAATTTTCATTTTAAAAGCTTTTCTTATCATTATGAACCTTTATTTATTCTTTAAAATGATACTTAAATCGTCTGTCTGGAGCTGTGTCTCCATTCATAAAAAAAGTAGTTAAATCTTTCAATTCAATAGAATTATCTGCCCATTTAAAATAGAAATCTGCATTTTCTTTTAGGCTGATGTCTTTTTTAGAAACACACAATTCTATTTCATTTTTATTCTTTTTGTACGTTACTTTTCCAGCATCAATCCAAGAAGTTCCGTTCCATTTTTTCAAGGTCGATTTTTTTGAGGATTCAATTTCATAATTCACTATATAATCATAACCTTCCCAACCCGTATTTATGTTTTTATCAGCATCAATAAAAAGTAACATCCATTTATCATCTTTATGGCTTGTTAATTTGTTTCTTGTTTTCACATAAAAGAAAACATCTTTTTTATCTAAACCAACTTTAGATAAAATAATATCATTTCTACCCGTTTTATTTTTATATTTTATATCAGGATCGTAACCTGCAAAATTTCTATGCATTGTGTCTCCTGTTGGATCGTAAAATTCTGGTTGTACGTTTTCCCAATCTTCAAAATTACCATCAACTTTAATTTCTTTCGGTTGAGAAAACTTTACAGGAACGTTCATTCCTTTATATTTACGAACATTAGAAATTAACTGATAATAATAATTATCTGTATGACCATTTTTCATTGGAGCCATATCTCTATTAAATTCCTCTGTAAAAGCATCTACAAAATAAGTATCGCCAATTTTTATAGGTCTACCTGCATAGCCTTTGTGTTTTAGTTTTCCATCCCAAATAAAACGTTGTGCCAACCACTCATTCCATTGCGTAACCATTACAATTTCTGGATTCACTTCTAAAGCTCTGTCCCATTGTTCTTGAAAATGTGCTCCTTGCCCAGTAGTTTCTGTAACATAATATTCGTTAACTGCTGGTTGTTTATTATTTGATCTACTTGTACCATACAAACCATGCCCTAATTCTACAGGATGCCCAGCAACAGAAACCGGAATTTGTTCAGGAATATCTGGACTTTTGCTCCAACCATAATCTTGTGGAGTGGTATCTACCCATTGCCAATGATTGGGATTTTCTTTAGTTTTAGACCAAGCCCAACTATATTTAACGGTAAAAAATTCTCTGGCTTCTTTTGTTAAATTTTCATCTTTAGGATTCGCCATTATTACAGGTTTTCCATCCCACATAAACCATTGGTCTTTGTATAAACCTTTTTTATAAAATTCGTTATAAATTTTGGTAACTGTTAAACCACTTTTTGAGTTTGTAGTAAATGTAATATCTGGAGTAGGAATGCCTTCTAAACGCATTTTTTTACCCATTTCAAATAATGCTTTTACAGTTTCTGGATAAATATAAGCGTTAGTAACATCTAAATACAAAAAATCTACTTTTGCAGCAGTTAACATTTGCAAATCTCTTCGTAAAACCCAAGGATCTTCGGATCTGTAATAACCTTGTTCTGGTTCTCCCCAAAAATGAAATTTTCCTTTAGGTCCCCATTTTCTTTTTCCTTTAGGGTCTTTTAAAATTTTGGTAATATCATATACTTTTTTAGAATGATGACCTGCCCAGATATAATAAAAAACACCCACTTTTTTATCTTGTTTAACAGGACCTGCAACATTAAAAGTTACAGTTTCTCTGCCTAAAGCATCTGTGGCTGTCCAATTATCTGTATTATAATTTTGTAGGTCTTTTGTTTTTTGACTTATTTGTGAATACCCAATAAAAGCAATAAAAAATAAAATTATGCTGAATAGATTTTTCATAGAAAATGCTTTTATTTGAAATTGAATGAATTTAATTGTGCTAATTCTCCTTTGTTTCCTTTAAAAACGAAAAACAAATTATTAGTGCCAACTTTATTTTTTAATTGTGTAATTGCAGTTTTGTAGGTAGTTAGATTACCTGTATTTGGTATATCGCAAACTCCCAATAATTCTCCTGTTTCACTTCCTAAACGAATTTCGATAGTTCCGTTATTTTTTGTAGACGAAATTTCAAAATTAATCCTTGTATTGGCTTTCATTTTTATGATTGAAGGAAAATTCACGTATTCATTATTTTCGATATTCTTCAATACAAAACCATTTTTACCTTCTTTCTTTTCTATTTTTTCTGATTTTTTAAAAAACCATTCCGCTTCAATATTTTCCCAATTTGCATTATAGCTTCCAACACCAGTGTCGTAATATTTGCCTGTTTCTATAAAGTTAGGATCGCTAACCATATCTCCATTATCTTTATAATGTAAATAGGTCATCATAACTTGTCTATAAGTTCTGTTATCATAAGGTTGGCAAGTAAACTCCCAAGAATGGTAACTTTGTCCATTATAATTTGCAAAACTTGCATGTCCTTTAGATTGCCCAGTATTTCTAACATCACTATAGGGACCTTCTATATTTTTTGAAGTTCTGTACAAACCTGCACAACTTAAATAATAAGTATCTCCATACTTATGAAAATATTGATGATCTCTTGCTCGGTTTTTTTCTCCAAAACCGTATTTAGTGTCTGTTTTTAGTGCTTTTGGTTTTCCTTTTAAAGAAACCATATCTTCATTTAACTCAACTAACTGATAATACATTAATTGTTTGTCCCAAAAGCCATTTCTACCATAGATTAAGTAGTTTTTTCCATCATCATCTAAAAAAGTAGTTGGATCGTATTCATAATTTGTAGACATTTCTTTTGGTAAAAAAGCTTTGTTATAAATATCTACAAAAGGTCCTTGAGGAGAATCTGCCACCAATAAACCAGTTTCTACACCTCCGTTAGAAAAATAGAAATAAACTTTATCATTTTTAAAAGCAATATCTGCAGCCCAACAACGTAAACTACCTTCGCCTAAATATGTGTCTTTTGGATCTATATGTGTTTCAACTTTCCATTCTCTTAAATCTGTAGAAGATATAATTGTCCAATAAGGCATTAAGAATTTTTTGGAATCTACACCAACATCTTACCAACAACCATGTACATTTTTCCATTATGAACTTTCATTGCAGGATCTGCATAACCTCTCATAATAGGATTTTGAGCTTGAAATTTCACTACATTTATCAGCAGAAAAAAAGCAACTAAAAGTTGGGTAGTAAAAAGTGTTTTTAAGTTTTTCTTCATTCGGATTATTGCTTCACTTTTAATCCTTCAGGAGCATCAATTTTTGTGGTTATTTTACCATTTTCATCTTGAGTATGACTAATTTTTAAAACGCCAAATTTTGTAGGAAAAGTTCCGTTTACAAATTCTAAATCTCCTAAATGAGGATCAATTGTAACTGTATTTCCACCATCAGAAATATTTACTCCTAAAACATATTGTGTTAACCAAGCTGTGGGGCCACTTGCCCAACCATGAGCTAAACTATGTCTTAAACCAACATAACAAAAAGCACCAAAATCTGTGTGAATATCTGCAACATTTTGTTTCGGAAGTTCATCGATTCTTCCACTAATTTTTCCTTCTGCAATATTAAAATCTTCCCAAAAAGTAGTAGCTCCTAAATCTAACATTCCTCCCCAATATTCGCTAATTACGTTAATTGCACCTTGATAATCATCAGCTTTAGCCATAGCTTCTAAAATATAATATCCGTAGAAAGTAGACATGTTTTCTACACCATTTTTCTTTAAAACCTCTACGTTTATCTTTTTTGCTTTTGCCAAATCTGCCAAAACCATTAAAGAGGCAGCTTGTTTAGATGTATTACCTTCTGGAGTATGTTTTTTTAAGTTTTTAGAAATTTTTTCATACTTTTTACATAAATCTTTTTTCCCTAATATCTCCATCATTTCAGAACCAGCTTCAAAAGTCATAATCATCATTGCTTGCAAACCTGCATGCACAGCTTTAGGATCTGTACTTGTTGGCCAATCTAAAAATCGCCCACCATTTAAAATTTCTTTATTGTCTTTATCAATAAAAGTGCTTAATTGATCTAGCAAAGCAATCATATAGGTTTCTTGCTCTTTTAAATAGGCTAAATCTCCATGATAACTATACCAATCTTTATGAATTAATAACCACCACATAGAATATGAACTTATGGTATTCATCCATTGTGGTAAAGGATGTTGATCTCTTGCCAAGTCCAAACTTTTTGGAACAATACTGTTGCTGCCAAAAACAGCGTTAATCGTCATTACTTCTGGGTGCATATCTCCAACCCAAACTAACCTGTCTCTTTTTATACCATCCCAAAGATAATTTTGCATATTTAAATGCACAGTGTAAGCACCAATCATCCAAATATCATTTAGCCTTTTATTGTTACTTTCAAAAGAACCAACATACTCTAAATCTCTATAAACAAAAGCAGCTTCAACAGATTTAATTGGTGCGTTTTCATCAGCTTCAACAACATCAATTCTTATAAATCTAAAACCTGTTTCGCCAATTTCTACAGAACCTAACCAAGGTACTTCTACTATAAAATCTCTTAAAGAATGCTCATTGGTTGCATTAAATTTGCCACCAATATCAGACATTGCTTCAGAAACAGATTCTCCAAAACGAATTCTTAATTTTAAGGGTGTTTTAGAAGGCCTAATTCCCATAGAAATTTTTACACCACCATGAATTTCCTTTCCATAATCCAACATAATTCCTGGTTTATGATCTTTGGTGCTTATCAATCTAAATAAGTTTTGATCGTTTACAGCAACTTGTCCATTTCCTTTTTCTAAAAGTGTGTTTTCGTTTTTAATATAATTTCCAGAATCATCAGACTTCCAAACAATTCTATTTGGCGTTAAATAGGTTCTTACCATTTCTGAATGGCTTGCTCTATTTTCGTCAGTAGCGTTGAAAACTGGAGGTAATTGTGCGAATATTGCTGTTTGCATAAAGAATAAAATCAATAAAATTGGATGTGATTTGTTCATTTTTTATAAATTGAAATATTTGATAATTGTATAGTTATCTATTGTTGTAAAAATATCTTTTGTGTCTTTTTTTTCTATCCTGTTGCAACCTGTGGAAGTTTTGTTGTTAGTTTTAATTATTTAAACACTTTTAGCTAAAAAGGATTATTACATTTATAATTCATCTTTTTGGAACTCTTTACATAATTGAATTTTCCATATTTACCATTTAGAGAAATGATGTTTTTCATTCTATTTATTGTATCTTGTTTCCAAACCTCTTCCCAAAATATGATGTTCCCTTTTAATTTCCCTTTAGAACTGATTACTTTATTATTTCTTGCAATTCTACATTGATAGACAGAATTATCTGAATTAATTTTAACCCAAACACTTGTTTCAGGATATTGCCAAATGCCAACGAATTTGTTTTTAGCTATATTTTTTTTAGTTGCACATCCAAAAGTTAAAAATGCAATAAATAAAAATGTTATTTTTTTCATTAGTGAGAAATTATATTTAAAATTTGAATAGAATTAATTTGCACCTGTTCTAAATCGATATGCAAAAGCACTTTCTCTCACTGGCTGAATGGGTCTCATTTTTCCGTTTTGTTTTATTTTCACCCAATTTCCTTCCCAAGTAATATAATAGTGCGTGTTGGGTTTTAAAGTGGGGAAATCATTAAAAACAATTTCTTTTTTACCTTCAAATTCGCTATTTACATCTAAATCTTTTACCCATAAAATTTCTGGACTTCCATATTTTTGTAACCTTATTTTTCTATTTTTTGTATTTGTAAAACTGATTTCATCTTTAAAAACAAAGCTTAATTTTTGAGTGGTAGAAACGTTGTCTTCCATAAATTCTGGAGACGCTTTTACCATCATGTTTTTAACTCTGTCGTAACCAAAATTTCTTTTTTTATTTCCAGGAATCATATTCCATTGTTTGTCATTTTCAAAACCATGTTTTTGGGTATAATTTTTCCAAGCATTTAATAATTCTTTATATTTAATTTGATGTTTATTACGAACGTTTTCAGTTTCTGTTGGATCATTTTTAAGGTTATACAATTCAAAAGGACTGTCGTAAAAACTAACTAATTTCCAATCGCCTTTTATAATTCCTTTAGATCGATAAAAAGTAGAAACAAAGAATTTTTCTTCTTCAAATTTTTCGTTTTTAAGCAATGGTAAAAAACTTTTCCCCATCAATTCTTTTGTGTTCTTTGGATATTCTGCACCTGCTAATTCTAAAAAAGTTGGGTATAAATCCCAAATTCTAATCATTTCTTTGTTTATAGAATTTTTCTTCAATTGTAAACCATTTGGCCAGTGCACAATCATTGGCGATCTTATTGCGCCTTCTCCACTACCATGTTTGTATGAAGAAAAAGGCGTGTTACTTAAAGCTGCCCAACCATAATTTGTAGTAAAACCTGCACCTCTATTTTCTTGACTCCAAGGAAGCGCTTTTCTATTGGTGTGCAAACCTGCATAACAACCACCATTATCAGAAATAAAAATAATTAGTGTGTTCTCTAATTCACTATCATTTGTATTACCATCTTTATTTGGGTCTTTTAAAAACGATACAATTCTGCCAATATTTTCGTCCATATTATCTACCATTCCTGCATAGGCACTTCTAGATAAGGTTTCAAATTCTTTCTGAATTTCCCAAGTTTTGTTGGATGTTTCAGGCAATAAATCCCAATCAGGAATTTCTACACCTAATTTTGGTAATTTGGTATTTTTATCAACAATTCCCATTTTTATCATTTTTTCTAAACGCTTTTCACGCAATTTGTTCCATCCATCTTTATAGACATTTACACCATTTTCGGGATCGTAAAATTTACGCACATTTTTTTCTGGAGCATCTAAAGGACTATGAGGTGCATTGTAAGAAACCATGCTAAAAAAAGGTTGGTCTTTTTTAATAGCTTCGTCCATATATTTTATAGCATAATCTGTAAAGTTTTTAGTCGCATAAAAATCTTTTGGCAATTCTGAATTCGGGAAAATTTTCCCATCATTTTGCCATTTTACATTTCCTTGTCCTGTAAAACTGTTTATTTGTCCGCCAGTAAAACCATAAAAATGATCAAAGCCAAAATCGGTCTTTTCATTCCCAATTTTAAGTCTATCCATTCCATGGTTTTTGCCAACTAAATTTGTTGTGTATCCATTTTTACGAAGTTGAATAGCAATACTTTCTCCCTTTGGAAAACTTCCTTTTCCAGCAGCTTGAAATTCTAAACCAGCAATAATAGCAACTCTACTAGTAACACACATTGGCGACACATAAAACTTGTTAAAACGTGCACCATTTTCTGCCAAATAATCAATATTTGGGGTTGGTATTTCTCCTCCAAAAGAACTTACATCACTATACCCTAAATCATCAGCAACAATTAAAATAATGTTGGGTTTTTTATTTTGAGAGAACCCAAATTGAGTCATAAAAACAAGCGCACATAATAGTTTTATTTTCAATTTCATGAGTAAAAATTTAATTTAAACTGTAGGTATTCAAAAATGATGCTAAACTTTTTGAAGCATATCCTGTTGCAACCTGCTATGATAACGTGCAAGAACAGGATACTGATTTATATTTGCTTCAATATCTTTAATTTTTAATTGAAAATACAATTTATGAAATCTTTTACTATTCGATTTTTTGTAACACTAATTTTTGCAGTTCTACTTTTTAATTGCAAATCACCAAAAGAAGCAAGTGAAAAAAAAGAGGTTAAAAAACCTTTAAACGTGGTTTTAATTTTGATGGATGATCAAGGTTACGACACTTCCATTGATGGAATGAAAGGAATTAAAACACCAAATTTTGATAATTTCTCTAAAGAAGGAATGCGTTTTACAAATGCCTATGCAGCAGTACCTTCTTGCTCTCCAAGCAGAAGCTCTATAAGTACAGGAATGTTTCCACACGCAAATGGGCATTGGAGAAATACAATTACACCAAGTTTATCTGATGGAGATGAAGCTTTTGGAAGAGAAGCAAAAAGAGTGGACAAAGTTGGCATTCATGAATACATAAAAACATTGCAGGAAGTTTTACAAGAAAACGGATTTTTCACAGCAATTACCCAGAAGTTTCACATGAGTCCACCTTGGAAGTTTCCTTATTCAGATAGGAATTCTGTACACAATGATCCAAAAAAATACAAAGAAGTAATTGCAGATTTTATTGATAAATCTGGAGATAAACCCTTTTTCTTTCAAGCAAATATTTCTCCTCCTCACAGAAATTTTGACAATCACATGAAAAAATTTCCAGAATATATGCCAGATCCTAACAAAATTGTAGTGCCAGATTATTTGGCAGATACTCCAATTATGCGTGAAGATTTAAGTAAATATTATGGTTGTATTCAATTAGCAGATGCTTGTGCAGGTGCCATTATAGAAACGCTAAAAAGAAAAGGAGAATTTGATAATACCTTAATTATTTTTACTTCAGATCAAGGACAACCTTATCATAGAGCAAAAGCATCAGCATATTCAGAGGGGTTGCATGTGCCTTATGCAGTTACTGGACCAAATGTTACAAAAGGACAAATTTCTGAGGCATTAATTTCTCATGTAGATATTATGCCAACTATTCTAAATTTCTTGAGTTTGCCAATTCCAGAAACTGTGCAAGGACAATCTTTACTACCTGTTTTTTTAGGAAAACAAGAAAAATTAAAAGATAGAGATCATATTTTTGCAGAGCATAATTCTCATGGACCAGATGTAAGAGAACATTTTCCAAGCAGAGTTGTTTTTGATGGTCAATTTTACTTGATTAAAAATTTAATGCCAAATAAATCGTATTTATTACCTGCAGATTTAAGAGCTTACAAAGGTTGGAGCAACCGAAGTTATGAAGCTACTGTAAAAGCCAAAGACACACACCCAATGCAATATAATTTACTACGAACTTTAGAAAAAGGAAGGCCTGCAGTTGAATTATATAATATGGAAAATGATCCTTATCAGTTAGTAAATCTTGCAGAAGATGAAAATTTTAAAGCTAAAAAAGAAGAACTATTACTTGCTTTAAATAATTGGAGAAAAGCAACTGGAGATGTTGTTGATAATCCACAGAAAATAAAAACTAGGCAACTTACTAAATAATAATTCTTTAATTATAAGTTATGAAAAAAATATTAATAGTAACGACATTTTTATTCTCAACGATTATATACAGTCAAGAATACGATTTGTTGATGATTAAATTGGATATTAAAAATCAAACTGAAACATTTGTTAATAATTATATCGATAAACTTGCCAGTGAAAGTAATAGTATTACCCAAGCTGAATGGGATTTAATAAAAACAAAAATAAACTATAGTATTTATTATAAGGATGTCAAAGAAGTTCTAAAAAAGCACTACACCAGAGATGAGATACGTAAAATTTTAGAGGCAGATGATATGGTTTCACCCATAAATGATACTTGTAAACTTATATATAAACCAAAACCTGAAGTGACAAAAGAGTTATATTACAAAGGGAAAAAATTTGGGATATCCCTTAATAATCAGATTAAAGAGTTAATTAAATAATAATGTTAAAAAATCACTCTGTTTTAAATCAGACAATCAAAAATACTTTAGAATAAGGCTCTTTAGTGGCAAACTCCAAAGTTCCTAAAGGCAAAAAACAAAACAAAGATGTAGATATAGTTTTTTTCTTTACAATTACATAATTGTACGATAGTAACCTATATAAGGACAGTACAGGATAGAGAATTCATAAATAATAAATAACATTGTTTACTTTAAAAAACTTAAAATTATTATATGATGAAAAAACTACTATTTACTTTTTTTGCATTAACACTAGCAATACAAAATTTTAACGCACAAGCCATTGGTTGGGAGTTTTCTGCTGATGATGAAGGTTGGAATCGTGCACCAGTAAGATGTTCTACTGAATGGAATAATGCAGGATATCTAGACGTTACTACACTTGGGCAAGCAGACCCTTTCTTTTTCAATACTTCAGCAATAGCATTTAGCACTACTGATGTTAAATTTTTAGAGTTAAGTATAAAAAACGGTACTGCAAACGGAGGTGGAAGTATTCTTTTATTGAGAACTGGTGAAACAAATGTTAATATACCATACTCGATGACACCTAACAGTTCAGATTTTGAAACTATAATAGTTGATTTATCTAATGTTAACAACTTTTCAAACAATTTACAGATAGACGATGTTAGGATAGATCCTAATAATGGTGGTGCTGCTGGAGTTATTTCTTTTGATTTTATAAGATTTGTAGAAACTCCTTCAAATGTAGTATTGGCAACTTCTGTATCTATTGATGGTCCAGGTTCAATAACATCAAATGAATTTGCTCAATTTACAACAACTGTTGAACCAAGTAACACTACTTTTAATTCTGTAGAATATGCTGTAGATGACACAAATATTGCTACAGTTAACTCTTCAGGTCTTTTAATTCCTAAAACAGCTGGTACAGTTACAGTTACAGCTACAACTACAGATGGCTCAAATATTAGCGATTCAAAACAAATAACAATAACTCAAGGTTCAAATAATATTTTTAGTTGGGAATTTAATTCAGATGATGAAGGCTGGAATCGTGCACAAACAAGATGTTCTACTGCATGGAATAGTCAAGGCTCTTTAGATGTTACCACAACTGGTGCAGGTGATCCGTTTTTTTATAGAAACCCAAAAATTGAGTTTAGTACTAGTAATTTTAACTTTATAGAGTTAAGTATAAAAAATGGTACTGCAGAAACTGAAGGAGGAATACTACTGTTTACAAGTGCTGGGAATATTAATGTTCCAGTACCTATGACTGCTAATAGTACAGAATTTGAAACAATTGTAATTGATTTAGGAACTATTGCTAATATTACAAACAATTTAGCAATAACAGATGTAAGGTTAGATCCTAATTTAACAGGTGGTGTAGGTGTTATTTCTTATGATTTTATTAGGTTTTTAGCAAGTCCTACAAACGTAATATTAGCAACTTCAGTGTCTGTTGATGGGCCAGCTTCAATAGCAACAAATGAAATAGCTCAATTTACAACTAGCATCGAACCAACAAACGCTACTTTTAAATCTGTAGATTATTCTGTAAATGATACAGCTATAGCTACAATTAATTCTTCAGGGCTTTTAGTTCCTAAAACAGTTGGTACAGTTACAGTTACAGCAACAACTACAGATGGTTCTAATATTAGTAATTCAAAACAAATAACAATTACACAGGGTCCAAATATGGTGATTAGTTGGGAGTTTGATACCAATGATGAAGGTTGGAATAAAAATCCATTAAGATGCACAACTGCATGGAATAGTAATGGTTATTTAGATGTTACTACCTTAGGTGAAAACGATCCAAATGTAAGAAATACAGATGCACAACCTTTTAGTGCAGCTGGTGCTAATTTTTTAACTGTTAGAGTAAAAAACGGTACAGCTAGCGATAATGGACAACTTATATTTTTTAGAGCAGGAGGAGCAGCACCTAAAACAGCAATATTTAATATGACACCAAATAGTACAGAATTCGAAACTATAGTTGTTGATTTGCCTAATACTGTTACAAATTGGTCATTTAACGATGATTTTATCGATGTTAGACTTGATGCAAATGCTGATGGATCTGCAGGTGTCGTTTCTTTCGATTATTTAAGAATTACAAAAGAAGATGCTACTGCATCAGTAGAGTCTGAAAGATTGCTAAACGCCACTTTTATGTATCCAAACCCAGTAAGACAAGGACAAAATGTATTTGTAAATTTAGAGAGATTTACCAATACTGATAAGATTCAACTTTCTGTTAACGATATTACAGGTAAATTAATTTACGCTAAAGAAGTTTCAGGAGGTAATTCCGAATCAATTTCTACGAATAATTTAAGTGCAGGAGTTTATTTAGTGAGCGTAAGAAATGATAGAAGCTTTAAGAGTTTCAAAATGATTGTAAACTAAGAAGATTTCAATAAAAATAAAGTTAATCAGTAATTAAAAAAAGAGTGTTTTATTTAAAGCACTCTTTTTTTTGTTCAGAAACAGAAATTATTTTAACACCATAATAATTCCTTTTAAAAAAAAGGATAGTACAGGATAGAATTTTTTCTAATTCTAACTATCATTGTTTAGTAAAGCCCGATAGTAAATCGGGTTTTTCTTTTAAAAAATATTGACATAAAAATTTTTGATATTAATGAATACACTTTTTAAGAAAAAAATAAACCTATTATTTTTAGCTACTATCATGACTTTTACAATTTTAGGAAATGATTTACAAGCAAACCAACCTCTAGAAATTCATCAATTAAGAGTAGAATATTTAGAAAACCCAGAAGGAATCGATGTTATAAAACCAAGATTTAGCTGGGTTTTAAAAGGAGATGGTTTTAATAGGCATCAAACTGCATATCAAATACACGTTGGTACTTCTAAAAATTCTTTAAATAATGAAGTTATTTGGAACAGTGGAAAAATTTCATCCATCGAAACAAACCAAATTATTTATGATGGAGCAACTTTGGTTTCTGGTAAAAAATACTTTTGGAATGTAACTGTTTGGGATGAAAATGGAGTTTCATCAACCAGTGAAATTGCTACTTGGTCTATGGGAAATCTTGATTTTTTAGATTGGCAAGCAGAGTATATTTCGCATTATGTTGGTTATAATCAAAAGGATAAATACACAGAATTATATTTGCCTCCAGCAAGATATTTACGTCATTCTTTTAACATCAACAAAAAAATAAAAAGAGCAACAGCATACACAACAGCTTTGGGTGTTTATGAATTACGTTTAAACGGAAATAAAGTTGGAAACGATTATTTATTACCTGGTTGGACAGATTATAACAAACGCTTGTATTACCAAACCTATGATATTACAGATCAACTTTCTAAGGGCGAAAATGTAATAGGAGCTATTATTGCAGATGGTTGGTATGCAGGTTATATTGGGTATGCACTTTTGGTACGGTTAGATAAAGTACGCGAATTTTATGGCGTAAATCCGTCTTTTATGGGGCAAATTAAAATTGAATACGAAGATGGAACTTCAGAAATAATTGCTTCAAATGATAAAACTTGGAAATCAAATAGTGGTCCAATTTTAGAAGCCGATATTATTATGGGAGAAACCTATGATGCACGTTTAGAGCACAAAAATTGGGACAAAGCTGGTTTTGATGATAGCAAATGGAGCAAACCAAAACGCTATACAATTGCAAACGGAAAGTTAATGGCATCACCAACAACAGGTGTAAAAAACCAAGAAACTATCAAACCAATTGCAATTACAGAACCAAAACCAAATACGTATATTTTTGATTTAGGAAAAAACATTGCAGGAATTGTAGCTTTAAAAACACAGGGAGAAGCAGGAACTAAAATTACATTACGTTTTGGAGAAATTTTAAAAAGTGATGGAACTTTATTAACTGAAAATTTAAGAAAAGCAAGAGCTACAGACACTTATATTTTAAGTGGAAATGATATTGAAACTTGGGAGCCGAAATTTACCTATCATGGTTTTCAGTTTGTAGAAGTTACAGGTTTAACAGAAAAGCCAACTTTAGAAACTATTACAGGTATTCAATTGAGTTCAATAACAACTGATGCAGGTTCTTTCGACTCTTCAAACCCAATGAATAATACCTTATTCGAAAATATAAAAACTACACAAGCTGCTAATTTTGTTGATATTCCTACAGATTGTCCTCAAAGAGATGAACGTTTAGGTTGGACAGGTGATGCTCAAGTATTTGCACGTTCTGCAACCTATAATTCAGATGTAGCTTCCTTTTTTACAAAGTTTGCTATCGATTTAAATGATGCTCAACGTTGGTATGGAGCCTATCCTAACTTTGCGCCTTTTCCTTTTTCAAGACCAGAAGAATATTCACCTGCTTGGATGGAAGCAGGAATTATAATTCCATACACGATGATGCAGGTATATAATGATACCAGAATTGTAGAATATATGTATGAAGGAATGCAGCGTTTTATGGAGTTTCAAGAAAAATCAAGTAAGAACTTTTTAAGACCTGGAGCAGGTAAAAATTGGGGAGATTGGTTAGCAGTAAATGAAACTACCACTGATGATTTTATTGCTTCTGCTTATTATGGTTATGGTGCTAAATTAATGTCGGAAATGGCAAATGCAATTGGCAAAACTGAAGATGCAGAAAAATATGCACAAGATTTTGAAAAGATTAAAAAAGCATTTGTAAAAAAATATATTCTTGCTAATGGTAAAACTACAGAAGATTCTATGACAGCTTATGCCTTGGCTTTATATTTTGATTTATATCCAGAAGAATTAGCACAAAAAGGAGCGTTGCTTTTATCAGAAAAAATAAAAGAAAATGGCTACAAATTTGCAACTGGATTTCTAGGAACTAAGCATGTCATGTTAGCTTTGTCTAAATATGGTTTTCACGAAACTTCTTACAAATTATTTCAACAGAAAGCATACCCAAGTTGGGGTTTTTCAATTGAAAACGGAAGTACTTCAATCTGGGAACGTTGGAATAGTTTTACAAAAGATAACTCTAAAAATTCCGATTTAAATGCAGCCATGAATTCTTTTAGTCATTATGCATTTGGCTCTGTTGCAGAATGGATGTTTCAATACGCGGCTGGAATCGATACAAAATCTAACGGATATAGAAAAATAACTATAAAACCAGCCATTTTAGATGAAATGAAATTTATCAACGCTAGCACAAAAACCATTAATGGAGCAATAACAGCTAACTGGAAAATTGATAGAAAATATTTTTATATGACTGTAGAAATTCCTGTAAATACAATCGCAACCATACATATTCCTACAGATAAATCTTCGAAAATAAAACTAAATAACGTTAGCCTGAAAAAGAATACCAATCATAAATTGATTTCTGCAGATGAAAACGAAACAATTTTAGAAGTTGGTTCTGGTAAATATCTTATTAAAGCTAATCTAAAAAGATAATAATTTATTTAAGGCTATATAATGCTGTGTTTTTCTTAAAAAACACAGCATTATTTTTTTTAAAATACCATACTATTATTCTGATTATAAAAAATTATGATTTTTATTATTAAAGGAGTCTTATTTTAGCTATTTATCAAAAAAAATAAAGCATTTACAAGAAAGAGCAGGATACTATACTATTAAAATGTTCTTAACATTGAGGTAACATTTAATCATAACCATAAATTAAATTATGAAACGTACTTATAATTATCATCTTAATGATATTTTTAAAAAAACGCTGTTTTTAGCTTTTATTTTTTTATCATTAGTAATACAAGCTCAAACAACAACTATAAAAGGAAAAGTTAGTTCTGTAGAAGGCGATCCTTTACCTGGAGCATTTATTCTTCAAAAAGGAACCAAAAACGGTACATCAACAGATTTTGATGG
>Ga0115565_10000397_pt1 | contig 38167 bp, 35 predicted proteins | sample COGITO_mtgs_1105_FD_87199 | JGI IMG/M metagenome (GOLD analysis project Ga0115565, IMG submission 87199) | Pelagic marine microbial communities from North Sea - COGITO_mtgs_110530 | ecosystem: Environmental > Aquatic > Marine > Epipelagic | place: Germany:Helgoland, sampling site Kabeltonne... | reverse complement strand
GTAAAAGGTTTGGTGAAACCTGGGATCTTGATGTGTCTTCTGCCGCCGAAGCTATGGCCGCATTATGCGCCAACAATTTTGGTATACAAAAATACCTACAAGAGGCATACAGTTCTGGAATAAGTTATGGCATCAAAAAAGATTCAGGAGAAATACTACAAAATAAAGAAGAATTTGAATTAATTAGTGATAAAGATTTTCATATTTTCCCTATACCCGAAGGGTCTCAGGGGTTTGCTGTAAATTTAATAATAATGGCTGCCACAACTGCGGCCAGCATGTATATACAAAAGAAAATGGCTGAAGCTATGGAGAGAGATGACTCTGTACTTCAGGCTCAAACCCAGTCTTTTATATATAGCGGAAAACAAAATAGATTTGAGCAGGGGTCTACCGTACCATTGGGATATGGCAGAATGAATGTCGGGACAAATGTTGTATCTGCTTGCTCGATAAATTATGATTTTAGTGCTGAAAAGGTCAAGCTTTTTAATTTCGAGGAGGGCTTGTATAGCTTGGTTCCGTTTTATCACAACCCGGAATTGTATAACGAGAGCGGACCATTAGGAGCATCATTCGGTAAAAAAACATTCGATGGAACTAGTGAGTATAGGGTAATAGATCCATCATATCAAAAAATGAAACTCGGTTTAATAGGTAATGCTTTTGGGGTAGTAGATGGAATGTATGGTTCAGTTAGATCTAGTGAGGATTTTAAAAATAAAATAACCAACATCAAAGAATGTAAGGGGGGGTCTTTTTTGGGTTATTATTGTTATAGTTGGGATTGGGCGAAAGGGGTAAACAAAGCATTACTACCAAACTTTGATGAAAACACGGGAAACTGGTATGCAGATTCATCAAAAATAGATAATGAAATGTTTTCCATACCAGCCTCAGAAGCGGCAAAAAGCGGTTTTGTTTGCATACAGAGTGATCCAAAATTAGAAACAGAACAGCTTGGGGATTTTTATCCAATATTCTGGAGTGAGGAAAGCTTAAATGAATTAAAGAGAAATTTGAATTTAAAAAACTATCTTGAGGCATTTCCTGTTCCGGTTGGGGAAAGGTGGATTAACGGAAAAAAAGAAAATGGATTAGGGTGGTTTAAGTTGGAGTCAACTACTGTACATAAAGCAATAGATTTAATTTGTGAAGGATCGATAGATGGATTTGCTAGTAAAAATGGAGAGCTTTTAGGTTTTAGTAAAGATTTTAAAACGAACGATGCAAATTTAAATAAAACAAGAAACGAAGATGATGATTACCTTCAGGCAGTATATTTAGACTCAACCCCAGTAAAAGAAGTAAATTATACTGCAGGGCTGGATAGCTACAATATAAATGAGTTTGATATTGATGTTGGTATGAATTCTAAAGGCACAATAGGGGCCGACGACCAACTTCCTCTAAAAGAGCAATATAGATTTACTGCAGACACAAAAGAAATTAATGCTCCTCTTTATGGGCCTAGGGCAGTTGGGGAAACTTTTTTAGCAGAAGGAGAGCTAGAGGCATTTCAACCTAAGAAAATATATGAGCAAGGCAGCGTTGTGCTTTACGAGCAAAATGGTGGGTTTGTGAAATACAAAATAAATAAAAACTTGTCAGCCCAGTTTTCGGATAAAGAAAATTATTCGTATGAGGGTGATATTTCAAAAGCGGATATAGTATATACTGGAGAAGATGGAAGTGTGCAGTTTTTGGTTACGGGGCCAGGGCTTGGTGAATATAAAGTATTTGGAGAACAGCAGTCTTATACAGAAGGAGATAAGATAAAAACAGAAACATACGACGGGCATTGGGAATATTACGAGCTTGGATCTGGAGCGGAGAACTACCTAGGTGATTACAATAAAGATACTGATTATAGTGGGGAAGTCGGTAAGGTAATTAAAAAGAAAGATTTTTTACACAAGATAAAACCAGGAGAAGTTAAAGATGAACAAACGGGCGAGATTAATATAGATCCAAATTTCAACGAGGATGCTCTTCCTGGTGGTGATGTAGGCACATTTGCGGATGTATTATCAATAACCATAAAAGAAGAGGGGCAAGATGAAGAGAGGGTTATTTACAACGATCACGGTAAAATATTGTCTGAGCAGCAAGGTTTTATAAATAAACAAATAGACATAGCCCCGGAATCCGAAGGTGATCAGGCTGAAGTTTTTTGGCAAAAAATATATATAAATTCACCAGTAGAAGTAAAAAATAATAGTGATGAAGATATAACTAGCCAAATATCCATATTCGGCCCTGGTGGTAGTTATGTTACGAACATTGAGAAAAGTATAGAGGAGGAAAACTATGCTAGTCATACCATTATTAATCCGCTTGTAGAACAAGCATATGTAAGTTTACAAATAGATGAATTGATGTATGTTTATGAAGGTGATAATATTGAAGTTACATACCGTATTGGAGAGTTGTGGTCTACCCTGCTGAATGGATTGACTATTTACTATGGAATTGTGGGGGTAATTAATACAGCAAGGGGCTATGCTAAAATGAAAGAGGGTATAGTTAATGCAGGAGTATCTCTTGATCCCGGGGGAAGGAAAGCTGGTTTAGAGTTAGCTGCAGATGGAGCGCAGATATTAAAAACAGGGATAGAGCAGCTTATTTTGGTTGTTGCTTTACAGGTAATTGAAAACCTTATAGATAAGAATGATGAATTTAAAGTAGGAACAAAAGTAGAAAACTCAGGAGAGAGTTGGCCGAATAGAGCAAAATTTAGAATAAAGTATGGAAACGAGGGAGAAATCATGTACTCAACCGATGTCTATATGTATGGCATAGCTACATCGGCATACAGGAAAGATGTAAAACTGTACATGCCACCAAACCCTGGTCAGAAAAATAGAATTATTAAAGTATATAAACTTAATCGAGAAAAAAACCTAGTAAAAGAAGGCGAGCAGGCAGCGAGATATAAAGAAAAAATGTCACTGGCAGCAATTACAGAAATAACCCCCGTAAATTTAAGTTATCCAAATTCTGTTGTTATTGGGACACGGGTAAATGCGAGAGATTATGCAAATATACCAGAAAGAAATTATCATCTAAGATTAAAGAAGGTAGCGTTGCCAGATGAAGCAACATACGACCCCGAGACAAGAAGGTATTTGCAAAACTGGAATGGGTTGTTTTCTGGGCAAGAAGATAAAAATGACCCAATACCAGAAAATGCTAAAAGGTGGACAGATAATCCTGCATGGTGTCTTTATGATTTAATTGCCGATAAACGATATGGGGTTGGTAAATTCGGAATAAAGCCAGAGCATATAGATAGGTGGACACTTTATAAAATGTCTAAATACTGTGATGAATTTATTCCAACTGGGTATAGCCCAAAATTTCCAAAGAGAAGATTCTCGTACAATAGTAATGAGTCAGGTGGTCATTCAATTATCATCGAGGGCGCCGATAACTTTGCGGCGGAATTTAATCATCCTAATAAAAAACTTGCATTATTTTATGAAGATGGAACCTATGATAGCCTTGTAATTTTCAGTACAGCTATAGAAGAAAATAAAGTAATATTAAAACATAAACCTTTATTTGATATTGGTGAATGTGCAGTAGAGATTGATTATCCATTAGTTGAGCCTAGGTATACCTTGAATGCTTTTATAATGAATCAGTCTAATGCATTTAAATTAATAAATGAATTTGCATCTATATTTAGAGCATTTAGTTATTGGTCTGGTGGGGCTATAAATTTCTTTCAGGATGAGAAAAGAGAATCTGTTATGTTATTCTCTAATAATAATATAGCAAAAGAAGGATTCGCATACTCTAATACCCCAAGAACAAGCAGAACGAATGTTTGTAAAATAAAATATTTAGACAGATATAATCACTTTAGGCCGAAGATGGAGCACCATGAAGATAGGGATTCTGTTATTGAAAATAATATAATCGAGCAAACTATAGATGGGTTTGGGATTACATCTCAAGCCCAAGCAAAAAGAGCCGCAGAGTTTTTAGTAAAATCAGCGAACTTAGAAACAGAAATAGTAGCATTTAAAACGAATCTGCTTGGGTCTTACTTGAGGCCGGGAGATATCGTCGATATATTAGACAGTAAAAGAAATGTAGGTAAATTCTCTGGTAAAGTAATTGATATAGAAGTAGCTGACGATGGAAGAACTGGGTCTATAAAAGTAGACTATCCGATATCTTGCATAATAGATCCAACAGACATGAATACATGGAAAAGGGTTACTTTGTATAGCCCATCTCAGAACCAAACTAGCGAGTCTCTGGATGCGATGGGGTCACCAGAAAATCAGGATATAGACGACATAAGGAAGCCGCAAATAATTGAATACTTTGTTTCTGAAGTATACGAAAATGATACAAGATTAAAGCTTTATAATAATCCATACGAATTTATTGAGGGTGAGTATACATGGTATCAAGCATTAGCTGATGCCGAAGAAAGGGGTGGTGTGCTTGCTAGAATATATAATGAAGACGAACTTAATCTGGTTAAAGAAGCTCTTCCAGTAGATAAATCTGCTTGGATTGGCGGTTATTATAGAAGAAAGCCGGATCCGGCAAAAGCAGTATGGCACGAACCTAAATCTTGCGAGCCTGGTGGAGAAGGCATAGAGCTTTTTGACTGGGCCGATGGGTACCCACAGTTTAATAGCCAATCAAATCCAGGAGATTATTTAAGAGTAAATGGATCCACTAATATGGATATTCATGGAGACTGGACACATGATGATGGAAAAAATAAAATCGGATACCTGTTGGAGAAAGTTTCTGACAACGACCTTAGAGATCTGATAGGTATAGAGGGAACTACCTTCTCGCTTCAAAGCGATGTTAATCTAGCCAACAAAAAACAATTTAAAATAATTAATATAACAGAAGAGTCTAATGGTATATTTAATATACAGGGATTAGCATATAATGCTGATAAGTTTGATAATATTGAAAAGCATGCATCTATTCAGCCGCCAACAAGACCAGTTCTGTTTACAGATAAAACTCTAGCTCCGCCCGCCGATGTTAGGGTTGAGATATTAAATGAAGACTTCAATAATAAAATACCTTATGGGCTTAAAGCTATATGGGGAACGGATCCTGCTGCAGCATCCTATAGAATTCAGTTTTTTGATCAAAACGATTTACTCTCAACCTTTGAGATAAATAATGACAAAGGTCAAGAGAAGATGTCTTATACTCATAGAAATAAAAGAATATCGGAGGATGGCACTTATTACGTAAGGATATATTCAGTACCTTTTTAAAATGAGCTTTTCAGATTCAAAAAAAGTAGTCGTACCAAAAGCTGATCCGGTAAAAAAATACGGAAAAACTTTCCAGGTAGCTAATATATATTTAACCCACTCAGAGTATAGCAGGGAGGGTTCAATAGTGCCTGAGTTTCACACACTTTTATCCACTCACCATCAAGACTTTCAGGGCGAAGAACTGAATTTACACTGGAACCTAAAAGAACCAAGAGATGGATTGATATATGATTCTCAAGATATATTTAATAACTCATATATTAGTGGGTTTAATGTATCTATATACGAAAATCTTGATGAAGAAAAAAGAAAAAAAGTCAGAGGAAATAGAAATAAAATATTTGAGGCTAATGATTTGAACGATAATAGTTTACTTTATTACATTAGTGGGGATAGGAAAATAAGAAATTATTCGGTTGATGTAGAGGTTGTTGATTTCGCTGGAAATAAAAGTAGTGGAATTTTTACAACAAAAAACCCACCTCCAGAATATACAATATTATCCGAAAGTTTTGAAGATGGAATCCTAACAATAAACTACGAAGGATTAAAAGACACTGATGGAAATGATATATCTAATAACTTTCAGACATTAGAATTATATCACTTTACGGGGCTGACATCTGGGGTTAGCGGTGTGGTTAATCAAGAAGATGATTATTTCAATACAGCCGTAAGGTCGGTTACCGGGTTAAACAATAGCCTTAGCATAGAGCTTTATCCAGAAGAATTTAATTATTTAATGCCACTAGGAGTTGATCAATTTTCAACAGGAAATAATAATAATAATTACTCAGTTAGGCAATACGAACCTTATATATTATCATTGTATGGACAAAGAATAAGTGGGGGTGACGCTTACTATTTTACTTTTGATAAAAATTATAGCAGCGATACTCAATTCGTTGAGGCATGTTATGGGTTAACTGGGGAAGGAGACACCTCTCAAGCAGTTTATGGATATAATGATATTATATATTTAGATAGCGGGGTTATAGATTCAGAAGCATACTATGGAGCCAATGAAGAAAACCAATATATATTTGACAACTCATTGCATTTTCAAGATAGTTTTTATACTGGACTGTTTATTGATAGTACAGGAGATGGGATTACTGGGTATATAGGTTCTGGTGCTGGCAGCTCGTGGGCAAATAGTAGCCCAATTTATCTAGAAGAAAGTTTAAACTCATACAATGTTTACAATTACGGTTTTTATAATGCCAGCGAGCAAGCATTCGCATGTTCGACTTCTGGTTTAAACGAAGAGATAATTGGCACTTATTCTATGCCAAAAGATAACCCTAATAGTTATGATATAAAATTTAGATCAGGCGATAGGTTTTCAAGGACATTGGAAGAGTCAGCATCTTATTTAAATGAAATTGGTGAAATGCCTGCAGTTATACTTAACCCATACCAATTAGAATTAATTAAAACAATGGGGCATGGAAACGGATGGGTGGGATTAAGGAGAAATAAAGTTGGTATGCTTTCTGGTGCTTTTTCTGAAAGGTTTTTAAATGATGAAATTTTCTTAGAAGTAGACTTTCAACAAGAATCACAAAGAACTATAGAAACCATAAACTCTGAGAATGAAATAGAATATGGAGTAATTACCTCGAATGATGTAGGTAATCATTGGTGTTGGGCTAATTCCAACGGGTCACATATTTATAAATATGCAGGAAGTGGATATGGAAAAGTAAGGGAAGCAAGGCTAAGCATAGATTTAAAAAATAAAGTCCGGGGCAACACAATGAACTCATATACAGCTACCGGACTATCACCAATAATGGAATTTAGCGGAGTCTCGATCAGTACAGATAGTCAGAACTTCGAGTCAAATTATACTTTTGTTGATACCTTTTATAATCCAGAAGAGTCACAAGGATACTTAGCTAATAACTACAATGTGACAGGAATATATTTGCATGGATCTGATCAACAAGATTTTGAAGTTACAGAAAATAATTTACTGGAAGTATACAGCCAGGAAGCCGGAGATATACAGAATAATATAGTACATGCATTTGATGGGGAGGGTAATCCACACAAGTACATTAAGATGATCCCCTACGACACAATAGGATCGGGAATTTTACACGAAGAAGATTTCGTTTTAACCAAATCATCTCAAATCACTATCCTGAACTTAGACGAAGCAAAAGATGCTAACCAAAACTGGATAAGTGGATCATTTGATTACCACCATAATACTGAACCTGATTTAACTTTTGGGGTTTACTATAGTGGGGATCCTGCTGGATTTACTAATATCAGTGCTACTGTTAGTGGTTCCCCTACCACGGAGGGGGTTGTATTTTTCCTAAGTAGTATACCAAGTGAATATGGATATACTTTGCACATAAACTCAGTTGATCAAACCTAACATAACCCTAGTTTCTTTGCCTGGAATATCTTCCCAAGAGTTGGCATCTTTCACGGCATCATTCTGATAAATGCCCTCGGTTTTTTCTTGCCACCAAGTCTTAATGTATTTCTTCCTAAAGTCCTCAAAGGACTCGCAACCAAGAGACTCTTCAGCTTTATGTTTAAGTAAGCTTGTGGGGCTAAGTGGGTTAACTCCAGACTTAGATTTTTTGCTATTATAACTAGGTGTACCAGAGGAGTCAGATTTATCTATCTCGTCGTCACCAACAATATGAACCTGAAGAAAGTTTCTCACACAACGAACAAATGCTCTATTGCATGCTATGGTCTCTAAAAACTTCGTAGCAAAACTGCTGGTATTATCTAATGTGGCATTAGCCATATCTTGAAACTCAACAGGACTTCCGAATGTTTCGTAATTTGACAAGAAGGTCATTTTACAAACAACAGCTACATGATCTAGTTCACACCTTACGGTTTCATAACTTACATCAGAAAAACCCCTGAGCTTTGCAAGCTCCTTAATTCCGCTAAGTTTTATCAAAAGCTGATAATCCGCTAGGCCATCTATAGACCGAGGTGTATCTTTGCCTCTTGACTGAAACCATCCACGATTAGGAAATAAATGCTCTTCACCAACCATAGCTCTCCAGTTAATTGAGCCATCATCATTGAAGGAATATTGTACATTTTTTAATAAACCATTTTCATCTCTACTAAAGAGGCTTGGTCCCAATGAATTGTCTACATTACTATTTTCTTTACTGTCTTCTTGTTTTGTCTTCGGCATAATTGTATATATTTAGATAATCAATTTCTTCCCAGAAATCGTCTGTATCAATAAACTTCTCAGGACTTCCTGATTTCTCTATGCCAGCCTTCCATGAGGCCTTACTAGAGTATTTTTTATTTTTTGACACAATGGTTTTATTACTATGATAGTAAGTATTATCGCATAGCCGTTCACAAAAGTCAAGGTCTTTTTTCTTAATTAAATCATAACCGTTAACAACAAAGTCAAAAAATTTAAATCTATAATCATTTATTTTATTTTCGTCTTTACATATTAATGTATGCTTTATGTTTAATGAAGATAATTGAGATAAGTAATCCGCATCAACATCGGAATCATCAAGGAAAATAGTAATAGCTGCTATGTTTTTCTTGAAGTAATATAATACATTTGGATTAATTTTTTTATTAATCATTAGGTTTACTCTTTTATGCAGCCAAGGGGTTAATATTTCTTCATCGAGATGATAATCGCACCTAAGATTAACCAATCGCTTTGGGTTAAAATCAGAATTAGGTTTAAAGTCAGGGACTACTTCAAGAATTTTACTATGATAGTGTTTGCCAATATTTAATGTTTTATATTTGTTAAATAAATTATTATCAATACCTAATAATTCAAGAACCTCTTCGGCTATATCTTCAGGAAGAATGCCATCAATAGTTTTGGGATCTTCTTCAATAGCATATGAGGCCTTATTACCATCTTTAGGCGAGTTTATACAGGTGGACGAACCTCCCCAAATAGGCCCGGAGTTTGCAGGCCACATATTAGAATAAAGGCCAACAACTGGCTTGTTGTAAGCAGATGCCAAATGAACACAGAGACTATCTATGCCAACATGCAAAATACTTTTCTCTGCAACATAACACAACTGTTTTATGGTGGTTTTGCCCCTTAGATCTAAGTCAATATTACCAGCCAATGGGTTTTCCTTTTCACCAACCTGAACTATAGAAATATCCCCGATATATTTTTTTAATAAGTAAACGACTTGATCCCAATGAGCATAATCTCTAGATTGAAATTTGTTAGTAGTTTGTATTGTAATATATTTATCAACATTAATTGGAAAATAATGAGATAGGACTTTCGGCCTAGAGACTTTAACTCCTAGGCATTTAGCATATTCCTCAATTAGGTGGCTCATAAGTCTGAAAGAAGGTTTAGGGAGTTAACATCTCGTCCGTTGTGGGTATAATTAACACACCTCTGAGTTGTGACATAGGGAAGATATGCAACATCAAAATACCCATCACTAGACCCTTTACCCTCAAGGGTAAAAATATCATCAAAGCTTTGGTGGTATTTCAAAACCTTATGAATATCAGGGTGGTCTTCAATTAAATCAAAGAAAGCTGGTTTCGTAAAAAAATAAATATTTTTATCTGGATATAGTTTTTTAAGATTAGTAATTAATGAATTAACCATAAGAACATCACCAGCACTTTCAGGCATAACAATAGCAATTCTTTTAGACGAACCTTCTTTGTCTAAAAATTCAGACAGATCAAAGGAACCCTCTATTTGGGTATTTTCTTTATCTGCTACACTTCGGAAATATTTTAACACTTCGGACCTACTGAATCCTTTAGATAGTTTTTTCATCCAATGGGAGTGCCCTTCATCATTATGGGGGTTAATGTCCATATTTAAAATGTTTTTATATATATCTGATAACCAAGTAGAGTCATCTTTTATATCTGGCGGGTTGTATAATGCATCTCTCTTTTTCTCAGAAAAGTCAAAGTCCCAGTTGGTTTTAGGCATATTGTCTAAAATTTTCTCAAGCTTTTTACCAACGACTTTAATAGAATAATTATCTATAACATACTTCCTTGCTTTTTTACCCATTTTGGATTTTTTGCTAAGGTCCATATTGTAAACATATGATATTTGATCCGATATGCTTTTGGGCGACGTGCTGGCTTTTATGAATTGAGTGCCGGGCTCCCTGTACTCTGTCCATTCAAGTGGGAGGCCCGCACTATGAGTAGTGCAGTGTTCTTCCCCACAACTATAATTCGTAACCAATGTAACTAGCTCGCAAAGCTTGGCTTCTTGAATTGGTATTTCCTGACCACCAGAAGTAAACGGGTGGCAGTAAACATCCATTAAATTATATATTTCGTTTAATTGAGATTCTGTAACTCCGTTTTTTACATTAGTGGTGTTTTGACTTTTCTCACTTTTGCAAAAACGACAGTCTAGCTCTTGACCTGAGTAGGGTTTAATTTCGTACTGTTTACATTTATCGCAGTAATAGGTAGTTAATACATCAAACCTATCTATATTTTTTTCCTTGATTAGTCTAGGTATATCCCAACCCTCATCCCAGTGAGTATGAAGAAGTAATTTAGCATTTGATTCTGGGTGCTTAGATTTAAAAAGAGCAAATCCATCTAGTAGGTTTGGTACACTTTTTCTTAACTGATTCCTGAATACGAAGCCTATAACGAATGCATCATCATCTATCAAGTTTCTGGTTCTTAATTCACCAGAATCAATTTTATAAAAATTATCACAATTAACTATTCCGTGCAGGGTTTTTACATGGCTGTGACCAAGCTTAGCCATCTCGCGTTCTGCGAATTTGGCCCACACGAAGTAGTTCTTTATATTGTTGGCGGCATCAACCGCTAGTGGTAGCATGGGCTCTGAATCAATGGTTGTCCACACCATACAGTTGATTTTATTCCACCATTTTCTTTCCCAGTAATTATTAAATGCCCATATATCTTCAGCACCTATATAAATGTCTGGTTTATATTCTTTTATTAACTCATCAATAGTCTCGGATCCATAGCTGACTGACCTAGCAAGACTTGGGTCTTGCTTTAACCTTGCCAGTTTTGCCTTGTCATCAGGGAGAGTGCCAACACATTCCCATGGTAAAGTTGATAAGGGTTGGTAGGATTTAGGGAATCCATTGGCAGCTTCAATTATGTCATACTTTCCAGTAGAATAAAGGTATTGCAATACATTTTTTGAATTCTTACCAAACCCAGTAAATGACTTACAGAAATTACTGTGAAATAGTATTTTCTTTCTACTATTTTTTTTAGAGCTTCTTTTAGTCATCAAATGGTTCTATGTCATTATTGAATGATTGAGTGATTTTTTTAATTCTATGAGAATAAATTCTTTCAAGTACAACGGCAAGGAAAGAGGATAGGCACTCTAGCTCACCGGGCTCAAGGGGCATCTTGAATGTATTACCACTAGCCCTAGATATACTTAAACCAAAGGCTGGAACTACTTGTTTTTTAGTTTTGTACTCCTTGGTCTTTGGGTCATAAGATTTTATTGAAGCTTCTTTATCCCAAGGACTGAATTTAATGGTAGTTTTAGTGTCACTAGTTTGATGAAAGGTGTTCCATTCATACCTACTTTTAATTGCTGAAATGATGGACCCACATTCAAACTCATTTAATTTAACCGTTATATTTTTTTGGGGATCATCTTTGCTACCCATGAATGTACCCCTATGACTTTTAGAATCCCAGGAATGCTGTAGTATTGCAGAAATAAAGACTACGGGCTCTTTACTATTCTTGTCGTAACCCATGGAGAAACTAAATCCACATCCAGAGTTGTTTTTATTAGGTTTATATATTTGAACACTCATAATTAATTAAAGTCTATTTTTACATTCTTACTTTCGTATGAACTAGGTTTGTCTAAATGATGCTTTGCTCCATTTCTTTCTTTCGAATAGTTCTTAAAGTAATTTTTCTTTAGGGGGTCAATACCATTGTTTGATTCAGCTCTTTGAGCTGAAAGCTCAGCACTTTTATCAAGTAAGTCCCCGACAGAGCCTTTCATGTTTGCGGTTTTATTTACGAAACCATTTTGATCCCAAGGATCAAAAGAAGATTCAGTACTTAAGCCGGGTAATGAAAAAACTCTGGACCATTCATCCCCATTATCATCTATGTATTTTTTATCATCATTCATACCAAAGAAAACTTCTTTAATTTCTTCAGTTTTAGGGTGCTGGAAAATGTATAGTGGCATAGTGTTTGATTATACCATATGCAGCAAATAAGTCAATTATTTTTTATCTAAAAAATTACAAGAAATTTGAATCAAGTCAAGTAAGGAATCAAAAAACCAACATACAGCGCTAGATGCAAGTGGCAGGAGTATTAGTATCGGATTTTCTTCCACATATATATATAAAAAAATAGAAGATAAAACCCCACACCAGAATCCTAGACATAAGCTACAATTCAAGAGCTCTTTAAGTATTTCTGATTTACTACAAATATACCCCCTTGGCTTTTTGAATATTGAACCGTAACGTACGATCCACATCAAACCAATACAGGATATTAAACTAAGAGTTATCAAGCTCTTGTACAGCTTCCTGGATCGCCAGGAGTTGGTCTTTGGTGAGATGAACCTTTCCTCCAAAGTCATCAGCAAGTGAATACAATTCCTCCTTGTCTTCGGACTTAGCTAAAGCCGGGCACCTGCCTTTACCACAGCACAGCAATACTGCGCCGCCTTCTCTTCTTATGTTACTCATGATTTAATAATGTTAAGTATTTTTTTAACTGTGTTATTATAATTGAAAGTATCTTTTAATTCAATACCTTTTGTGTTTTTATTTTTACATTTACTTATAGCCTGTTCTGTTGCTTTGTAAAAATCTCCTTCACTGAATGTATTTATACTGCCTTGGTTAAAGTCTCCGCCTTCAGAGAAAAACACATCATCATATATTGGCTCTTTGCCATTTGGGTTTACCAAGATTGAGTTTTCATTGTTCGCCCAGTCTTTATGTGAGGTGGCATTTAAAACAATAGACCATTTCCCTAGGCATGTTGAATTGAATGCGGGGAGGTTCCAGCCCTCGGCTCCGCTTAAGCCGCTAAGATTTATGTCAACTGCATTATACAACTCATTCATTTCAGAGTTTGTTTCAAGGTATGGTAGGAAATTGATATTTTTGTATCTTTTGCCTTCAAGGGCCTTTGCTATTAATGTAGACATTTGATCTTTATTAAAGAAAGGGTTTGTGATACAGCAAGTCAACTGATACTCTGGGTTGTCTCCATACTTTTTAGCCCATAAATTAATTATCCTTTCAGTATGTTTCCTTTTTTCAAACTTACCTATAAGTCCAAACAGTACTCTATCTGATAAGTAGGTCTTGCCTGTTTCAAAAAAATCTTCGTCAAAACCTATTGGTACATATTCTGCATTATCGCAGCCAGAATCAAGAAAGCATCGCTGGGCATGAGAGCTACTAAAAATTGTTTTTGATTGAATTTCACATATAGACTTCTCTGCATTAGTTGGTTCATCTGTTTCGTAGAACGTATACAAAGAACTATTTGAACCTATATTAGATTCAGACCCGTTAATGTGCCACATTTTTAATGTGTGATTATCTTTTGATAGGTTAGCAAATCTATTATTATAGGAGTCGGATAACCAATCTGTGAAATCTTTATCAATATTATCGAATGCTTTCAATTCGATTTTATTGCCCACGGGGAAGAAGCAAATTTTTTGATTAAGATTGTAAAGTGCCCTTAACATGTTAACAGACACATTGCCGAAGCTTAAAGAGTTTACTGGACCTATGAAGTTAATGTATTCCATTAGAAGGGCATATTTTCGGGGTTAATAATTTCCTTTATACTATTAGAGGGCTCGGGACTTTCAATTGTTTCTTTTTCGTTTTCTTTCTTTCCGTTTGGTAGGAATCTAACTATATCTGCGGAGACAAAAAACCTCTGCTTGGGGCAGCCATCTTTATCCTTCCATTTGTTCACTTTTATTTTGCCTTCTACATAGACACATGATCCTTTAGATAGGTACTTGTTGCAATTGTCTGCAACTTTATTCCAGCACTCTACATCCATGAATAACACTTCATCCTTGGTGCTATTAATTGCAATTGGGAACACACACTTATTGTAGCTGCCCAATTCTTTTAGCTCTGGCGATTTAGTTAGATTTCCAATACCTATAAACTTATTAATCATATTTCTTTTTCTAATTGTTTTTTTATTTTTTTTACGGCTTTATTGTGGATATTAATACATCCCTGTATGCTTAAATTTAATTCGCCACCTATATTCTTCCATGAAGTAACCTTATTACCTTCTGAGTCTAGATACCTTAGTTTGAATATCTTGGCGATTCTTGAATCCTTATAAGTATCTGCTATTTTTAGTATTCTGTCAAGCATTTCTTTATTTACTGATGCCAACTTAACCCCATCCATGGAGTTGATATCGTTAGGTTTCAGGCAATCAAGCCCCACTTCCTTCATTGTTTTATTTTTATTCTTATTGTATAAGTTTAGGCACATCCATCTGGTCTCATTACCTAGGTAGGTTGAAAACTTGGTGTTCCTATCTTCATCGTATTTTAAGGCGGCTTGATATATATAGTAATTCCTATCCTCTATTAATTCGGATTTATATGAGGGACCATCGTGAAATGAATTGGGTAGATAATTATGAACCATAGTCATAAATATTCCGCTATGCCTAGATACAAGTTCCATCAGGCAATCACCGGAGTCGTTAGTATCTTTCATTCCGACTATGAGTTCGGAGTCAGTCATTTCTTTAAAGTTTTCCATATTGAATTTTTGCTATGTTAACATAATATCATATGTTATGTCAACATTATTATGAGGTTTACGATAGATATATATAAGATTACCGTAAGGAATATATCCTTAAACATAAAGTTTAAGGAATAATATTATAACATGAAAGAGAAAAATGTCAAGTAAAAAATACAAGTTATCAATATTCTGCTCTGTGTTTAATGGTCAGGAATTTATAAATAGTTACCTCTCCCATATAACAAGACAAACAATGTTTGGGGATTGTGAGTTAATAATGGTAAACCCTGGGGATATGGAGTCATCTGTCGTAATTAATGATTATGCAAGTTCCAATAAAAATATAAGACATATATCGGTGGACAAAGATCCCGGTATGTATGGTTGTTGGAATATAGCTGTTAATAACTCAAGTGGAGAGTATATGAACAATGCCAATTTAGATGACATAAAAAAGGATGACTCACTTGAGGTGCATGCTAAACACCTTGACCAAAACCAAGATATAGATCTTTTTTATTCAGATAGTTTAATAACGAAAACCCCTAATATGAGTTTTGAGTACTACCTTCGATCCTGCAAGTATAGGTATAATTTTCCCGAATTTTCTATCTCCGCTTTAATTGATTGTAATCCACCACACCAATCTCCAGTGTACAGGAGGTCGATGCATGATAAGTTTGGTTTATTTAACACAAGGTATAAGTTTTGTGCGGATGGTGAATTCTGGTTAAGGTGTGCCACGAATGGGGTTAATATGAAGAAAATTGATGAAATCTTGGGGGCTTACTACATGAACCCAAAAGGAGTATCCACATCAATTGAAACTGATTTTGAGAAAACCAAAGAAGAGGCTGCAATGAGAGACAGTTATAAGGAGTATGGCTCTATTCATAATGGCAATGTCAGACGAATATGCCTAAACAATGACTTCATTAATATATCATGAATTTTTATACTTTTTATACACCAAGCCATGAATACATATACGAGGAATTCTTTATTAAAAGCTTCCCGCACAACGAGTTAACTCTCCACTCTAGCAAATTTGATCAGCTTTGTGAATCCGCCAGCTACAGAGATCATGGTTGGAAAGATACAATGTTCCACAAGATGGATACCGTAATACATGGACTTGAATCAAACATTGGGGATCTTATTATTCATGGGGACTGTGACATTCAATTTTTTCCCCCCGGACTAAAGGACACATTAATTCAAGAACTAGGTGACTATGATATTGCTTTCCAAGATGATGGAACGAGATATTGTGCGGGTTTTTTTGTCTGCAGGTCCAGTAAGTTAATGATAGATCTATTTCAAGATATTAAAAGCAATCTCCATAAATTCCCTGATGACCAAGAAGCCCTGCAATACTTCCTTAAGTATAAGTATAAATCAATCAACTGCAAAGTCCTCTCTTATAAATTTTATACATACGCTAGTGAAACAAACTGGCAGTGTTACAACTCGCTTGACAAAATAAATTTTACAAAAAAAGACATATTAATGCATCATGCTAACTACACAATTGGAGTGGACAATAAAATTAGTATCATGAATCACATTAGGGATAATATTATGTGTATTAAATAAGTAATTAACATCATGAAACCTAAAGACTCTATAAACATATGTTTTTGTAGCGACAAAAACCTTACTAAATATGTACATATTGTACTATCCAGCATACTATCTAAAAACTCTCATTATAGAATTAACATCCATTATATTATAGATTTTAATGAAAGCGAAGACCTAGATAAACTAAAAATGTTTGTAAAAAAACTTAGTAATGTCAAACTATTTACCTACTACAAGAAATGGTCTCACTCATACTCAGGATTAGAGCATGTTACGGCAGCTACAATGCTTAGGCTTTTTATACCAAATATAATATCCTTGAACAAAATAATCTATTTAGATATTGACCTGATTGTTAATTGCGACCTCATGCCCCTCTACAGAATGAACTGTGGAGCCAAAGGAATTGCTTTAAAAAACTCGTTACTTAGCTCTTATAAATTAAGTAAAATAAACACAAAGTCAGGCAATGCTGGTGTTATGGTTATGGATTTAAAGGAGCTGAGAAAATTAAAATTTACAGAAAAATGTATGGAGATCTTCAGTGACCCATCACTAAATAAAGGAATCCACCACGACCAACATATTATTAATATTTTTTGCTCAGGGAAACACGCTATACTACCCTCCAAATATAATATCTTCGCGGGTCAAGACGACCAGCTGTCCACTGATCATATTAATTTCATTTATCACTTCGTAGGCTCCAGGAAACCTTACGACTCAGTACCTTCCGCATGTTCTACTATATGGGATCACTACGACAACTCCATAGAAGATCAAATAAATAAAATTGATAAAATCAATCATTTTAAAAATAAGTTCAAGCATTTTGATTTTGGTACCCAAGGAATTAATAGTAAGATTATAAATTTTGGAATTATTTTAGCCAAAAATCCTACTGATCAATACTGTTCCAGCAATCTAGGTGATTACATTGAGTCCCTTGCGGTTATTAATATATATAAAAAAATAGTAGAAAAAATTAAAGGAAAAAAGTATTCAAATGTTCTTTTTCTTAATTCAATTATGGACAATAAGATAAGTGGGTTTAACTTTATTTTTATTAAAAGAGATAACATGAGTGATCCTGCTCAATATATGGGTCTGGAAAATGTAATTACAGTTATGAGTGGTTGGTGGATGCACCCCCTTTCCCCTAAAGGTGATATTGATTTCAATATTCCAAGTAATGTAATCCCAATTTTTACATCAATCCATCTTTCTAATAAAAAACTACTATCTAGTCAGTACATAGAAACCCTTTCCCAGTATGGCAGTATCGGCTGCAGGGACGACTATACATTAAATTTACTCAAGAAATACGGCGTTTCATGTTTTTTATCTGGTGGAATCTCATCTAGTATTGATTTCTTCGAATGGAAAAATTCCAGCAACCAAATCCTTTATGTCGATACAAAAAGAGACCTTAGTTATGGTTATAAAAAAACACACAACCACCAAGAACTTAAAAAACTTAACCCAAGGGATTGTTTAAGTAAGGCCCTACTTTATTTAAAACTTTACAGTAATTCTAAGTTTGTCAAAACGTCAAAAGTTCAACCATTTCTTGCATGCTTATCCATGGGTATCCCATCTACATTAACTGCCCCTAACGGTAGTCTTTTCAATGACTCCTTTGTGTCAAATCCTAAAATTAACTTTCATATGAATTTTAATTACGATAAATCTGAATTCTACTCCCTCCGTTATACAGTTTTATCTACGACGGTAGAAAGTATACTCAATAATATAAAAAGCATACAAATTAAATAGATTTCCCGCAAAAAGGTTTTATAATCTACAAAATGAAACAAAGTGAAGAATATTCAGTGGTCTGGGCCCCCTCCGACAACATTGGGGACGACATCCAAACATTGGCCGCAATTGAATTTCTTAAAAATAAAGGCATTAAAAACCCTAATTTAATAAATAGGGAAGATTTAAAAAACTACAACGGCAACCCAACTAACTTAATAATGAACGGATGGTTCATGCATGAACCAAACTCATTCCCTCCATCTAATAAAATTAATCCTATTTTTATTAGTTTTCACTGTGATAATAGGGTTGAGTATAATATTATTAATGATAGAAACCTTCAGTATTTTAAAAAACACGAACCAATTGGGTGCAGGGATCACTCAACTGTTAATCGGTTACATCAATTAGGGGTAAAGGCTTTTTTTACGGGGTGCTTAACTCTTTTATTTAATCCCCATAAAGGGGATAGGTCCGGTAAATACATGGTTGACATAAACGGAAACTGTCCATACATGCCCAAGATAGATATTAACAAGCAAAATTATCCAGATTACGAGAGTATTAACCACTTACTTGATCCAAAATATCAATACGACATAGATTACAGGCTATCCCTAGCCAAATCCCTACTAGATAAATATAGTAAAGCAGAACACATATACACATCCCGCCTCCACTGCGCCCTTCCATGCCGAGCCTTCGGAACTCCCTGCTCTTTTATTCATCCTAAAATCGAAGAAGACATCAGGTTTGGTGGTCTACTCGAAGTACTCTCAGGCTCAAAACATTTTAGTAACAATTCGGGTTACCACAAGCCCGCCCTTATCAAAATTCAATCAGCACTTAGGGGTTATCAATATTAGAGTATATATAGTAATGCAAAACCTAGGGGTGTTTAAATATAAATTAATATGAAAAAAGTTATAGTAACAGGAATTACAGGTCAAGACGGCAGTCACATGGTCGATTACTTATTAAAGAACACAGACGTAGAAGTCTACGGAACCATACGTCGTCTTAGTGTTAAAAATCATGAGAATATTCTTCACCTAAAAGAATCCGACAGGTTTAAAATTATCAACCTGGATTTAAATGATGCTCATAGCATCAGAGATGTGGTTATCGATATAAAGCCTGATTATTTTATAAATTTTGCTGCACAATCTTTTGTTGCTGGTAGTTGGGATTTCCCAATTCAAACGTGGGATACCGACTCAAATTCCGTACTCCATATGTTAGAATCAATTCGTAGGTTTGCCCCTGATTGCAGGTTTTACAATGCAGGCTCCTCAGAAGAATTTGGGGATGTAATTAAAAACCCACAAAATGAAGAGCACCCACTTCGCCCACAGTCTCCTTATGGTGCTGCAAAATGTGCGGCAAGACACCTAGTAAGAGTCTACCGAGAATCGTACAATCTTTATGCCGTTCAGGGTTGGTTATTCAACCATGAAGGCACGCGTCGCGGACTTGATTTCGTGACCAGAAAAATCAGTCATGGAGTAGCTAGTATAAAGAAATCATTAGAGCTCGACTCAAAAATACCCATTTTAGAACTTGGAAATCTTGATGCCCAAAGAGACTGGAGCGATGCAGAAGATTTCATGCCAGGAGTTTGGTTAATGTTAAACCAAGATGCTCCTAAAAATTACGTACTTGGTAGCGGAGAAATGCATACAGTTAGAGAATTTCTAAATGAAAGCTTAAAGTGTGCCGGAATTAAATACAAATCTTCGGGTTCACAAGATACAGAGAAATATCATACTTTAGATGGTAAGCTAATTTTTCAAGTTAGTCCTGAATTTTACCGACCCGCAGAAGTTCATGAACTTTGCGGGGATTGTAGTTTAGCGGAAAAAGAGATCGGATGGGTACGTAAGACCGACTTCTATGGTCTTGTTAAAAAAATGTACGAAAACGACTACTCTCTCTTGTCTCAATGAAAAATTTAAAGATTTTTGTTGCCGGTCATCGAGGCATGGTCGGATCTTCTGTTGTACGTAAATTACAATCTTCTGGTTACAATAATATTATTACCAAAACAAGAAATGAGGTAGATTTATCAAATCAAGAGAATGTAGACAGTCTATTTGCTCACGAAAGGTTTGATTATGTCATTTTGTGCGCCGCAAAAGTTGGGGGTATTTTAGCTAACGACACATATAGAGCTGATTTTATATATGACAATATACAGATATCCTCTAACATTATAAAAGCGAGCCATTCTAATGGTGTTCAAAAACTAATTAACTTAGGGTCTTCCTGTATATACCCCAAAAATGCAGAGATACCAATCAAGGAAGAGTACCTACTTACCGGCGTCCTTGAGAATACCAACGAGCCATATTCAATCGCAAAGATAGCGGCGCTTAAAATGTGTGAAGCCTTTTACCAACAATACGGGTCTAACTTCTATTCATTAATGCCCTGCAATTTATATGGCCCCGGAGATAATTTCGATTTAGAAACTTCCCATGTCTTACCTGCTTTTATCCGCAAAGTAGATACTGCTAAACAATCTAATTTGGATCATGTTGAAATATGGGGTAGCGGCAAACCACTAAGAGAGTTCTTATATGTTGATGACCTTACTGATGCAATTTTGTTTTGCCTAGAAAATATTAATGCTGAATCTATATATTCTTCCGGTATATCTCACCTCAACTGTGGATCTGAAGACGAGGTGTCCATTAGAGAGCTACTTGAGAATATAAAGCAAACCATAGGGTACGAAGGCAATGTCATCTTTGACTCCTCTAAGCCCGACGGTACATTCAGGAAAAAAATGGACAACTCAAGAATTAAAGATCTAGGCTACTCACAAAAACATACATTAAAAGAAGGTCTTAAAGAAACTTATAAATGGTATCAGAATAACGTGTAATAATAAATTATGTCTAAGAAAAAATGTTTAGTTACTGGAGGGGCTGGGTTTATCGGCGGTCACCTTGTTGAAATATTAATTAATGCTGGTCACGATGTTGTAGTGGTTGATGATGAATCCTCGACTGCGAACTCTCAATTTAGCTGGAGGGATGACACCGAGAACCATAAGGTAGATATTTGTGATTTTGAAAAATTAGAACCCTTATTTAAAGGTGTAGATTTAGTCTTTCATTTGGCCGCAAGGTCTCGTATTCAAATTTGTGTGCAAGATCCATCTGATGCCGTTAAAAACAATTCTCTCGGTACTGTAAATGTACTACAGTCAGCTAGATTAAACAAATGCAAGAGGGTGATGTTTGCGGGAACCTCTTCTTGTTACGGCCTAGCAAACCCAATTCCCTTAAAGGAAGATATGCCGAACGACTGCCTAAATCCCTACTCAGTCAGTAAGGCTAATTGCGAAGAGTTGTGCAAGATGTATACTAATCTTTTTGGGGTTGAGACAGTTTTATTTCGATTTTTTAATGTTTACGGGGAGCGCCAGCCCCTAACGGGAGATTATGCTCCTGTTGTCGGTTTATTCTTTAGGCAAAAAGAATCAGGAGAACCAATGACAGTTGTTGGAGATGGTTTACAAACAAGAGACTATACATATGTTAGGGATATTGCACAGGCTATGTATTTGGCGGGAGAATCAGAAAACAAAGAAATCATCGGGGAAATGTTTAATTTAGGTACTGGCACAAATCACTCGGTCCTTGATATCGTTAAACTTGTCGGCGGTGATCATATTCACATTGACTCAAGGCTAGGTGAAGCTCGTGATACCCTGGCGGATAACACAAAGGCCAAGACCCTTTTAAATTGGGTTCCTTCTCAAAAATTTGAAGATTGGGTCGAGGTTAATAAACCTCAGTGAAAATAAGGGTTATAGGTAACGGCTTCGCTGGCTCTACTATAGCCAATGGCTTCAGCGATTACGAAGTAAAAGTTTTTGACAAAAATCCAGATACCTCTCAAAACACACTAGAATATACTTTATCTCAGGATTTTGTTTTTATTAGTGTACCAACCCCCATTAGGGGTGCAATGAGTGCGGACTGTTTTAAAGAATAAATTGTTAATAACTCGGTGGGTTTTATGCTTGCTATGTATGGCATTTTATTGTAATATGTTTTTTTCATATCAATATTGTTGATATTTCATTATATACGATTACAATTGTGTAAACAACTACCCTATGGACATAAAAGTAAAAAAAAGAAACGGAAGGTTAGAAGACTTTATAGTAGATAAAATTAATGCAAGCGCCCAGAGGGCATGCGAAGGCATAGAGGATGTTTCTCCCAGCGAGATAGTACTTGATGCCCAGTTACAATTATTTGACAAAATAACCTCAAAAGAAATAGATCAGGCTCTAGTTTTTTCTGCAAGAGAAAAGATCGAAAAAGAGCCCAACTATTCTTATGCTGCCGCCCGACTATTATTAAACTGTTTATACAAAGAAGTCTTCAAAGAAGGGGTAGACTCGGATACATTTAAACTACAATACCGCAAAAGTTTCATACAAAATACAAAAAAATTAATTAAAGATAATAGGTTGGATAAGAGATTATCAGGTTTTAATTTATCCAAATTATCAGAAGCATTAAAAATCAGAAGAGATAAGAATTTAAAATATCTCGGTGTACAAATACTTTATGACAGATACTTTATCAGGCAAGAAGATAAAATCATGGAGACCCCACAGTCTTTCTGGATGCGAGTTGCCATGGGTCTTGCTATCAACGAAGAGGACAAAGACGCTAAAGCTATCGAGTTTTACGACTTGTTGAGTGAACTTCTTTATACCTCATCTACCCCTACTTTATTTAACAGTGGAACCACTCATTCTCAGCTTAGTTCCTGCTACCTTAACACTTTTGATGATAGCATTGACGGCATTTTTGACGGAGCTTGGCAGGAGGCTCGTAAATCAAAGTACGCTGGTGGTCTCGGTCTCGATGTTACCCCTTTTCGCTCTACAGGTTCTTACATTAAGGGAACTAATGGTATCTCTAGTGGTCTTGTTCCTTGGCTAAAAATCTACAATGACTTACTTGTTGCTGTAAATCAAGGGGGGAAGCGCCCCGGCGCTGGCTGTGCTTATCTGGAGCCCTGGCACCTGGATTTTGAAGATTTTCTTAACTTAAGAAGGAATACTGGTGATGAAAGACTAAGGTGTCATGACTTAAATACAGCCTCATGGGTTCCCGATGAATTCATGCGTAGAGTTCAAAATGAAGATGCTTGGTACTTCTTTGACCCAAGAGACACTGAAGATGAAAACGGGAAAACCCTACATGATTGTTTTGGCGAAGAATTTGATAAAAGATATAACCAGCTATGCGATCAGGCCGAAGAGGGCTTGATTAAAAACTATAGAGTAACTCCCGCAAAAGAGTTGTGGAAAAAAATGCTCAAGGTATTGTTTGAAACCTCTCACCCATGGAACACTTTTAAGGATCCTTGTAATATTCGTTATACAAATCAGCATGAGGGTGCAGTCCGAAGCTCTAACTTGTGCACTGAAATCACTCTTCACACTAAACCGTCTGAATACAAATCTGGAGAAAAAACCAAAATTGGAGAGACAGCCGTGTGCAATCTTGGCTCTATTAATGTTCTAAATCATTTAGACAAAGAAGGGGAGATTGATTTTGCCAAGTTGAAGTCGTCTATACATACGGCGATAAGAATGCTTGATAATGTTATTGACATTAACTTCTACCCAACAAAAGAAGCCAGTAACTCTAACTTAAAAAATAGGCCTATAGGGCTTGGGGTAATGGGTATCCATGATGTACTTCATGTCAAAAACATAAATATAGACAGCGATGAAGCGGTTAAGTGGAACAATTACTTCTTTGAGTTTTATAGTCGTGAGGCTATTTTAGCCAGTTCCAATTTAGCCAAAGAACGTGGTAGCTATGAAAACTACGAGGGGTCTCTGTGGTCTCAAAATATTTTACCAATCGATAGTTGGAATAACCTTCAGTCTTACAGGGAAAAGTCTGGAGCGCATACTGCAAGTCAAGGGCTTGGTGAGTCTCTGAGCTCTTGGACTGAAGCTAGAAGTCATGTGAAAGAGTATGGCATGAGAAATTCAAATGTTATGGCTATTGCACCTACAGCCACCATTGGGTATATCAATGGTGTTGAGCAAAGCATCGAGCCAAATTTCTCTGTCCTTTTTGTTTACGAGAATAAAAGCGGCAACTTCTATATTACAAACCCTCACTTCGTTAATGATATGAAAGATGCTGGGCTATGGAGTGCTGAAATAGCATCTATGGTCAAAAGTTCTGACGGAGACCTTTCCCTACTCAATGAATCCATACCGGAAAACATAAAAAATAAATATAAAACAGCATTTGATCGTGACATGTTAAAGCTTATCGAGGTTAATGCAGTTAGGCAAAAATGGATAGACCAAGCCATTAGCTTTAACTTGTATAATAAATCTACATCATTAAAGTATTTAAACGACATATATATGTCTTGTTGGAAGTCAGGATTAAAGACTACATATTATTTAAGAAATAGAGCTGCAAGTAAAATTGAAAAATCCACATCACCCGAAAGTACTGAAGCCTCTGCTTGCAGTATCGAGGCCGTGAAAAATGGTGGAACATGTGAAAGTTGCCAATAAATTACTATAATATAGTATATGAGTGATGAATTCAAACTTCCCCCCATCAAAGTAGAAGAGGTATTATCTACTTTTTCTCAAACAACAGACTGGGGTTTAAGCCAATTAAATATCCCCAAGATATGGGAGACTACAACTGGAAAAGGTATCACCATAGGTGTTATAGACACCGGAATGCCAAACCATAAAGATATTGGGGATAATGCTATTGAGGGTAAAAGCTTTATAGATGGAGAAACAATCGAAGATAAGCATGGGCACCAAACACATTGTGTTGGAATTATTTCGGCTAAAAATAATTCCGAAGGAATGGTTGGGGTTGCTCCAGACTCTAAGTGTCTTTGTGTTAAAGGATTAAGTAACTCTGGCTCAGGTAGCTCAAGTTCCGTAGCATCCGCAATTAACTACTGTATTGATTCAAAAGTTGATATTATTAGTATGTCTCTAGGCTCCTCAAGCCCAAAAGAAGCTATATCTTTAGCCGTAAAAAGAGCTTACCAAGCTAATATAGCAGTTATATGCGCCGCTGGTAACTCAGGGATAGCTGGAGTTAATTACCCGGCTGCATTCCAGGAGTGTATAGCTGTTGGGGCTTTCGGTAAGAGCAAAAAAATAGCATACTTTTCCTCAAGGGGCCATCAAGTCGAAATAGCCGCGCCAGGAGTTAATATACTGAGTACATATACCAATCAATCTTATTCTAAATTAAGCGGGACATCTATGGCTTGTCCGTTTGTGGCCGGAGTTGTTGCCCTATTGATGTCAAAGTTAAAATCAGAAGGTAAGAGTTATACCGTAACTGAAATTAGGAATTTATTAAAAACTCACGCTGATGATGCGGGGGTTAAAGGTAAGGATTGGTCTTTTGGTCATGGAATAGTTGATGCGGACGGTATGATTATTGACGCTCCTGATCCTGAAAAACCCACCCCTAAACCTAAGCCCGAACCTAAGCCTGAGCCGAAACCTACCCCCAAGCCCAAGCCCAAACCCACCCCAAAACCAACCCCTAAGCCTAAACCCAAGCCCACTCCTAAACCTAAACCTGCCCCTGAGCCTAAGCCCACTCCTGAACCTGATCCCGCACCCAAACCTAAGCCTGGGCCTAGGCCTGTAATAAAAGATTTCTTTCTTAAAAATTTAGCATGGATTTGTTGCTCAATAGCTTTTGTTATTATATGCACCTTAGGTTTCTTTGTTTATTTTACCGAAGAAGAAGAAGAAGAACGTAACCCTGAGTGGGTAAATGAAAACGGTGAGGTTGATTGGGACATGAAGTTTGAATTAGAGTCTAAAACAAAAAAGTGAGTAGCAGTAATGTGTGTGATTATGCTGGTGTTGCAGTTTTGCATGGTAGATCTATTTTATTATCTAAAAGAATAGAGACCCACTTTGGAGAAAAAGTTTCCTTTGGTGGGTATTGGTCTATTTTTGCAGGGGCCCTAGACCCAAATGAAGATCACAAGGCTTGTGCGGTAAGAGAATTATTTGAAGAAAGTGGAATAGTTTCCCCTATTGAGGACTTACATTTTATAAAATCAATACCCCAAAAAAAATCTTTATTTCATATATATTACTATAAAGTTGAAGAACTTGTTATACCTAAACTGAATTTTGAACATACAGAATCTGGATGGTTTGATATTGACTCCCTAGATGTCTTTACGGATAAGATAGATCTAAAATTAATGAATTTAATTAAGAAGCACGTGCACTAAGTAAGTTGGTGTAATGTTTCTTAGTGAACCTAATAATAGACTGTAGTTTATCTGAGCCCCCTAGTGAGGTTTCTTGTTTTAGGGATATAACACTATTTGGTAAAATATATTGCTTTGATGATATATTACTATCCTGCCCTAAAGGCACTAGGTCTATATATTGGAACTGGCTTAAATCTCACGGTGCCCATGATTACATAACATATTTAATATTATATCACGAGGTTGAGCCGGGTATATTAATGCATCCAGAAGATGGAGACATAAGAGTAAGAAAAATAGATTCATTTAACCTTAATAATATATTAAGTGTAATAAATAAATACAGGAAAAATGATTAAATATTTACTATATATTAGTTTTATACTTTGCTCTGGTTGCTTCAGAAAGCTTCCATCAAAACCTATGCCCATTACTAATGATAATTTTAGCTCATCCCCACAGGGAAGCTTTACTCAAAAAACTATAGCCGGTAACTCCAGTATTGATTATAGCGAGCCATTATTTATTTTTATACTAATATCTAGTGTTGTTTTTATTATTTCGTTTTTTCCCCTATTTACTTTCGCCTGCAAGTGGTTTTATAAAAAAATCTTGACTTTATTTAAAAAGTGACATATAATTAAGATCTTTTAATATAGATCAATCGTTATATACTTATATGGATACAAAAACTGGAGAACTTCTTACTGATAATATTGCTGGCGTCAACCGAATCTTACCGCATAAACATAAATATGCATGGGATCTATTCCTTAAGAGTTGTGCAAACAACTGGATGCCAACAGAAATTTCAATGCAAAATGACATCAAGCAATGGAAGAATAATGAAATTACAGATGATGAAAAATTACTTGTTAAACGCTGTCTTGGATTTTTTGCTGGTAGTGAGTCTTTGGTTGGTAATAATCTCCTACTATCCGCTTTTCGTTTTATCACAGATGCTGAGTGTCGTCAATATATTCTGCGCCAAGCTTTCGAAGAAAGCCTTCACAATCTTACGGTAGTATATATATGCGATAGCCTAGATCTTGAGATTGAAGAGGTTTTTGCTGCTTATGAAAACATACCTAGTATCAAAGCTAAGGATGACTTCTTAATGAGTATTACTAATGACATCAGTGACCAAAACTTCGACTCCACTTCAAAGGAAGGCAAGCAGGAGATATTAAGGAACTTCTTAACTTACTGGATTGTTTGCGAAGGAACTTTCTTTTTTAGTGGATTTGCCATGTTGCTTGCTCTTGGCAGGCAAAACAAACTACAGGGTGTTTCTGATCAAATTAAATATACTCTTAGAGATGAAAGCTCCCATATAGCTTTCGGGACTTACTTGATAAATACATTAATCGATCAAAACCCTGAGATTTGGACAAAGGAAATACAAGACGAGTTCGTTTCTCATATTAAAAAAGCCGTAGAGCTTGAAATAGAATATGCCCATGATGTTCTACCTACCGGCATACTTGGGTTAAATGCTGAGATGTTTGTGGATTATATGCACTACATAGGGAACCGCAGGCTTGAGGCCATTGGCCTTGATTACCGTTTCCCCAGTGACAAAAACCCATTTCCTTGGCTTGGTGAAGTTGTTGATGTGCAGGCTATGGGTAACTTCTTCGAAAGAAGGGTTAGGGAATACCAGCAAAGCGGCTCACTGGAAGACGATTTTTAAGTTAAATTTTATTCTGCTTTTATTATAATAATTTACTTTGGATTATTATAAAAAAAAATTAATACATAAATTAAAAGCCCAGTCTTCCGAAGTTCAAGATGAGCTTAGTGATGTTGAGTCTATATTTGACCGAGCAACTCCATTGTTCTGTGAGGCCGTACATTTTTTTTGTTCTAACTCTTCAAGGCAAAACCCCCTAGAGGACCTCAAGGATGAATCTACAGAGGACAAGGACGTTATTACTGATGGTATAAAATCTATTTTCAGGAAGATAGCGGTAAAAACTCATCCCGACAAAGTAGACGATGTAGAATCATCAATCGATCAATACCGAGACGTCACTACCGCCAAAAAAGATCAGGATGTTAATAAGATTATATCAATTGCTAAAGATTTAAAGATCGATATGAATGACATATCTTATTCAGACATAAAGATCATTGAAAATAGTATTAAGAAAACTCAACTGAAAATTGAAAAAATAATGAATAGCTACCCATGGGTTTGGTTCTATTCTAATGAAAATAAAAGGGTTGATATAATCACTGAATTCGTAATTAACAAGTGTAATACATAATTTATGGACTGTATTCTTTTATTTCTTGTATTTATCTCTAAAAATTATGGGTTTTTTAACGGAAAAAAAAAGATACTATCATGGTTAAAAACTATTTAAGGTATAAGGAGATAAATGGCGAAGCTAATTATAAAAAAGACAGCTACCCTCTTAATGAGGAAGCTATCAAGGTTAGTTGTGAAGCTACCCCCGCCACCTCCACCAACTTAATATGATTTGTTTTATTAAAAAATCCATGAAATCTATTTCTGATGTGTACCAGAATAAGAGTCAACAAATATTAAACTACCTTGATAGAGAGCTTTTGTACGAGCAATCATTACAGTACTATACAGATCAAAATAAAATAAAAAAACTAAAGATGGAATATAAAGAATATTCATTCTCAAACGAAATTCATAGTTTAAGCTCTATGCCTGAGCTTGCTATTGAAGAGATTATTAAAATCAATAAACGCATAACGGATAAAACCTGGGGGGTTATACTTGAGTCAGAAAAAGTTCAAGATTTAAATGTTTATATAGCCCAAATGAATAAGATTCAAATTAACTCCCGTAAGTCTAATTTTTTTGTGGTTACAGATTCTCATGATATAATGCTCAGGTTAAATGATGTTTTTAACTGGATGAACAAAATATTTTATATTGTACCAAATACTTATGACTTAAATATTGAAAAGGAGTACAGGCCTAGTATTAATTTTCACTGCCTCAAGCATCTCGAGAAGCATATATCTACACCCGGATCATCTTACTCTGATATGCTTAAATCTATAGGTGGCATACAGGTTACAGTCCCTAACTCCAAGAGAGTGTTTTCTTTTAATTGTAAACGATTAGTCCCCCAAGGATGAAAAAAATATCTTATATCTTAGTGTCTCGTAACGATAATTACAATGGAGATTCTGTTGGTCGTTGCCTCAATACCGTCAACCATACTTGTGAAATAATTCGCAAAAATAATGTGGTCGATGAATCTGAAGTGATCCTTGTCGACTGGTGCTCTAGAAGCGGCTCCTTGAAAGAGTCCCTATCCTCTCGCTTTGTCTCAGAGACACAGGGCTTACTTAAAATAGTTACGGTTCCACCTGATATTGCAGACAAGCACCAAGGAGACTCTCCGTTTTCAGAAGTTCATGCAATGAATGTTGGCTTCCGTCATCAAGAGGGAAAGCATTTTGCTCGGATCGATCAAGATACATTAGTTGGTCAGAGATTTATGGATTGGTTTTATCATGAGTATGAAGTCAAAGACTATGGTTGGCCTTGGCCTCGTGCAGCTTTCTCTAGTCGCAGGAATCTTAACGAAGAGCAATCTCACCATTCTGTATTTAGGGATTTCATATATGACCAAGAGTTGGCTAAAAAAGTAGATATTTGCCACGAGCACAATCACTATAGTCGCTTGATGCCCAATGAAGAAATTTTTCCTTTTTACGGCGGGGCTGTTGGAGTTATGATGGTGGACAGGGATTGTTACTTAGAACATAAAGGTTTCAACGAGGATCTTGTTTACATGAATAGCATGGATACTGAATTCTTAAATCGAATCGCCCAGCACGAAGATATATATAACTTATGCCTAGCTATCGATGGAGACTTTTATCACCAATATCATGAAAGAAATGAAGGTGCATCTAATGATTCAACACAGCCGCACGCTCAACATCAAGGAGAAAGAAAAGTAAACTCTCTTGATATAAGAAATAAAATGATAAATAACCCTAACCCTGACAACTGGGGTTTATTGGACGAAGACTTAGAGATAACAAAACTATGAGTAATGTAATATATGTAATTAATGATTTACCCAAGGATACTGATTTTGCTAATCCCGGGTATAAAGATGTAGCTTGGGTACCGCATTGCCTGGGTTCTCTTGAAAAGTATGCCAATAAAATCGGGTGTGATCTGAAAATTATTTCCATGAATGATTTTCCTGGATACCAAGAGATACATCGATATGATTTTACTCATTACCAAAAAAGCACTTTTGTTAAGATTCTTTTTCTTCATGAGTTTATGAAGACGGATTATGATAAATTCGCGCTGCTTGATCTAGATATGGTTGTTAGTAAGACTGCCCCCGACATATTCGAGTTCCATAAAGATGACGATTTCATGATGCAATACGGCTTCAATGAAGCTGTTGTCGCTAAAAACGAAATCTTCATGAAAGATTACTTGAAGGCTATACCTAAAGATGAAGATGTTTACTGGTTAAATGAGAAAACAAATCGTAAAATACCAAAATACAACCTTAATCTTGGGTGTTATATCATGAGCAGAAAGATCGTCGAAAAGATGACTTCAGTTTTGCCTGATCAATATAGTATAGTTCAATTCCTAAAGGATCATAATTTAATCGAGAATCCAGTTTTAGAAGTTTTTGGAGAGCCGAAAGATTTTATCGACCAAGATATGTACGGTTACGCTTATGCCAAGACTGATGTTACTGATTATCACAAACCTCTTCAATGGGTCTGGAATGCTAACTATCAAGCATGTTTTGAAAAAGGAGATGCTAATAAAGAATTTTATCTCTGTCACCTTTGCGGAGAAGATGGTAAGCAATTTTTGCTAGACAACTTGGATAACCCAGAAGTTATGGATAAAATCGATGTATAGTCACGAGCATAAATTTATTTATATACATATCCCAAAGTCTGCCGGGACCTTCATAAAGCATTATTTATTATCTAATATAGAGCCTAATTATGAAAACAACCAAAATCAGCAAGACTATGACGATAAATACAGAACCACCTGCGAGAGGGCTCTTTCCGGTATAGCTCAAGATGTGCCCGAATATAAGGAATATTTCAAGTTCACGGTAGTCAGAAATCCATTTGACCGAGTTGTATCAATGTATACATATTTAGGTGGTTGGAAATTTGATTATTTTATTGAAAATAATATTGACTCACCAATGATGCCCTATGTTCAGAAATTTCATGATTACTATATCAGGGATGACTTCGAAGGTTTTATTGATTATGCTTACAATCAAGGTAACATCAAAAAGTTTCACGCAGGGTATTATGACTCTTATGTGAGTCGAGCAAAAGTTGGCTCATCTATTTATCTAGACAAATTTTATAAGGTCGAAGATATAAAATCATGCCTAAAAGATTTATCTGAACGTTTTAATTTCCCGAAAGATACTGGCTTTAATGATTGGCGGCAAAATAGCAGCAGTGAATATAAAAAGAAAAAGAGCTACAAAGACTACTATACAGCAGATACCAGAGATATAATATCTGATCATTTTGTAGAAGATTTAAATCATTTTAATTATACATTCTAACAAACTTATGAAAAAAACAATAAACTTCGGAGTTCTTACTTACAGCAACCCATCTGATAGGTGGGCATCTTCAAATATTGGAGATTATGTTCAATCTTTAGCCGCACTCAACATTTATAGGAAAATAGTTGAAGAGGTTTCCAACGTAACCTATCATATGGATGATTTTGTAAAACTATCTTTATCAAATCGGGTGCCAGGCTTTAATTTCATCTTCATTAAGCGGGATAACATGAGTGACCTGAGCCAATACCATGGGTATAATAATATCATTACAATCATGAATGGATGGTGGATGCACCCCTACACAGATAATCTCGATATAGACTTTTCCATACCTTCGAACATAACCCCAATTTTTGTTTCATTCCACATGGCTAATAAAGACATACTTGTTACAAGTCAGTTTTCTGAATTAAATAAGTTTGGCAGGATTGGTTGTAGGGATTTAAAAACTACCGAAAAATTTAAATCAAGAGGGTTGGACGCTTATTTTACTGGCTGCCTGACCACAACAATTGACTTCTATACCTGGCAGCAAGAAAACGAAATATCATATGCGGTTGATACGGTTCCCTCTAAAACTGATATCTTTTTTTCCCAAATGGGGTTTCAATGGAAAAACATTCCGTATAAATCTGGTTTTTTATCCGCTCTTAATGTGCTTCAGCAATATAAAAAATGTAAAAACGTAAAAACCTCCAGGCTCCACTGTTTCTTGCCCTGTCTTGCAATGGGGGTACCAGTTAAGTTTATTTCCCCAGACGGTAATGAATCAATTAAAGAATGGAATTCAAAAGATCGCTTTGATGGTTTAAGAGAATTACAGGACTCTCCCTCAAGCTTTCAATCCTTAAGGGACTCCCTCACCCATACTTGCATTAATTCTATTAAAAAATTAATTTAAATTATGGGTTCTAAATTTGCCATGTTCGGACAGGAGCGGGCTGGCACTACCAGCCTTATTGCTGCTTTAAATAAAAACGACAGGATTGTCCACGAGCCTCTCTCCTGCTTGACAGGTGATCTTGAGCATAATCCAAGATATTCCAAAATCATTGAAGAGCATAACATGAACCCTGACGACTTACCCAAGTCAGAGAATATCCCTTATTTTAATAAATTCAATAATATTGCTGAAGACAGAGATTTGCTTTGGCCTTTCCTTGATTCTTTATTTGAAGAATTTGATGGGGTCAAGCATGTATGGTGCGCTGTGTCTGAGCCAGGCAACGAACACTTCTTGGAATATTGTGTCGCACATGGAATTAAAATTATATTTCAATACAGAGAGAGTGCTTTCTACCCCGCTATATCTTGGCAGCTTGCAAACCAAGTTCAAGTTTGGCAACTAGGAGAAGATAAAGAGCATAAATCAAAAGTTGACTCTTTCGAGTATCAAGAACTTGAAGAGCCGCCGATTAAACGTCGCACTGCTTGGTACAAAAAGTACATACCTTACTATCATTCATTACTACCATTTGATTCTTATATCTCTAAATACGAAGACCTTTACGGTTTGGAAAACTACGATGAAAGACTATCAAAATTCAATAAATTAATTGACTATCTTGACATAGAAGTAGATTACAACAATATAGAAAACTTCCTTGGTACAGACAGAAGGGTATTTGGTAAAAAAGCATACGATAAAATATCAAACTTTCAAGAGATGTTCGATAAGTATGGGGAAGAAAAAATTATATTGTGAACTATGCTGTTTTCACACATTTGTTTTTTCGTCCCAATCTTTTTCACTTTGAAGAATGGTTAAAGTATCACCTTGATTTCGGAGTAGATCATTTTTATTTTTACGAAAGTTCTCACCCTGGAATACCTTGCTTACAAAGAGATACTAAAAGAGAGATTAATATACCTTTAGTGGGTCAAATTTCCTACAACAATATTTACAAGCATTATAATAAAATCAAGGAAAGGTATAGCGACCACTGTACCTTCATCAAATGGCTACCTAAGGATAAAAGAGGCAACTATCTAGAGCATCATCAAGTCCATGCCTACGAACAAGCCACTGCCCTTAATCACTTTTATAAAAATTATGCCAAAAAACACAATAGAGTATCGACTATAGATTGTGATGAATTTTATTACAGTAACAGACACAATAATATAAAAAGCTTTCTAGATAAAAATAAACAAGATATTTTATTATTAGGTTGTAAATTTTTTGAATCTGCATTCATCAATGTCGGCGGCTTAGTAACACAAAAGACAAAGTGTTTGGATAAATTCTCAAGGGTTGGCCCTAAATATATATTTAATCCCGAGAAGACTAATTTAAGATACAAGAATTCGCCCCACTTTCCTCCTAGTCAAAACAAAACTAGTGTGAATATAGAACAAGAACATTTTTGTTTTTATCATTATAAAGTCAACGAAAATGCAAAAATTTCAATAGAGCACCACGGCAAACAAAAAATGGAATACACAGAAGATAAATCAATGGCTCAAAAAGCTCAGTATTTACAAGATTATAATTTTATAAAAAAGCCACAAATACAACAAGATTTTATTGATTCAGAAGAAGATATATTAGGATTAAAATTATTTAAATGGAATAATGTATTATGAAATAATTTTTAGCCATGAATAATTATTACTATTTTTCTCGCGATACTGGCTGGGGTGATACTTTATGGCATCTCACTAATGCATTAATGTATTGTGAGCAGAATAAAAAAGACATACTCATTGATATGCGGGGCCACTGGGCCAGTAAAGTCGACAAGAATTTATTTGGGGAATATTTTCAAAACATAGATACAGATATAGAAGTTATCTTAAATGAAAGATGTATAGATCAATACAAAAAAGAAGCTGAACCCCACTCAGATTCAAGGTTAGTTATTAAAAACCCACTCAAATCAAAAGAAGAGTCTAAGAAGTTTTATGAGGTATTTAATCGGATTAATGTCCATGGAGCTATTGCGGCCGAAATTAATGAAGTTCGCGAGAAATATTTTTCAGGTAATTATGTAGTTGGTGTGCATGCTAGAACATCTAACGGAGAAGTCCTTCCTCCCAAAACAGGAAACTCCAACCGCTTTCAGGGAGAAAGAAATGCTATAGATACTATCTTTAATATATTTAAAGAGAAGATAGATCATGTTTTATTTGACTCTCCTAGGGCATTTTTAAAGGCCTGTGATAACTATAAGTTTTTTCTCGCAACTGACTCAAGACAATTTGCTAATTTATTTGAAAAAGAATATGGAAACACTATCATAACAGAGAGATATTTTGCTCCCCCAGGTTGTGGCACTGGACACGAAAAAGGCGAAAAATCTACAGACATAGAATTAAAGATGGAAGAAGCATACGGCAGAACAAAGATAGCTAAAGAAGCACTAGTGGACTTCTACTTGTTACAGCATACAAACTTTCTATTTAAAAACTTTAGCAGATTCAATGAGTTTTGCTTATATAAAGGTATACCAAATTTTCACATTAACTTCCAAGAGAAATGTTATTAAAATGATTAGTCACAAACATAAATGCATATTCATACATATTCCTAAAGCCGCCGGAACATCTGTCGAAAAATTCTTAAGGCAAGTTGACCCAGAAATACCATCTAAAGTTTTAAGAAAGAGGGGTTTTAGTAAATTCTTCAACGACCATTTAGATTATTATGTTTTCTCTTTTGTTCGTAACCCATATGATCGTTTTGTCTCTGCATGGAAATGGGGCGAGTTACAGTATCGAGTGCACCCAGACATAGAATTTTATCAAAAAAAGAGGTCTGTGTCCTTCGACGAGTATGTACAGTTAGCTGTAGATGATGAGTATAGAATGTTCAATAAAGATCTTTGGAGTGAGTACGATGGTTATCATACACTACCTCAGTTTGAGTTTTTTCCTCACTTAAATGGCGGCCACTATTTTACAGATAAAATCGACTCTGACTTTACTTGTGATTTTATTGGTAGATTCGAAAACCTGCATGAAGATTTCAATAAGATTTGCTCCAGTATAGGTATCAAAGAATTAAAACTACCACATGCATACAATTCAAAAAACTTCAAAGAAGAATTTGAATGGAGTGATTTATCAAGAGATAAAATATATAACTTCTACAAAAAAGACTTCGAGTTATTTGATTATGAATCTTAAAATTATATCATTCTGCAATTACCCTTATAGAGAAATAGCACTTAACTGGGTTAAGCACCTTAATGAATTATCTATAGATAATTATGAAGTTCTATGCCTAGATCCTGAGTCTGATGAATATTTAAAATCTCACGGATGTCATTCAAGAGTCCTTGATGAATTTAATGACGACTGGATCTCTGGGTGCAAGCATACAATGCGCAGAACATTTATATTCAAAAAATACCTAGAAGAGGGCTTTGATATAATCCACTCCGATACTGATGCTCTTTGGTTAAAAAATCCAATACCCCAACTAATAGAATCAAACAGTCAAGATATTATTGTCTCTACAGTTCGCCATCAAGAAGCATTCCCACCAGAAGTCCGCGAAGCTTTTGGGTTTACATGCTGTATGGGCTGGATTTTCTTTCGCAGTAATCACAGAACGATAAACTATTTAGATAAATTCCTTAACACTAGAGAAATTAAAGGGTCTGACCAGAAAAATTTTAATCAATTTTTATTAAGCAACCACCCATCTTCTCAAGCCCATAAACTTGGCGACGAGTTAATTATTGATAATATCGCAGATCAATATTACAATTATCAAAAACTCTCTTTACTAGCATTAAGTAAACCCCTAGTAAAGCGGGGGCCAATAGAGGAAGAAACATATGTTTGGCACCCAAACACAAAAAAAGAGGCTGAGCACAAAAAGCAATCATTTGTAGACAGAAAGAAATGGCTACTTTGAATAAAAAACTAATTGCAGCATTAGTTTCTATAAACTATTCTGATTTTTTGGAATTAGTCTTACCATTTAATACTAAAATATTTGATACTATTTATGTCATCACTACCAAAGAAGATAAAAAATGCATAGATATATGTTCGCAATACGATAATGTGGAATACTTTATAGTTGACAATAACATTGTTAAAAAACATGGCAACTTCAATAAGGGGGCAATTTATAATATTTTTTTTGATTTTTTAAACGATCAAAATTTTAATGATTTAATTTGTTTGACTGATTCTGATATTATTTTTCCACCTGAGTTTAAGTCTTTAATATCTAACTTACAAGATAATAATTTATACTCGTTACCGAGGGCTTTTTGTCAAAACGAAAATCAATTTAATAGATATTTAGCTCATATCAAGTCGGGTAAATCCCACAATACTGGAGTCGACAGAAGGGCCGGACCGGATATAGCTGGGATTGGATATATGCAGCTTTTTAAATTCCGAAAAGATATTCGAATGTCTGAGGATTTTGGTCATGCTGGAAAATCAGACCATCTTTTTGTTTCCGAAAATTTTAAAAGAAAAGGTGGCAAATGCATTAATTTAAAAGAAGGGAAATATTGTGTTCACTTGGGTGCCACAGGAACTAACTGGAAGGGCAGGCATAGCAGAGAATGGAAAATTTAATATCACATCTTGAAGGGCTGAATAAACATATTATTAATTTAATAAAACTTGATAGCGGCGAAGTTGTAAACTCAACAAGCAAATGGCTAAGTGACCGCTGGTTCTTGCGCGAAACAGACTTCGCAAAAGACTTAACATGTGTTGAAATCAGCCCATTTAAAAATACAAAAGATTCTAATGTATTTGTAGGCGAGAAATATTTGGGGCATAAAGTTTACAAATCTTTATCTGATTCACCAGCATCTATCGATTTCTTATCTATACTTGATCCCGACATTGCTCTTGAATTTTTAGAGTCTATCTATTTTTCTCAGTATACAATCAAACATTTCTGCATAGCTATCAATCCAGTAAAGACGAAAGACTT
>Ga0115565_10000390_pt1 | contig 38546 bp, 31 predicted proteins | sample COGITO_mtgs_1105_FD_87199 | JGI IMG/M metagenome (GOLD analysis project Ga0115565, IMG submission 87199) | Pelagic marine microbial communities from North Sea - COGITO_mtgs_110530 | ecosystem: Environmental > Aquatic > Marine > Epipelagic | place: Germany:Helgoland, sampling site Kabeltonne... | reverse complement strand
TTTTCTTTCAGATTTCCCGATTTTTTCTACAACAGCGTTTATTGCTTCATCTAATTTTGGAGCGTCAGCCAATCCTAATTTTTTAATTAAAAAATTATTTTTTACTGTGGCCAATTCTTTAGCATCAGAACCAGAAACTGTTTCAGCATCTGCTTTATAAATAGAAGGACCTAAACCCTTTGTAACAGCAGCTAATAAATCTGCATTGAATTTCAGACCTTTATCGTCCATAAACTTAGAATACGTTGCTACTTTCTCGTCAAATTTACTCATGATTTTGTGTTTAATTTATTTAATAATTGTTTGATTGTTAAAGAACAATCCAAATATAAGAAAATAAAAATGGTTTTCTATATTTAAGATTCTTCTACTTATTAGATACATTTTGTGTCAACTTGTCACATCTATTTTGAAAAAACTTTTATAAAACTGACATTTTCTTGTTAAAAACCAGTTGGCACACAGTTTGACTATTGGTAACTGTAAATTGAAAAAAACGAATTTTAAATTATAAAATTAATAGTATGAGTAAAATAATAGGAATAGATTTAGGAACTACCAACTCTTGTGTTTCTGTAATGGAAGGTAATGAGCCAGTTGTAATCCCTAATGCTGAAGGAAAAAGAACAACACCATCTATAGTAGCATTTGTAGAAGGTGGAGAACGTAAAATTGGTGACCCTGCAAAAAGACAAGCAGTAACAAACCCAACAAAAACAGTTTCTTCTATAAAACGTTTTATGGGAAACAAATTCTCTGAATCTTCTAACGAAATTAAGAGAGTTCCTTATAAAGTTGTAAAAGGAGACAATGACACACCAAGAGTAGATATTGATGGTCGTTTATATACGCCACAAGAAATTTCTGCAATGGTTTTACAGAAAATGAAGAAAACTGCTGAAGATTATTTAGGAGCAGATGTAACTGAAGCTGTAATTACTGTGCCTGCATATTTTAATGATGCACAAAGACAAGCTACTAAAGAAGCTGGTGAAATTGCTGGTTTAAAAGTTAGAAGAATTATTAACGAACCAACTGCAGCAGCTTTAGCTTATGGTTTAGATAAATCTCATGATGATAAAAAAATAGTTGTTTTTGATTTTGGTGGTGGTACACATGATGTATCTATCTTAGAATTAGGAGATGGTGTATTTGAAGTTTTAGCAACAGATGGAGACACTCATTTAGGTGGTGATGACGTTGATGCAAAAATTATTGATTGGTTAGCTGCTGAATTTAAAGCGGATGAAAACATGGATTTAACAACAGATCCAATGGCTTTACAACGTTTAAAAGAAGCTGCTGAAAAAGCAAAGATCGAATTATCTTCTTCTGCTTCAACAGAAATTAACTTGCCATATATTACTGCAACTGCTTCTGGACCAAAACACTTGGTAAGAACATTGTCTCGTTCTAAATTTGAGCAATTAATTGACGATTTAGTAAAAAGAACAATCGAACCTTGTGAAACTGCTTTAAGAAATGCAGATTTATCAAAGTCAGATATCGATGAAATAGTTTTAGTTGGTGGTTCTACAAGAATCCCTGCTGTACAAGAAGCTGTTGAAAAATTCTTTGGAAAAGCGCCAAGTAAAGGTGTAAACCCTGATGAAGTTGTTGCTTTAGGAGCTGCAATTCAAGGTGGAGTTTTATCTGGAGATGTTAAAGATGTATTGTTATTAGACGTTACACCTTTATCTTTAGGTATTGAAACAATGGGGAATGTTTTCACAAAATTAATTGATGCAAACACAACCATTCCAACTAAAAAATCGCAAGTATTTTCAACTGCTGTTGATAATCAACCTTCTGTAGAAATTCACGTTTTACAAGGAGAAAGAGCAATGGCTGCTGATAATAATACAATTGGTCGTTTCCATTTAGATGGTTTACCACCAGCACAAAGAGGTGTACCTCAAGTAGAAGTAACTTTTGATATTGATGCAAATGGTATCATTAAAGTTTCTGCTTTAGATAAAGGAACAAACAAATCTCACGAAATTAGAATTGAAGCTTCATCTGGATTATCAGAAGAAGATATCAAGAAAATGAGAGAAGAAGCTGAAGCAAATGCTGATTCTGATAAAATTGCAAAAGAAACTGCTGAAAAAATTAATGGAGCTGACTCTATGATTTTTCAAACAGAAAAGCAATTAAAAGAATTTGGTGAAAAATTATCTGCGGATAAAAAAGAACCAATTGAAGCTGCTCTAGTAGAATTAAAAGCTGCTCATGAATCTAAGGATTTAGCTCAGATTGATGCTGCAATGGAAAAAATAAACGAAGCTTGGAAAGTTGCCTCTGAAGAGATGTATGCTGCACAAGGTGGAGCTGAAGGACAAAATCCAGGGGCAGGTGCACAAGGTCAACCAGAAGCTGGAAAAGCAGATGGAGACAATGTTGAAGATGTAGATTTTGAGGAAGTAAAGTAAGCAGAGAACAAAAATTTCATTAGAAATTTTTCGTGAATCGCTTATCCCGCTTTTTAGCGGGATCTCAAAGAAGAGAATCAATTTTGAACTCTCAAAGTAGAGGATCAAATTATACCTAAAACGCAATCATTAACTTGATTGCGTTTTTTTATGTTCATAAAGTGTCTACTTTTATTTACTTTTGATACTTATGAAAAAATTAATATTTCTTTCACTGTTAGTAATTATAATGTTTTCTTGCTCAAAGAAAAAAGATTCTTCCTTTAAAATTGGCGTTATTGCAGATTGTCAATATTGTGATTGTGATATAAAATGGGACAGATATTACAAAAAAGCACCACAAAGATTAAAGGAAGCTATTGCTACTTTAAATAACGATTCTTTAAGCTACATCATTCATTTAGGTGACTTTATAGATAAAGATTTTAAGAGTTTAGATAGTGTTTTACCAACTTGGAAAACGTTAAAATCTAAATCATATCACGTTTTAGGAAATCATGATTTTGAAGTACAAGATTCCTTAAAAAAGAAAGTTTTAGCAAAACTAAACATCAAAAAAAGATATTACAGTTTTGTAGAAAATGACTGGCGATTTATAGTTTTAGATGGCAATGATTTGAGTTTTTACGGAACGACAACCAAAGAAAAAGCACAACAAACGGATTCGCTTTTTAATCAATTAAAAGATAAAAATTTACCTTTTGTAAAAAAATGGAATGGTGGTTTGAGCAATCAGCAACTTTCTTGGATTAAAACTGAGTTAGACGAAGCAACTCAAAAAAATCAAAAAGTTGGTTTTTATTGTCATTTTCCTATTTTCCCAATAGATGAACACAATATTTGGAATAGAGAACAATTTACATCGCTGATAAAACCTTATAAAAACGTGAAGTTGTTTTTTAACGGACATAATCATGCAGGAGCTTATGAATTTGTTGATAATGTGCATTATCTAACTTTTAAAGGAATGGTAAATACAGAATATACCTCTGCTTTTGCAAAAGTAAAATTTGAGAAAGACACAGTTTTTGTTGAAGGTTTTGAAAGAGAAATTTCAAGAAAATTAGTCATAAACTAATTCACTATGAATTAAAAGTCCATAGGTTTGGTTTGCAGACTAAAAGTCTGCTTTGTGAAATATGAAATCATAACTATATAATTAAAATTCGTGAATTCGTGGATGAAATTTAAAGAAACTAAAGTGAAATTTACTAAAGTATATAGTTTTAACTAAATTTGAAACCAATAAATATTCCTACTTGAAAACCTACAACCAAACCAACTTTTTTAAACATACTTTTTGCGAGTTTCAACAAGTTGATACTTTTGAGTTTCCAGAAAACACAAATTATAAAAGCAAATCCGAAAGCGAATATTTTTATACTGATGAAGGGATTTATAGAAAATCGAATCATTGGGGAAGAGTTGCCAACTGTAGGTGGAAATTAATTGCTAATGAAAACTACAAAAATCAACAAGTAGTAATAGGTTATGCAAAATGGGTAGAATTCTATCCAATAAATTCAACCCAAAAAATATTTATTATTGAGGTAGATTTTGAAAATAAAACAGCAAAACTTCAACCTAAAAAAGAAAACGCAACAAATTATTTGCATTCATTTTCTGAAGCACAACAAAAAATTAAACAAATTAAACATTTATTTAATGATGATAAATGGGCAAAATATTTTGATGCTGAAATAGAGAGTCTTCGTTTTAAAATTATTCATGAATTTATCAATTCACATAAAACACTTCAAACTATTAAAAGAGCGCACAAATAACGTTCATTTTCAGTAAATTTGTAAGAATCTAAAAATTTAACAATCCAACCTTTCTAATCATTTAAAAATAAAATGAACATACCACAATCAAGTTTTCCTAGAGTTGTAATTATTGGTGGTGGTTTTGCTGGTTTAGCAGCTGCAAAAGGTTTAGAAAAACAAGAACTTCAAGTTGTTTTAGTTGATAAACATAATTATCACACCTTTCAGCCTTTATTATATCAAGTTGCAACAGGTGGTTTAGAGCCAGATTCTATTGCTTTCCCTTTAAGAAAACGTTTTAACGATGTAGATAATTTTTATTTTCGTTTAGCAGAAGTTGTGCAGATTCATCCCCATAAAAATTTGATAGAAACGTCGATTGGAAACTTAGATTATGATGAATTAATTATTGCAACAGGTTCTACCACCAATTTTTTTGGCAATGAAAATATCCAAAAAAATACAATGGAAATGAAATCTGTTCCTCAATCTTTAAACATTAGAAGTCTCATTTTAGAGAATTTCGAAGAAGCTCTATTGACTGATAATATAGAGCAAAGAAATGCTTTAATGAATTTTGTAATTGTTGGTGGTGGACCAACAGGTGTTGAATTGGCAGGAGCTTTAGCAGAAATGAAAAAGGGAATTTTACCAAAAGATTACCCTGATTTAGACATTAGGCAAATGCAAATTAATTTAATACAAAGTTCTGGCGAAATTTTAAAAGGAATGAGTGCTCAAGCATCAGAAAAAGCAGAAGATTTTTTGATAAGTTTGGGAGTAAATGTTTGGAAAAATCTACGAGTTTTAGATTATGATGGTAAAATAGTAACCACAAATGGTATTGATCATTTTAGAGCAGAAACCGTTATTTGGGCTGCTGGTGTAAAAGGAGAAATGGTTCATGGTTTAGATGCAAGTTGCATTATAAATAGAGCTGAAAGGTATAAAGTTAACGAATTTAATCAAATAGAAGGATATTCCAATATTTATGCAATTGGCGATATTGCTTGTATGACATCCGAAAAAAACCCTTTTGGACACCCAATGATGGCACAACCTGCAATTCAACAAGGTAGATTGGTTGCCAAGAATATTTTAGCAAAATTATTCAACAAAAAAACAACCGCTTTTGTGTACAATGATAAAGGTTCTATGGCTACAATTGGCAGAAATAAAGCAGTTGTAGATTTAGAAAACTGGAAATTTCAAGGTGTTTTTGCTTGGTTTGTTTGGATGTTTGTGCATCTGTTCTCTTTAATTGGTTTTCGAAACAGAGCCATCGTTTTTTTAAATTGGGTATATAATTATATACGATTTGATAGAGAAACAAGATTGATAATTCGTCCATACAAAAAAAAGAAAAAGCTAATTTAAAATGAGTACTAGAATCATAAAATGCCCAAATTGCGGAGTTTTTAATACTAATAAAGAATATTGTGAAAACTGTGGCGAACTAATTTCTCATCAAAAGAAAAGAGAAATAAAAGCAGAATCCGTTAAACAAGAGCAAATTAAAGAAGCAATTCACGATATCGAAAATCCTAATTTAGCAGAACGTTTAAAGCAAAGTCCTAACGCTTTTAAAAGAGTTGTTGGTTGGGTTTTATATTCTGTAATTACTGTTGTTAGTGCAATTGGTGCAGGTTTAGCTTGGATTATTGCAATGGTTGCTGCTGGATAATTAGGTTTTAGGGTTTAGGGTTTAGGGTTTAAACTCAAAAATTATATTCGTGAATTCTTGGTGATTTTAAAAAAAACTATCAAAATTATGTAACTCCTGTTTCTTGTTTTAAAATCATCTTGATTCAGACAAAACAAAAATGAATAAAAAATTAAATCTATTTTGTATTTCCTCAATTATAGTAGGCACATTAATTTACACTTTTCAATATTTTGATATTCAACTTCCAAAAATCATCAACAATTATGTAAATGATTTTTTAATTATTCCAATCGTACTTTTTACTTGTTTGCTGTTTTTAAGGTGGTCTAGAAATGATAAAAAATTCGTTTTAAGTTTACTTGTAATTCTATATGTTTGTTTTATGTATAGCATATTATTTGAGTTTGTTTTCCCTAAATATTTAGCAAGATATACAGCAGATTTTATAGACGTTATTTTATATTTTATAAGCGGATATCTCTTTTATAAGCTTCAAAATAACAAAAATTAAATTTTTATATCATTAAAAAAACCTAAAACTGAAATTCAAACAATTAAGTTACAAACTAACTCTATCCTTTAAAAACTATTACTTTATTATTTAAGAAATTAAAATTAGTGGCAAGATTTTATAATACGATTCATCAATTAAAATCTACAACTCAGTAGTTCTTCTTTTTTAAAACCTTAAAACAAGAACATCTTTGTAGCATCAAACTTAATTATGATGAAACAAATTCTATTTTTATTATTCGCTACTTCTACATTTTATTTCCATGCACAAACCACTATTTCTGGCAAAGTAGTAGATACTAAAAACAACCCTATTTTAGGAGCAAGTGTTTATTTAGATGGCACTTACGATGGAACGTCAACCAACGAAAAAGGAGATTTTTTATTTAAAACAGAAGAAAAAGGAACACAAACATTAGTAGTTTCATTTGTTTCTTTTGAAACTTTTGTAAAATTTGATGATGTTTCAAATCTGAAAAATCTACAAATAAAATTAAGAGACGATATAAATTCTTTAGACGCTGTTGTTATTAACGCAGGTACATTTAAAGCAGGAGAAGCTGCAAAAGTAACCGTATTAAAACCTTTAGATATTGTAACAACAGCAAATGCAGTTGGCGATGTTTTGGGCGCTTTACAAACCTTACCAGGAACTGCTGCAAATCCTGAAGATGGGCGACTTTTTGTAAGAGGTGGAAGTGCAGATGAAACACAAATTTTTATTGACGGAATTCGTGTTTTTACACCTTACAGTCCAACACCAAATAACGCTCCAACTCGCGGACGCTATTCTCCCTTTTTATTCAAAGGAATTACGTTTTCTACAGGTGGTTACTCAGCAGAATTTGGGCAAGCTTTATCTGGCGTTTTAGATTTAACAACCATTGATAAACCAGATCAAGAAAAAACTGAAATTTCATTAATGACCTTGGGAGTTGGTGTTGGAAACACACAAATTTGGGGTGAAAATTCCTTAAGTATCAACACATCTTATATCAATTTAAAACCTTATACAGACATTTTTCCAGATAGAAACGAGTTTATTAGACCTTTTCAATCTGCTAGTGGAGAAGCTGTTTACAGACATAGTTTTAAAGATGATTCCATGCTTAAAATCTATGGTGCATTTAGCTATACAGATTTAGAAGTTATTCAAGATGATATTAATTTTGATGATGGTTTACGTTTTGGTTTAAATAATAGAAATTTGTACATCAACAGTTCTTACAAAAATAAAATTGGCAATAATTGGCGAGTTGAAACAGGTTTAAGTTTCACAAACGATAATTCTACCATAAAAATTATCGACGATCAAATTGATAATTCTGAAAACTCGGCACATTTTAAAGTAAAATTAAACAAGCAATTTTCTAGCAGGTTTAGAGTCAGTTTTGGTTCAGAATATTTTATAACAAAATTTAATGAGACTTATAATCCTTTAAATTCAGAAACTTTTAACTATGGATTTAACAACAATTTATTTGCATCATTCGCAGAAACAGACCTCTTTTTCTCTAAGAATTTAGTGACCAAAATAGGTATTAGAGCAGAACATACAGATTTATTAAACGAATTTACAATTTCACCAAGAGCTTCTATATCTTATAAAACAGGCAAAAACGCACAGTTTTCTTTAGCTTATGGTCAGTTTTATCAAAACCCGAGCAACAATTATTTAAAATTCAGTCAAGATTTTAAAGCAGAAAATGCAAGCCACTTAATCGCCAATTTTCAACACACAAAGCAGAACCAAATTTTTAGGATTGAAGCGTATTACAAGGATTATAAAGATTTGGTAAAATTCGATTCTCAACAGCCAAATTTCACATCAAATTTTAATAATGATGGAGCAGCTTTTGCAAAAGGAATTGATATTTTTTGGAGACAAAATCAAAAAATTAAAAACACAGATTATTGGATTTCGTATTCGTTTTTAGACACCAAAAGAGATTTCAGAAATTATCCAACAACTGCAACCCCAAATTTTGCCTCGGCTCACAATTTATCTGTTGTCGGTAAACATTTTATTGAGAGTTTGCAAAGTCAAGTTGGTTTTGCATACAATTTTGCATCAGGCAGAACCTACACAAACCCAAATGAGCCAGGTTTTTTGAACAATAAAACAAAAAGTTTTAATTCAGTAAGTTTAAATTGGGCATATTTAATCGATCAACAAAAAATATTATATTTTTCTTTAAACAATGCTTTAGGAACTAAAAATGTATTTGGTTACAATTATAAAAACACACCAAATATAAACGGAAATTTCGACAGACAAGCAATTGTACCCAATGCAGATACGTTCTTTTTTGTAGGTTTCTTCTGGACAATTAGCGACGATAAAACATCTAATAATTTAAATAATTTATAATTTTTTTTGGAGCTATTTCCTGCTTTCCATTATATCTTTTTTTGAGAAAAACAAAAAAAGGATGCCATTTCAATCAGGGCTAAACTATTCTGCCAACCAATTGCTTAATTGAAATTAATAGATTATCTAAGTTAAATACAAAGCCACAAAACCCACGACAGTTGTCACTTCGACTTTAGGAGAAGTCTCACATGTAACTAAAATAAAGTTTAGCAAGATTATGAGATTTCTCCTAAAAAGTCGAAATGACAAAATTGAGTAAAAAAATAAAGATAAAAAACCCAAAACAGTTGTCACTTCAACTTTAGGAGAAGTCTCACAAGTAACTAACATAAAGATTAGCAAGATTATGGGATTTCTCCTAACGTCGAAATGACAAAACTGGGTAAAAAAATAAAAGACAGAAACCCACGACAGTTGTCACTTCGACTTTAGGAGAAGTCACATAAAACAGCTAACACAAAAATGAGCAAAACTATGGGATTTCTCCTTTCGTCGAAATGACAAAATTGTGTTGAAAAATGGTAATACCCATAACAGTTGTCACTTCGACTTTAGGAGAAGTAACATAAAAAAGCTAACACAAAAATGAGCAAATCTATGGGATTTCTCCTATCGTCGAAATAACAGAATTGCTGAAAAAAATACAAAAAAATGAATTTTCATAACAGTTTTCACTTCGACTTTATGAGAAATCACATAAAGGAGCTAACATAAAAATGAATAATATTATGAGATTTCTCCTATCTTCGAAATAACAGAATTGCTAAAAAAAATGAATTTTCATAACAGTTGTCACTTCGACTTTAGGAGAAGTCACATAAAGAAGTTAACATAAAAATGAGCAATATTATGGGATTTCTCCTATCGTCGAAATGACAAAGTTGACAAAGAAAATATAGAAGTTAAATTAAAAAATAATTAGTAATTTAATCAACAAACAGCTAAAACTACAACTCAGAATCAAAAAATTACAATTCGGTATGTTATTTGTTTTAATTTGTTAAAAACATCAGATATTTGAATCATCAAAGTAAAACAAACTATTAATTTTATAATTATGAAAAAATTATTCTTAACAATCGCTATTATTTTAACAAGCATTTTAGCTACAAATGCACAAGAGGAAACATTTAATTTAACCGTAAATATTACTGGTTTAAATTCCGATAAAGGAAAAGTTATGATTGCAATTTACAATGGTGAAGCACAATTTTTAAACACACGTTATAAAAGTGCTATGGTAAAAAGTACAGATAAAAAGGTTACTTACGTTTTTGAAGGAATACCAAAAGGAGAATATGCAGTTTCATTTTTTCATGACGAAAATGATAACAATAAAATGGATACCAATTTCATAGGAATTCCTAAAGAAGATTATGGTTGTTCTAATAATGCAAGTGGTTTTATGGGGCCTCCAAAATATGAGGATGCTAAGTTTATGCTAGAAGAAAACAAATCAATTGATATTAAAATTTAAAAAATATACATCACCTAAAAACTAACTATAATGAAAAAATCTATCTTAATTATCGCACTTTTATTTGCAGGAATTATTACAGCACAATCTAAATATCAAACAGGAATGCAAAAAGCATTTGGTCTTTGGGAAGAAGATAAAATGACAGAAGCTTCTCAACTTTTTGAAAGAATCTCAAAAGCTGAACCCACAAAATGGAAACCTGCTTATTACGCTGCAACCATAGAAATTTTAGGTAGTTTTGGGGTAAAAGAGGAAGCTGTCTTAAACGCAAAATTAACAAAAGCACAAGAATTTTTAGATGCAGCAAAATCTAATTCAGAAAATAATCCTGAAATTATTATAACACAAGCTTTATTAAATACTGCCTATATTGCTTTTGATGGTCAAAAATATGGAATGACATTATCTGGAAAAAACAGCCAATTATATGAAAAAGCATTGGCAATTGCTCCTAACAACCCAAGAGTAATTTTAGGTTATGCAGAATGGAATATGGGAATGGCAAAGTTTTTTGGAAAATCTAAAAAGCCTTATTGTGATCAAGTTAAAAAAGCTATTGAAATAGGAAGAGAAGAAAAAATTGAGGAAGAGTTTTACCCGAAATTCATGGTTTCTAGAGCTGAAGAAGTTTTAAAAGGATGTGAAAAATAGGACGCAGTTGGCAGTCGCAGTTTTCAGTGAGCAAGTGCCTCTTAAATCCAAATATAATTTTAAAATTCTAAAAAAACTACAAACCCTATATCTTTTCAGTCGCAGTTTTCAGTGAGCAAGTGCCTCTTAAATCCAAATATAATTTTAAAATTCTAACAAAACTAAAAGCCCTATATCTTTTCAGTCGCAGTTTTCAGTTCTCATCTAACTGAAGACTGTGACTGAAAACTGCTTACTTTAAGAAAGAATCTTTTCAATTAAATCTTGTTTAGCAACCTCATCATCACCAAAAAGCCATTGTAGCACATTATCTTCCCAAATTTGTCCTTTTTCAGTTTCTGTGATAATACCTCTTTCGATTGCTAAATCTAAAATTTTTCCAGGATACGAAGATTGTTTGTCATTCTCCATTTCACCTAAAGGATATGGATCATCTAAACCCATTAAAACTTGTTTTGTTCCTTGTCTTTGAAACATTAATTTTAGTGAATCTGTATCATGAACCAACGTATCAAAAAAGATATTTTTATGACCAATAGCTTTTCTTGGGTGTGTTTTTCCTTCAAATAAATCTGGTCTCCCATCAAAACCTTGAATTCTTCTACCTAAATTCATTTGCGCTAACTGACCTCCATGTGCAAAGCACGTTCTAATATTAGGAAAACGTTCTTGCATGCCATTTAAAGTATAAAAATGATAAGCATCTCCACATTGTGCTAACATCCAAATTAAGTGAAAACGCCAATTGGTGTTTTCTAACTTTATCATTTTATCTCCATCATAAGGATGAATTTCAATGGCCAATTTGTACTTATCTGCTAATTCAAAAATCCGATCATTTTCTTCATCAAAAACACATCTCCATTGCCCAATTGAATCCATAAAATGTGTTGGTAAACACAACACTTTTAAACCTAATTCTTCTACACAACGTTTCATTTCATCTAAAGCTCCATAAATAAATCCTGGATGCACCACAAAACCACAAGTAAATTTAGAAGGATGATTTTTTTGCACTTTGGCATTAAAATCGTTTTGAAAACGCAGGGCTTTTTTCATTTCTTCCAAACGCAAACCATTTCCATATAATTGAGAAAGATTTAAAACAACTGCATGATCTAACTTGTTTTTTTCCATCCAACTTAATTTCTCATCTAAAAAAAAACTAGAATGTGTTACTGGTCTGCTCCAATCTTTTTGAAGCATGTGTTTACGCTCATCATCTACCCAAAAAATTTCTTTTTCCTTCATAAATTGAGGGATTTCTTCTGGATAAGGTAATAAATGAGAATGTCCGTTAATACGAAGTTTTCTTTGGCTCATTGTTTTGTTGTTCGGTTTTATATAGGAAAATTGATTTAAAATTAGAAGTTTTATTTTAAAATTTCGTGTTTTTAAGAAAACAAGCAGTCTGTTTATTTAATAAAGTATTTTCCTCTTAAAGAGATTGCTTCTTTCCTTGCAAATACGAGTTTTTATTTTTTACTGCTGACTGCAACTGATTAACTGCCTACTTTCTTTGGAGCTTCCATTATTTCTCCACAATTGTCGCAAGTACATTTTTCTACATCAGAATAATAATTATCAAAAATAATTGGCATATCAGTTTCTATATTATCTAATTTAAATTCTTCTCTATATAGTTGATTTCCACAATTTTCACAATACCACTCTAAAGCATCTAACATTTTTTCTGAACGTGGATATTCAATTACTAAACCAACTGTATTTGCCTTTCTTTGAGGTGAATGTGGTATTTTTCCAGGCAATAAATAAATATCACCTTCGTTAATTTCTACATCAACTTGTTCTCCTTTTTCGTTGATGATTTTTAAAATCATATCTCCTTCAACTTGATAGAAAAACTCTGGAGTTTCATTATAATGATAATCTTTTCGATTGTTTGGTCCACCAACAACCATCACAATATATTCGCCGTTTTTCCAAACTTGTTTGTTGCCAACTGGCGGTTTTAATAAATGACGATTTTCACCAATCCACTTTTTAAAATTTATTGGTTTTACTAGATTACTCATATCAATATGCCCATCCTAGCCTTCCCAAAGGGAAGGAACTCCAAACTGGGTAAAATTTGGAATTTTTTATTAATAATATTTTTTGTCTTAAACACTAATATAATTCTTTTTCACAATTTAATTCCCTTCCTTTTGGGAAGGGTTAGGGATGGGCTTTTACAAACTTTTCGTTCTTCCACCATCTACAGGTAAATTAATTCCATTAATATAGCTGGCTTGTTCACTTGCTAAAAATACAATTGCTGCTGCTGTTTCTGCTGGTTTTGCAAAACGTTTTGCAGGAACATAACTTTTTAATTGCTCAATAACATTCTCTTCAGAGGTGTTTGCTTGTTTAGATTTCATCGTAATAATTTGATCTAAACGTGCTGTATTTGTAAAACCTGGCAAGACATTATTTACAGTAATTTGATAGCTTCCTAATTCTGTGGCTAACGTTTTTGCCCAATTACCAACTGCATTTCTAATGGTATTTGAAACGCCCAAACCAGGAATTGGTTCTTTTACAGACGTGGAAATTACGTTGATAATTCTACCATATTTTGCTGTTTTCATAAAAGGAACTGTTGCTTGCACTAAAATTTGATTGCAAATAATGTGCATTTGAAAAGCATTGATCAACTCTGTAGGTGTTGCTGCCAGTAATTCTCCTCCTTTTGGACCTCCAGTATTATTAATCAAAATATGAAATTTCAAATCTGAATTTTCTAAAACTTCTTTTAATTCCTCAGGTTTTGAAAAATCGGCAATTAAATAGTTATGATTTTGAGTTCCATTATTTTTTAATATTGATAAAACTTCTTTTATTTTTTCTTTATTTCTGGCTAATAAAGTTACGTTTGCTCTTTCTTCTTCCAATAAAATGGCAGTTGCTTTTCCTATTCCTTGTGTGCTTCCACAAACTAATGCGTTTTTGTTATTTAGTTCTAAATTCATAAAAAAGCCCATCCTAACCTTCCCAAAGGGAAGGAACTCCAAACTGGGTGGTTAGAGTATTGTTATATTTTTGATCTTATTGCTCACTCCCTCCCTTTGGGAGGGTTGGGGTGGGCCTCAATCATTTCTTTAATCTTAACCGCTTTTTCAAAGTGATTTAATTCGTTCGTTTCAATCCACCACTTAGCAACTTCCATTAATAATTTTGGATTGTCATTTTTATTTTTGAAAAATGCGTAGAATGACAATCCAACGTTTTCCCCTTTTTTGGCGATTTTGTCGTTGCAAATCTGAATCATTTTAATTCTAAAAATTTTATCCATTTTCATTTTTTTATTCGCGACAGTTTCTTCCCTTTGGGAAGATTAAGATGGGCTTTGTATACAAATATTTTTAGCTTCTGTAAAAAAACGCAATGCCTCAAAACCTCCTTCTCTGCCAATTCCAGAATCTTTTTTGCCACCAAAAGGCGTTCTTAAATCTCTTAACATCCAAGTATTTACCCAAACAATTCCTGTTTGTAATTGTTTAGAAAATTGCATGGTTCTGTTTAAATTATTTGTCCATAAAGTTGCTGACAAACCATATTTTGTATCGTTAGCTAAAGTTAAGGCTTCTTGATCAGTTTTAAAAGACATCATAGTAACTACTGGTCCAAAAATTTCTTGTTGATTCAAGGTACAATTATTATCTGAAACTTCTATAATTGTGGGTTGTAAATAATAACCGTTTTCGCAATTTTTAACCACTACTCTATTTCCACCAAATAATATTTTTCCATTTTCTTGTGCAGCAATATCAATATAGCTTTTTACTTTGTCTAGATGCTCTTTAGAGACTAAAGCACCAATATTTGTCCTTTTTTCTGATGGATGTCCAACTTTTAATTCGGATACTTTTTTGATAAAATCAGTTTTAAATTTCTCATAGATTTTCTCTTCCACAAAAATTCTACTTCCACATAAACAAATCTGACCTTGATTTGAGAATGAAGATCTTACTGTAGTTTCCAGCATCTTCTCATAATCACAATCTGCAAAAATAATGTTTGGATTTTTCCCTCCTAATTCTAAAGATAATTTCTTGAACATTGGTGCTGCTATTTTTGCAATATGCGCTCCTGTTTTTGTGCCACCTGTAAATGAAATTGCTTTGATATTAGGATGTTCCACAATTGCTTGACCTGCAGTTGTTCCTAAACCATGCACAATATTTAAAACGCCTTTAGGCAAACCTGCTTCATTACAAATTTCTCCTAATAAAAAAGCGGTCATTGGTGTAATTTCACTCGGTTTTGCAATCACGCAATTTCCTGCTGCAATTGCTGGCGCAATTTTCCAAGTAAATAAATATAGGGGTAAATTCCAAGGAGAAATACAACCTACAACTCCAATTGGTTGACGCAATGTAAAATTTATCGCATTAAAACCAACACTTTCATGCGCTTCTGATGAAAACTGTGTAATAGCATTTGCAAAAAATTGAAAATTACTTGCAGCTCTTGGAATATCAACTTGTTTCGCTAAACTGATTGGTTTTCCATTATCCTTTGATTCTGCTTCTGCTAAAAAATCTAGTTTTTCTAAAATTAGAGCTGCAATTTTTGATAAGATTTTGCTTCTTTCTTCTAAAGTTGTGTTGCTCCATTTTGGAAATATTTTTTCTGCTGCTTCAACAGCTTTTTCTACATCTTCTTTGGTGGAATTTGGAACTTGCCCATACATTTCGCCTATTGATGGATTGTAATTATCCAACCAATTGTCTTGAATTGGATTTACAAATTCGCCTTTGATGTAGTTCTGTATTTTCATACTAATTTAATTTATATGATGAATTTAATCATACTTTATTTATTTAGCTTCGTCCAATTTGTATATGTTGATTGATTAAAAAATTGAAATCCATTTACTTTATTTGCATCATTTAATAAGAAAGTAATTTTTGCATTGTCTCTACCATCAAAAATAAATTCATTTTTTTTATGAGGAAATATTTCAAAATCTTTACCAGACAAATTTCCTATTAATTGATTTTCTTTTACTTTAATCGTAAGTATGTCTGTCTTTTCTTCTTCATTATATGTATCATTTTTAATATCAATCTTAAACTTCCCTGTAAATTTCTCTAAATCTTTGGCTGTTTGAAAGTATACTGAAGTGTCAATATCCTCTTTATAACCCGTAATTTCACTTAAAGCTGTATATGCTTCTACTGCAGCTATTTTACAACCAGATAGAAATAAATTTTGCATAAAAATTTGATAGTCATAAACTTTGTTTTTATAAAAAGGGTCGTTTACTATGTATTCTAAAAATTCTTCGTTTTTGTAATTAAACTTATAACTATAATCTACATACCAAGTTTTTGTATCTGATAATTTTTCAAAATAAGATTCCATAAATGCATTAAAATTTTTACTTCCTGTATTTAAATAATTTAGATAATATTCATAAAAATTATTTAATTTTTCTAATGCAGGTTTCATTTTTTTTGGTAGGATATCTAAATTAGCATTTAAACTAAGATATCCTTTGTTTTGTATATTTGGAAGATTAATGTATTCTAAAGTGTAAGCAAGACTAGAGTTTTTTAAATAATCTTGCTTTGTTAACTTATCATTTAAAATTAAATAAATTACGGAGTCTTGTTTTTCAAAAAATTGGATAGACCTGTCAAGAGTTTTTATATTTAACGCCAATTCTCTTTGTACTTCTAAATAGATAGATTGTAGTTTGTTCTCTTTCTGTTTGGTTTCATTCCAATTATTAATTTGTAGTGCTATTAAAATACCAATAACTACCAATAAAATTTCTCCAATTGCGTATTTAAAGTATTTGGTTGTTTTATTTTCCATAATTAGTTTTTGACGAATTTTTCTAAAGAATTTAATCACAGCTTTTTTTATTGGTTAATTTAAATAGTCAATATACAAAAAAATGTTACTAAACATCTGATATGATGAAAGTTGATTCTTCTATTGTAAACAAATTAAGTATTCTTATTTGTGAATATAAAAATCTATTTTTTCTTATAAGCAGTAACTTTAATCTCTACCACCAAATCTGGATGTGGTAATTGATGCACAGCCACTGTGGTTCTTGTGGGTCCAGTTTCTTTCTCGAAAAATTCTGCATACGCTTTATTATACTCTGCAAAATCATTCATATTAACTAAAAAAGAAGAAACATCAACAACATCTTTTAAGCTTGCACCTACCGTTTTTAGATTTTTATCGATATTTTCTAAAACCGCTCTGGTTTGTAAATAAGCATCTAATTTTTTTGTTCCCATTTCATCTATAATTACAACTCCTGCTATAGAATTATCTGCTTTTCTAGAACTTGTTCCTGATACAAAAATAAAATCTCCTACAACTTTTACATGTGGATATGCGCCTCTTGGTGTTACTTTTTTTTCTGCCATATTATTTTATTTAAAGTCCAGCAATTTTATCTTCTTGCAAAATTTCATTGGTTTGTTTGATTACTTTATCTAAGATAACTTCTAACTCTTCTTTTGTCATTTCTAAGTGTGTATGAACTTCATCACCAGAAATTAAATTCAACAACGCTTTATCTTGAGCTCTTCCTCTTTTCATGGCTTCATGATAACCAATATTTTCGTTGAAAGTTACCAAAGAATATTTAGATGAATACTGATTTGGAAACGTCTTTTCTAAATCCATTTCTATCTTTCTTTTTTCTTTAAAAATAGGATTTGCAACATGATCTCTCATTTCATAAAAATTATCAATTGCTAAATCTGCAATGGCATCTGTATCGTGTTTTCTTGCTTTTTGATAGGCTTTAAAAACAGCATTCCAATCAAAGATTTCTCGACTGCGCTCGAAATGACAAAGTATTTCATCAAAAACTACAACATCTTCGAAAGAAGCGTTCATTCCTTGTCCGTAAAAAGGCACAATTGCATGTGAAGAATCGCCCATAAGCAATGTTTTATTTTGATAAAACCAAGGTGAGCATTTTACAGTTCCTAAAGGTCCTGTTGGGTTGTTGGTAAACTCTTCTAAAATATTTGGAATTAAAGCCAAAGCATCAGGAAATTCTTTTTCAAAAAACTCCGTAATTTTTTCTTCGGATGTTAAATTCTCGAAATTAAATTCGCCTTCATCATAACTTAAAAACAAGGTTACAGTAAAACTACCATCCATATTTGGTAAGGCAATTAACATAAAATCGCCTCGTGGCCAAATATGTAAATGTCCTTTACTTATTTGATGATTTCCGTTTTTATCTGCAGGAATTTCTAACTCTTTGTAACCGTGATTTAAATAATTTTGAGAATAGCTAAACAAAAACTTGCGTTCAGACATATAGCTTTTTCTCAAAGATGAACCTGCACCATCAGTTCCGAAAATCACATCAGCATTTATAGAAAACGCTGCTTTGGTTTTATAATCTTCAAAATGTGCAATTGTGTTTTCAATATCAACATTTTTACACCTTTTATTAAAGTGAATGTTTACGTTTTCATGTTTTTCTGCTTCATCTAGTAAAATGGCATTTAAATCGCCTCTAGAAATTGAGTTGATATATTCATTTTCCCTTCCAGAATAATTAGATGAAAACGTGTTTCCTTTGGCATCATGCATTAAACGTCCATACATGGGTATGCAGATTTCTCTTGCTTTTTCCTCCATTCCACATAATCGTAAGGCTTTTAAACCTCTGTCTGATAATGCTAAATTGATGGATCTTCCAGCAGAAATATCTACCTTTCTTAAATCTGGTCTGCTTTCATAAACCTCAACTTTGTAACCTCTTTGAGCTAATCTTAACGCTAATAATGAGCCACAAAGTCCTGCTCCAATTATTAATATAGAAGCCCCTCCTAAATCCTCCCTATTTCGACTTCGCTCAATACAGGCTTCAGGGAGGACTTTTTCACTGTTGCTTTTTGTTTGTTTTTTATTTTCCAATATTTATTATTTTAACGGATTTAAACTTCCTTTCCTTTGGAAAGGATTGAGGATAGGCTTTTTACCATTTTATACACATCCTCAAACGAATTATACATTGGTGTTGGTGCACATCTTATAACATCTGGTTCTCGCCAATCTGTAATAATATGTTTTTCTGTGAGTTTTTGATGCAAACTTTTATCTGCATTTTTTACTTGAATCGATAATTGACAACCTCGTTCTTTTGGTTTTTTTGGCGTGATAATCTTAATATCTTCTGAACCAATTTCGTTGATTAAAAACTCGAAATAGCCAGTCAATTTTTCTGATTTTTCTCTTAAATTCTCAAAACCAACCTCATCAAATAAATATAAAGATGCTTTGATGGCTGCCATAGATAAGATTGGCGGATTTGATAATTGCCAACCTTCTGCTCCTTCCATAACATCAAAAGGTTGTCTCATATTAAAACGAGTTTCTTTGTTATGATTCCACCAACCTGCAAAACGTGGTAAGTCTTTATTTTTTGAATGTTTTTCGTGCACAAATAAACCTGCCAAACTTCCTGGACCCGAATTCAAATATTTATACGTACACCAAGCTGCAAAATCCACTCCTGAATCGTTTAAATTAGGCTGAATATTTCCTGCTCCATGAGCCAAATCAATACCAACAATACAGTTTTTTGAATGTCCGATTTCTGCAATTTTTTTAATATCTAAAAACTGACCTGTGTAATAATTTACGCCTCCGATTAATAATAATGCAATTTCATCTCCTTGCGTAGAAACTATTTCTTCTAAATCTTCAATTCTCAAAAGTTCTTCTCCATTTCTTGGTTTCCATTCAATGATGTCATCTTCAGAAAAACCATGAAATTTTAATTGACTTTGCACTGCATATCTGTCTGAAGGAAAAGCATCGCTTTCAATTACAATTTTATATTTTGTTTTTGTGGGTCTGTAAAAACTGACCATTAACAAGTGTAAATTTGTGGTAAGTGTATTCATCACAACCACTTCAATGGGTTTTGCTCCCACAATTTTCGCCATTTTATCTGTTAAATATTCATGATAATTTAACCATGGATTTTTCGCTTCAAAATGACCTTCGACTCCCAGATTTGCCCAGTCTTTTAATTCTTGATGGATGTATTCTTTAGTTGCTTTTGGCTGTAAACCCAAAGAGTTTCCTGTAAAATATAACCAATCATTGCCATCTTTATCTTTTGGAATATGAAACTGATTTCGCAAATAAGCAAGTTTGTCTTCTTTGTCTAATTGTTGCGCAAAAGCTAACGTATTTTTAAATTTCATCAATAGTAAATAGGATTGTTCTCAAATATAAAACAATTGGCTTTCTAATCGAATTTTTTGCACAAATAAATTATTATCTTTATTTTTTTAAAAATTAAAAAATATTAAATGAAATTGTTTAAATATTTATTGCTTTTATGTGCTTTTATCCTCTTGTCCTGTAATAATAACTCGCTTTTAGTTACAGGTCTAAAAGGTGTAAACGAGAGTATTAAAAAAGAATATGCACCAGATAAAAGAGTTGCTATTTATGATATTGATTTAGATTATTATGATGATAAAATTGTAGCTAGTGGAGAAACGGATTCCAAAATTGGCTATCAGAAATTATTAGACAGTTTAAAAAGTTTAGATATCGATTTTATAAACAAAATAAGGATTTTACCTGATACAGTTATTGGGAATGACAAGTTTGCTATCGCTAACAATTCAGTGATAAATATACGTTCTGAACCTAAACATTCTGCTGAATTAGGCACGCAAGGTTTATTAGGAATGCCTTTAAAAGTTTTAGATAAAAATGGTGATTTTTATAGAATCCAAACTCCAGATAAATATATTTCTTGGGTTGATAAAGGTGGAATTCATAGAATGAATAAAGGCGAATTTGACGAATGGAATACTCGTAAAAAAGTAATTTTCACTAAAAATTTCGGGTATGTATATGCTGATAAAAATGAAAATTCTGAAATTATTTCTGACATTACTTTAGGTGGAATTCTAAAGTTTACAGGAATGGACAACAACTTTTTTGAAGTGGAATATCCTGATAAAAGAACTGGTTTTATAAAAAGAGAGGAAGCTGAATACTACGAATCTTGGTTGATGAATTTAGTTGCATCACAAGAAAATATAGAAAAAACAGCAAAATCCATGATAGGTTTCCCTTATTTATGGGGAGGAACATCTAGCAAAGGAATGGATTGCAGTGGTTTTACAAAAATGGTGTATTTAATGAACGGTTTTGTAATTCCTAGAGATGCTTCTCAACAAATTAATGCCGGTAAAATAATCGATACTAATTTAAATTTTTCAGATTTACAAAAAGGCGATTTATTATTTTTTGGCACAAAAGCTACTGAAGAAAACAAACAACGAGTAGTACATGTTGGTATTTGGTTAGGAAACGAAAAAATGGAATTTATTCATGCTTCTGGAAATGTACATGTAAATTCTATGAATGATTCTTTACCTAATTTTGATGAAATGAATAAGAACAGGTATTTAGGAAGCAGACGTTATTTAGGAGTAAAGGACAAAAATATTATCGATTTGAAAGCTAAATTGAAATTGTAAATTTTTTTAACGCAGAGATTCGCAGAGTTTTTCACGGAGATTCATAGAGGATTTTATAAATTTTAAAAACAACTCTTTGAAAACATACACATTAATTAAACGTCTTTGCGAGGTACGAAGCAATCACTTTCAATTAAGAAAATAATTATTTGAAATTCAAAAAAACTGTTTTACAATTAATTAACAGATTGCTTCAGTTTGCAAAAAAGCAAACTTCGCAAAGACGTGTTTTTAGAGAAGTTTCTTGTTTTAATGCTAAAACCTAGCAAACAAGTTTAGCCCAGATTGAAACGACATCCTTTTTGCTTAGTTCGAGTGAATTTGCTTTTTTGCAAATTTGTATCGAGAACTCAGAAAAAAGATATAGTTGAAAGCTGTAAATAGCTTCAAAAAAAAACAATTTTACGATAACAAAAGTTTATTCACTATTAAAAAAATACTATAAAAAAACCTCACAGGTTTTAAAAACCTTTGAGGTCTGATAGTTTAATACATTATAAAAACCTGAAATCTAATACAACACTCTAAACTTAATAGTACCTTCTACATTTCTTAATTTTTCTAATACTTCTTTATTGTATTCTTTATCTAAATCAGTAATTACATACCCAACTTTAGGGTCTGTAGATAAATACTGACCTGTAATATTCAAATCGTATTTTGCCAAAATCTTATTGATTTTTGCCATAATTCCTGGCACATTTTTATGAATGTGTAAGAATCTGTGCGCATTTACTTGTCTTGGCAAACGAATATTTGGGAAGTTTACTGCATCTACAGTATTTCCTGAATTGATGTACGCCATAATTTTTCCAGGTACAAAATCTGCAATATCTCTTTGTGCTTCTTCTGTACTTCCACCAACATGAGGTGTTAAAATTACATTGTTTAATCCTTGTAATTCTGTAATAAATTCCCCATTTTTTCTTGGTTCTTCAGGATATACATCAATTGCAGCACCTGCTAACTTTCCGCTTTTTAAAGCAGCAACCAAAGCAGGAATATCCACCACAAAACCACGTGATAAATTGACTAAATGAGCACCATCTTTCATTTGAGAAATTTCTGTTTCCCCAATAAAATTTTTGTTTGCTGAGTTGTCATCAATATGCAAAGTAACCACATCAGAAATTGCTAATAAATCTGATAATTTACTCACTTTTGTTGCGTTTCCTAAAGCCAAAGTATCTTCTACATCATAATAATAAACGTCCATTCCTAAAGCTTCTGCCAAAATAGAAAGTTGTTTACCAATATTTCCATAACCAACAATTCCTAATTTTTTACCTCGAACTTCTCTAGAACCATCAGCTGTTTTTTGCCATTGACCCTTATGAATTTCTGTACTTCTCTGAAAAACAGAACGCATTAACATAATAATTTCGCCAATTGCTAATTCAACAACAGAACGTGTATTGCTATAAGGTGCATTAAAAACCACAACTCCATTTTCTTTACACGCTTCTAAATCGATTTGTTTGGTACCAATACAAAAAGCACTCACCACCATTAATCTTTCTGCGGCTTCAATTACTTTTCTGGTAACATTTGTTTTAGAACGAATTCCTAAAACGTGTACATCTTTTATTTTTGCAATCAATTCGTCTTCAGACAAACTTTTAGAAACCGTTTCTACAGAAAAACCATCTGTAGATAACTTTGTAAAAGCATCTGGATGTACGTTTTCTAATAATAATATTTTAATTCTGTTTTTCGGATATGAGATATTTCTTGTCAAATCGTTTATGTATAAAAATTCGTCTAAATTTGGGGCAATATGGTCTGCGTTTTCTGTGGTTTTATTTCTAGAAACGTTTTCTGTATAAGCAAAAAATTTGTCTGCTACACCAGCTTCACGAGTTACATAATCGCTATAACCATCGCCAATTACTTGTATTTCTCCATCAAGATTCATGTCTTTTAAACACTTGATTTTTCCATTATGCTGAGATAATGGATTATTGGCATCAAAACCAATAATTTCGCCATCCTTTGCAAACTCGAATGTATTTGCATACACTCTTTCTGATGGAATATTATATTCTTTTACTATTGGATCTATAAATTCTTTAAATCCGCAGGAAATTACATAGATATCATCTGCATAGTTTTGAAAAAATTCTTTATTTCTTTCTATGGATGATGAAACTTGCATTTTTAAATCGGATACTAATTTTGATAAATCTGCTTTATTTGCCTTTAGTAACTTTATTCTTCTTTCTAAAGATTCTGTAAAAGAGATTTCGCCATCAATTCCTAAATTGGTAATGTCGATGATTTCTTGAATAATTTCCTCTTTTTTAGGATTGTTTTTTAGTGTGATTTCTGCTAAAACATCTAACGCTTCAACACGTGTTAAAGTACTATCAAAATCGAAAACATAATTTCTTTTTGTGGTAATCATTGCTATAATTCTTGGTTGAATTTAAGTCTGTAAAGCTACAAATATAGAAGGGATTTAAGAAGCTTGTACTCAGTTTTATCAAATCAATTTAATTTGATTGATATATCTAAAAAGATTATAAAAATGTAGTTTTTTACTATTAAATATTATCAAATCCTAAAAGAATCAACCACCAAACTATGGGTAAAGCTTCCACCCAAAAAGAACTATAATATTTAGATTGATTAATTTCGGCTCTCATCAATAATAATATCAACAAAAAAAAGAACCCCATAAAAGGCATAATTAAAAGGTTTGTTGCTGATGATAAATGCTCTAAAACCAAAGCGATTACTAATAATGTTAAGCCTAATTTTTTAGTTTTTGCCAAACCTATTTTCTTTGGAACCGTTTGTAGAGAAATGGCATCGAATTTTACGTCTCTAATTTCAAAAGGTAAAATTAAAACGATGACAATTAAAAAACGTTGTATTATTAATAAAACAACTTTAAATGTAATTTGTTGATGAGCATCCACCAAAGGAATTAAAACCGTAAAACCTGCCCAAACTAAAGCAACAACAATAATTTTTAAATACCCAACTTCTCTTAATGTTTTTTCGAAGCCGCTTAAAAAAGGAACTGCGTACAAAAAAGTTAAAAGTGTGAATGGAATTGTTAAATAAAGTGTTTTTAAATCGATTTGATACGCAAAATATAGTAAGCCAAAAAAACAGAAAAGCGAAAAAACTTGAATTATTTTTAAGCTATCTGTTAAACTTTTATGATGCAGTTTTGCAACCCCAGCATATTTCACAAAATTGTAACCTGTTATGGTGCCAAAAAAGATGAAATAATTTAGATTATAATTACTTGGTAAATCAAAATAAACTTCTGTAATTTTTAAAAAAGCAAAAACAGCCAAAGCAACATGAATACTTGCATTGATATAAAAATTAAAAACCACTTTTAAAAACTTCATTGAACAAAAATACCTTTTTGTTTATAATTATTCTATATAGTTAATAATTAAATCTACAGCACCCCTTTTTAGGCAATTTTTAAGACAAAGATTGTCTATTTTTGCAAAATTAAATTTCGGTATAATACAGAAGGTATTTTAAAACCGAAATCGATTGAATTATAATTATTTAAAACTTTATTTAATGAATACAAATTCGTTTCAGTTAAGACATATTGGCCCTAGTAAAAAGGAGCAAGAAAAAATGTTACAGACTATTAAAGCCGATAGTTTAGAGCAATTAATTAATGAAACTGTGCCAGATAATATCCGTTTAAAAACCGATTTAGATTTAGCACCTGCCATGAGTGAATATGAATATTTGGCTCATATTAAAGAATTATCAGAAAAAAATAAAGTTTTTAAAAGTTATATTGGTTTAGGCTATCATGAAGCAATTGTACCAAGTGTAATTCAACGTAATATTCTAGAAAACCCAGGTTGGTACACTGCCTACACTCCTTACCAAGCAGAAATTGCACAAGGACGTTTAGAAGCGTTGTTGAATTACCAAACCATGATTTGCGATTTAACAGGCATGGAATTGGCAAACGCATCTTTGTTAGATGAAAGTACAGCTGCTGCAGAAGCTATGGCTCTGTTGTTTGATGTTAGAGAGCGTGGAAAGAAAAAAAATGGTGCAAATAAATTTTTTGTTTCTGATGAAATTCTGCCACAAACTTTATCACTTTTACAAACACGTTCTACACCAATTGGTATTGAATTAGTGATTGGAAATCATGAAGAGTTTGATTTTGCCGATGATTATTTTGGAGCTATTTTGCAATATCCAGGAAAATTAGGGCAAATTTTTGATTATGAAAGTTTTGTTTCAAAAGCAAACGAAAATGACATAAAAGTAGCAGTTGCTGCAGATATTTTATCATTGGTAAAATTAAAAGCCCCAGGAGAATTTGGCGCTTCTGTAGTTGTTGGAACCACACAGCGTTTTGGAATTCCTTTAGGGTATGGAGGACCTCATGCAGCATTTTTTGCTACAAAAGATGCCTATAAAAGAAGTATTCCTGGAAGAATTATTGGCGTTACTAAAGACATGAATGGAAAGCGTGCTTTAAGAATGGCCTTGCAAACCAGAGAACAACATATTAAACGCGAAAGAGCAACTAGTAACATTTGTACTGCACAAGTTTTATTAGCTGTTATGGCTGGAATGTATACCGTTTATCACGGAAAAAACGGAATACAGTTTATTGCAGATTCTGTGCATAACAAAACAAAATTAGTTGCAGATTATTTAGATAAAGCTGGTTTTAAGCAACTAAACTCTTCTTATTTTGATACTCTTTTAGTAGAAATTGATGCGTTAAGATTAAAACCTGTTGCAGAATCTTTTAAAGTTAACTTTAATTACGTTACAGATCATTTAGTTTCAATTTCGATAAACGAAGCAACTACTCAAAAAGATTTAATGCAATTGTTTACCATTTTTGGTCAGTTGAAACCACGTCCAAATCCTTTAAACGAAGATTTTAGTGGAAGTTTTTCTCAAATTTTAACACAAGAACCTTTTCACTCTAACTTTGAGGTAATTGCTGATGAAGTTGCAAGAAATACACCATTTTTAGAAAATGAAATTTTTAATACGTATCAATCTGAAACAGATATGATGCGTTATATTAAGAAATTAGAGCGTAAAGATTTGGCTTTAAATCATTCTATGATTTCTTTAGGTTCTTGTACAATGAAATTAAATGCAGCTTCAGAAATGCTGCCTTTAAGCAATCCTCAATGGGGAAATATTCACCCATTTGTTCCATTAAATCAGGCTGAAGGATACCAAGAAGTTTTAAAGAAATTAGAACATCAATTAAATATTGTAACTGGTTTTGCTGGTACTTCTTTACAACCAAATTCTGGTGCACAAGGAGAATTTGCTGGCTTAATGACCATTAGAGCCTATCATTTATCAAGAAACGATTCACATAGAAATATTTGTATTATTCCTGCTTCTGCACATGGTACAAATCCTGCTTCTGCTGTAATGGCTGGTATGAAAGTAATTGTGACCAAAACTGCTGAAAACGGAAATATTGATATTGATGATTTACGAGAAAAAGCAGAATTACATTCCAATAATTTAGCTGCGTTAATGGTTACATACCCATCTACTCATGGAGTTTTTGAAAGTGAAATTCAAGAAATTACAAAAATTATTCACGATCATGGAGGACAAGTTTATATGGATGGTGCTAATATGAATGCACAAGTAGGTTTAACGAATCCTGCAACAATTGGTGCAGATGTTTGTCATTTAAACTTACACAAAACTTTTGCAATTCCTCATGGAGGAGGAGGTCCAGGAGTTGGTCCAATTTGTGTGGCTCCACAATTAGTGCCTTTTTTACCTTCAAATCCTATTATTGAAACTGGAGGAAAACATGCAATTACAGCTATTTCTGGAGCTCCTTGGGGTTCTGCATTAGCTTGTTTAATTTCTTATGGATATATAACCATGTTAGGTTTTAGAGGTTTAACAAACTCTACTAAAATGGCAATTTTAAACGCCAATTATATTAAAGAGCGTTTAAATGGACATTATGATACCTTATATACTGGAGAAAAAGGACGTGCAGCACACGAAATGATTATTGACTGTAGAGATTTTAAAAACAACGGAATTGAAGTTGTAGATATTGCAAAACGTTTGATGGATTATGGTTTTCACGCGCCAACAGTTTCGTTTCCTGTAAATGGAACTATGATGATTGAGCCTACCGAATCTGAATCGATTGCTGAACTAGATCGTTTTTGTGATGCTATGATTGCCATTCGTGAAGAGATTAAAAACGCAACAGTTGAAAATGAAAATAATCCTTTGAAAAATGCGCCTCACACACAAGAAATGTTAACTGCTGATGAATGGATTTTTCCATATACCAGAAAACAGGCTGCTTTTCCTCTAGAATATATTGCCGATAATAAATTTTGGCCAGTTGTTAGAAGAGTAGATGATGCTTTTGGTGATAGAAACTTAATTTGTTCTTGTAACCCAATTGAAGATTATATGTAGCAAACAATGTCTGCAGATACTTATTTATTATCAATGGAGTTTTTGTATCATTGATAAGTATCATTATATTAAAACCGTTTTTTTTACTGAATTTTTCAGTAATTAAAACGGTTTTTTATTTTTAAGTAATATCTTTATAAAAAAAACATGAATTTAGAATGGATATATAGTGCAGATGACCCAATTTTGAAAACAATTTTTGGGTGCATTTTAATTTTTTTATTGGTTATTATAGCAACACGAATTATTGGACTTCGTTCTTTTGCTAAATTTACAACCTACGATTTTGCAGTAACCATTGCTATTGGTAGTATTATTTCTTCTACACTTACTTCATCTACCTCAATAGCACAAGGTTTTATAGCTATTTTTTCTTTGTTAGTTCTTACGTATATATTTTCGATTTTACAGCGTAAATTCCCAAAGTTAAATTCTGTAATTTCTAATGAACCTTTGCTTTTAATGGATGGGCATAAAATTTTGAAAGATAATTTGCAATATGCTCGAATTCAAGAAACACAATTAATATCGAAACTTCGTGAAGCAAATGTTTTAAATTTTGATCAAGTTTTATATGTGATTTTAGAATCTACAGGAGATATTTCTGTTTTACATAAATCTAACGCTGAAAATGACATCAAATTTGAAGAAAAATTATTAAAAGGCGTTCGTAGAAATCCTTAATTATCATTCTAATAATTAAAAATCTTATTTTCCCTCTAAATTCATAAACTTCAATATTAGTTTTTACCTATCAATAATCTTAAAATCTTTTTATGAAAAAAATAGTACTACTTACCTTATTGTTTGTAAACGGAATTACAGTCGCACAAAACGAAAAGTTTAAAGAAGAAAAAATTAACATCGATAAAGGAACTTGGTCTTTTGGTGGTCAATTATCATTTAATCTTTCTAATTCAGAATTTGAATCTAATGGAAGTACGCAAGAGAGTGATAATAATGGAATCTCTATAAACCCAGAAGTTGGTTATGCAGTTCAAAAGAATTTAATTATTGGACTTGGTTTGGGCTATTCTTATTTTGATGCTAAAAGTGGTAACAATTTCTCCGATTCAAGAAATACATTTAGCATCTATCCTTATATAAAGAAGTTTATTCCTGTAAATAAAAACCTTTTATTTAGTATTCGTGGAGAAATCCAATTTTCAAAAACTAATTTTGAAAACTCCAACAATAATTTTTTAAACAATGGCAATGATCAAGGTTTTTTTATAGGATTTAGACCAGGTATTAGTTACTTTATTTCTAATAAATTGGCTTTAGAGGCTAATATTGGTGCTTTAGGATATAGTAGATCTACGAGAGATTTTGACACAAATAATTCAGATAAAGCAACTACAAATTCTTTTAGTTTTGATTTTAACTCAAGTAATTTATTCTTTGGATTAACATATTTCTTACACTAATTAAATTTGTAAAAATGGTAATTTCTAAAAGCGTTTCGAAAATTTCGAAACGTTTTTATATTGATTAATTTTTTTTGTTAAATTTATAATTTTATAATAGATGAAAATTGTACATACATGGAAAAATCAATAGTTAAAATAGTTAGCGAAATTGCTGGTCATCTAAATTGTGGAGAAAACTGTTATTACAATCGTACAACTCATAAAATCATAACACTCCCTCAATTTTTAGAAATTTATGATGATGAAGAATACAATGAACTTTTTCAAAAAGATATTGATGAAGTTCACAATCATAAATCTGAATATCTTAAAATTGAAGTTTTACAAAGTTTTGAGTCTTTTAAAATTATGGAAAGGTTTACTGATAAAATCTCCGAAGACTATTTTAAAAATAGTTTAGAAAAAATACTACAAAAGAAAAAACCCTTTAGGAATTTTAAAGATGTGGTTGAAAATTCAGATTATAGAGAAGCTTGGTTTGAATTTAAACAACAAGAAATTGAAAAAATTGTAGAAACTATTTTAAAAAATGAAGAAAGTGGCAATTATTAAAATGCCATTTTAATAATATTTTTATATCTTTAGAGAGGATAAAAACCTTGTAAATATTTATGCTGAGTTAGATAAAGTAATTTTTTATATATTTTGACTAAATGATTTTTAAATCCGAAATAAATTACATTTACAGGATAACAGTAACTTAAAAATTATCTTAACCTGTAAAATTTACGGGATATGCGTAATAAAAGTTACTATATAACGAGTTGCCAGTAATTACTCACTCACTCAAAACTGAATTGAAAAAAAGAAAAAATATGAAAAATAAAAATTACATTTTCACATTTATAGCATTTCTAATTTGTTTGAATGTTTTCGGAAAAGATAAATTAATTACGATTTATCTTAATGATTGTGGATTTTGCCATACATTACTTTATGAAACTTATCAGGATGAAAACGTAAAAGGAAAATTAAACAACTACAAACACCAACTTTTTGAAGCAAATTCTAAAGAAGGGAAAGAATTTATAGAAAACTATAAAATCACTACATTTCCGACACAAATTGCAATTTCTAATAATGAAATTACAATTTTAGATGGTTATTTAGAACCAAATAAACAAATTGAATTTTTAAATAATCCTAAAAAATATAAAACTGAACTTCAAAAAGCTGAAAGTTCTGTGCCATTTTATCAAGAACCTATCCTCACTGAATTTGATGTTGCTTATCTCTGTAGAGCTATTAATATGGCGAATAGTTCAAGAAAAGACCCATACACTCATTTTATGAAAGTTATAGGAATGGTTATAAAAAAAAGGAATTTAAAAATAGAAAATCCAACTAAATTTGCTTTTGATAATTTAAAAAGATTAGTTTGTACAAATACTGACACAATTAGAATGCGAGATACAAATACTATTCTGAAATACGCTTTAGATTCAGCGAATTACGACTTTATAAGAAGTGCTATTTTGCTAAAAGAAAATGGAAGGAATGTTTGTAATCCTTATATAGATTTTAATCGAATTGAAATTATTGACGGAGAAGAAGAAACTTTAATTCAATTTATAGATAAACTTCTAAATGATAGCAGAATGGGAGGTTTTCACTATTTCCACGCAATTAAGGATATAAGGGGGTTAATTACGGGATGTAGGAATTACAAAGAGGAAAACAAAAAATTCTCTTTAGATTTTAATAATAACAAAACTGAAACTGAATTGAGAAAAAAAAGGTTAGAATACGCTGAAAAATTTTCAGAAGGTTTGGCTGTTTTTAGATACAAAGATGTTAATTCTTCTTCTTATTATGAATATACTGACAAATATGGATATATAAATAAAGATGGAGAAATAGTAATACCTTTAAACTATACTTATGCTTATCCTTTCAAAAATGGTAAAGCAAAAGTAGCTTCAAAAAGGAAAAACCATATTGAAGCTTATGGTGAAATAATTAATTTCTACATAAATAAAAAAGGAGAATGTATAGAGGGTTGCGAATAAAATAAAAAAACTACTGGCAACACCCGGATATAACAAATAGAATTACAAATATTTTCACATAAAAAAAATATTTGTAAACTTATCATAAATTAAGAAAAACCTATTTTACACTTTTTTAAAATCATAAAAAATATTCAAAATATTTTATAAAGTATAGTTTTAATAACGCCTTTACCATTTTCCAATTCAAAAGAAAGTAGTTCCTTTTTTTCTTTCACTTTAAAATTAAAAGGAGCTTTTAAAATATCGAGTCCACTTTGTTTTTTTATTCTGATTCCTTGTCCTGAAATAATGTCTTTATTGGGTTCAAAATTTCCTAAAGGAAGGTGTTCTGTGAGAATAATGTATTGATAAGCATATAATTTTGGCAGAATTTCCTGAATTTCTGAATTCGATATATGTTGCAACACTTGTCTTATCAATGCACAATCGGTTTTTGGTAGTGTATCTTTTGCAATGTCTAAACATCGGAATTCTAACCTTTCTGCTTTAAAATTTTGCATGTTATAATTGATTAAGCTTTCTACAATATCAACAGCAATATATTTTTTAATATCATTTACAAACTGTTTTCCCACATTAAAATCTCCACAACCTAAATCGCAAACGGTAATTTGTTCATCAAAAGAAGTTAAAAACTGTTTAACAACGTCGACATAAGGAGTTACAATTGCTGGATTGTGAGAGCCAAAACCAGAATAAAAATCTTTGTTATTACTTCCCCAAAGATTTTGGTCGTAAATCTGTTGCATTGCCTTTTTTGTTGGCCAAGGTTTTTTTATTTTTTTGAGTGAGTTTTGCATTGATCTCAATTAAAATTTAGAAAGCGTACTTAAATTAGAAAAAAAAAATTTCAGAACATACTAACTCCAGAAAGTTTGTCACGCTGCAAGCGTCTCACGAAATGAGAGGCAAACAGGTTTCGCTTTTTATTTTGACAAAATTAATTATAATTTCATTCAACTATTAAATAATCACAACAACCAAATTGTATGTGGGATTCTTCCAGAATGACAAACTATATGAAAAAATAAAAAACTCAAAAAGATCTTTAATTTTAATTTTCCAAAATATTTTTTACAATCATTTTTGCGTGAATTCTAGAATTTTCTATAAACCATTTATGCGTTTCCATTCCACCACAAATTACGCCTGCTAAATAAATTCCTTTTACATTCGTTTCCATGGTTTCAGCATTATAAAAAGGTATTTTTTTATCGTCTTTAGATAATTGAATACCCATATTTTGCAAAAAACTAAAATTAGGTTTGTAACCTGTTAACGCTAAAACAAAATCGTTTTGAATGGTTTCAATTCCTTTTGGGGTTTCAATGTTAATTTCTTTATCTTTAATTTCTATAACTTCACTATTGTAAAAAGCCTTGATACTCCCTTCTTCAATTCTATTGATAATATCCGGACGAACCCAATATTTTACACGTTGGCCAACCTCTGCTCCACGAATAACCAATGTTACCTCTGCTCCTTTTCTATAACATTCTAAAGCTGCATCAATGGCTGAATTACTAGCACCAACAATTGCCACTTTTTGACCTGCATAAAAATGGGGATCCTTATAATAATGAGATACTTTCTCTAACTCTTCGCCTTTAATATGTAAGGTTTTTGGTATGTCATAAAAACCTGTGGCTACTACAATATTTTTCGACTTATAAGTATTTTTATCAGTTTTTACATCAAAAAAATCATCGTTTTTAATAACTGAATTTACTTTTTCAAACAGGTTTATAGCTAATTTATTTGAAGTTGTAATTCTTCTATAATATTCTAAAGCCTCACTTCTACTTGGTTTGGCTTCTTTGCTAATAAACGGAATTTCATTAATCTCTAATTTTTCCGAAGAAGAGAAAAACTGCATATTTGTTGGATACTTATAAAGCGAATTTACAATAGGTCCTTTTTCGATAATTACGTAAGACAATCCTTTATTTTTTGCTTCCAAACCACAAGCAATTCCTATAGGTCCTCCACCAATAATAACAACATCATACCAATTCATTTTCATATTTTTTTTCTAGATTTACAATGCTATCATCTTCCATTCTTCTAAAAATATGTTTGGGTTTTAAATCATGAAGATTTTCTATACCCATAGCTCCAACAACTTCTTTAACTGCTTTTATAGTTTCGTTATGATAATTTTTTACACGAATATTTTTCTTACCAACTACCAACGCTTTGTTTAAATCTGAATCTTGAGTAGCCACACCAACAGGACACGTATCCATATTGCACTCTCTTGCTTGTATGCAGCCCAAACTCAACATAAAACTACGAGCCATTGCAACAGCATCTGCTCCTAAAGCTAATAAACGAACAACATCAAAAGCATTCATAGCTTTACCACTTGCAACAATTTTAATGTTATTTTTAAGTTGATATTTTTGTAGTGTTTTGCTGATAAATAACAAACCTTCCACTAAAGGTGTTCCAATATAATTCGTAAATTCTAGTGGTGCAGCTCCTGTTCCTCCTTCTCCTCCATCAACAGCAATATAATCTGGATAATTATTTGTAGTTGCAAAAGCTTGTATCATTTGCTCAATTTCTTCAGTATCTCCTACACAAAGTTTAATTCCTACAGGTTTTCCTTCGGATAAATCTCTTACTTTTTGAATAAAAACAATCATTTCATCAAAATTAGAAAAAGCGGAATGTGAAGGTGGAGAATTTACATCTATACCTTGTTCTACAACTCTAATTTCTGCGATTTCTTTGGTGTTTTTTTTAGCGGGTAAAATACCTCCATGACCAGGTTTTGCGCCTTGAGATAATTTTATCTCAATCATTTTTACTTCGGGTCTTAACGCATTTTTTTGGAAGATTTCTACATCAAAAACTCGTTTGCCATTTTCGTCTGTTTTACCTGCACCAAAATATCCTGTACCAACTTGAAAAACAATATCTCCTCCTTGTAAATGATATGGTGAGATTGAACCTTCGCCAGTATTATGTGAAAATCCACCCATTTTTGCTCCTTGATTTAAAGCCATAATAGCATTTTTACTCAAAGAACCAAAAGACATTGCAGAAATACTTAAGATGGATGTTTCAAATTTTTGTGTGCATTTATCTGATCCATATATAATTCTATCTCCTGTAATATCATGATGATTTTTAGGAAATAAAGAATGTTTTACAAATTCGTATCCATCTTGATATACGTTATGTTGTGTTCCAAAAGGAACTGTTTCCAACTGTTTTTTTGAACGCTGATACACCAAACTTCGCTGCTCTCTACTTAAAGGTTTTCCATTTAAATCATCTTCTATAAAATACTGTTGAATTTTTTCTCTTTCTTCTTCAAAAACCCAACGTAATCTTGCAACTAATGGGTAAGATCTTAATAAAGAATGTCTTCTTTGTAAAGAATCTCTTATAGCAACAATTAATAATAATACACAGATTGAAAACAGGATAACACTCCCAATTCCTCTTACAAAAAAGAGTAATACGCCTGTTGATAACGTTAACATTGTTAGTGTTAAAAGAATCGTTTTTTTCATATTTTTAATTTAGGAAGTAAAAATAAAACTTTCATTTTAGAGTTTGCAGAAAGTTGACAAATAGTTGCGTTAAGAATTATATTAGAAATCCCTTTTATGTAAAATTCTATTTAAAAACCAACTTAAAAAGTCTATTTATACAAATTGAAAAGATGCTTACACGATTTTAGCACAAATTATTCGCATATTTTGAAACTATCTTATTTCTAATCTGTTAAAATTTAACTTGTTGACAATAAATAAAACTCGTGAATTTGTGGCTTAGATTTTTATCACATAATTAATGCGAAATAATTAATGATAAATTGTATTGATAAAATTTCACATAACAAGATTGTTGTGAATAACTTTAATGATGAATGCTTTCAGTAAAAAGAAAAGCTCAAAATAAAAATTTTCAAGAAATTAGAATTTTAGTTTAATAACGATACACAATGGCATTGATGTTCATTCCTGCTCCAACAGAAGCCAGCATAATAACATCTCCTTTCACTACTTGTTGATTTTTGATTTTTCCTTTCAAAACCAAATCCAATAAAGTTGGGACAGTTGCCACAGAACTATTGCCCAATTTATGAATACTCATTGGCATAATACCTTCTGGAACTGGTTTTTTGAATAATCTGTAAAAACGTTTTACAATAGCTTCATCCATCTTTTCGTTAGCTTGATGAATGAATATTTTTTTAATATCCTCTATTTCTAAACCACTTTTATCCAACGCAATTTTCATTGCTTTTGGCACGTTTGTAATCGCAAATTCGTAAATTTTACGACCAAACATTTTTATATAACGTATATTTTTATCTTCGTTTTTATTAAAAGAACTGCCATAATGCAAAAAATAAGCTTCCTCTTTTGCAAAGGTTTGTGTTGCATGGCTTATAATCCCTGAATCTTGTTCGTCGGTTTTTTCTACAATACAAGCACCTGCTCCATCACTATAAATCATAGAATCTCTATCGTGTTTGTCTACAACTCTCGATAACGTTTCTGCGCCAATAATCAAACATTTTTTTGCGATGCCTGCTTTTATAAAAGCTTGTGCTTGAATAATGCCTTCTATAAAACCTGGGCAACCAAATAAAATATCATACGCAACACAATTTGGGTTTTCAATTCCCAATCTAAATTTTACTCTGGTTGCCAAACTTGGTATCATATCTCCTTGAATTGTACCATGTTTGATATCTCCAAAATTGTGTGCAAAAATAATATAATCTATATGTTCTTTGTTGATGTTTGCATCTTCTATGGCTTTTTCTGATGCAAAAAAAGCTAAATCTGAAGTTGCATATTCAGCCCTTGCATAACGTCTTTCTTCAATACCAGTAATTGCTTTAAACTTTTCTACAATTTCAATATTTTCAGAGGGAATTGAAGAACCATCTGCATTTAAAAATGCTGTATTCAAAAAATCTTTATTTTCCTTTTTTAAAGAAGGTATAAAAGTTCCTGTTCCAGTAATTTTTGATGAAATCATTTTTTGTTAATTATAGATTTTTATAAAAATACCACAATTGATTTGAATAGAACTCTACAACGAAACTTAAAACCGAAATTCAGAAACATTATTGCTACTTTTTATCATGATATAGATTCATTTTTAACTGCATAATTGTAGCAATAGATTGTGCTCTGGCTTTCATTCGCTCAGAATTTTCGCCAGTAAAAGAAGCCTCTATTGTTTTCAAAAAATACGATACCCAACTCGTAAAATGTTCTTTTTTAAATTCGATAAAAGCGTTTTTTTGAAGATGTTTTTGCATCACATTATTTTGATATTTGTTGGTATCGAACAAAATGTCGTTCCAAAAATCGGTAATAATTTCTAAATGATGTTCTAACTCATTATCTTTAACAATTTCTTCAAAGAAAGGCATCATTGTTTTATCAGCTAACAAATAATCGTAAAATTTTGTCATTATTTGTTTGATGTCTTTTCTTGTGGAAATATCTGGTTTCATGTATTAAAATATTTTAGAATTTGTAAAAATATAACTATTTAATTAGGCTTAAAGATTCATTTTAGTAAAGATTATAAAGAATTGATTTTAAAACAAATAACACGTTATAAAAACCTATTTTAATTCGTAAAAATCTTAAAATTTCCTTAAAGAATCGCAACTTTTATGTTCTTACTATTTTTAGTCTTAAATTAGTAGACTAAATTCAAAAAACATGACCAAAAAAACTTTACTACTATTTGCGATTTTTTGTAATACATTTATTGCAATTGCACAAGAAACTTTAATTAGAACTCCAACTATTAGTCCTGATGCTACAAAAATGGCTTTTGGTTTTGATGGCGATATTTGGGTGTTAGATTTGGCAACAAATCAACCTAAAAGATTAACAATTCATCAAGGGTATGAGAGTGATCCTATTTGGAATCGTAAAAGCGATCAGCTTGTTTTTAATTCAAACAGAAAAGGATATAGCAACATTTTTAAAACGGATTTAAATGGTGGTATTCCAATGCAACTTACTTATTACCCAACAACAGATAGCCCTAGTTTTTGGAATGAAAATGGCGATATTATTTTTTCTAGCAATCGAATTTTTAAAGGAACAGAAAGAGAAACTTCCATTTATAAAATTAACGAAAAAGGCGAAACTCCAAATCGTTTTATGACAGCCTTAGGAAGTCAAGCAACCATTTCACCCAATGGAAATTTTGTGGCTTTTGTAAAAGGAACGTGTAGAATTTCTAGAGAAGATTATAATGGCCCTGCTCAAATAGATGTTTGGATTTATAATTTAAAAACAAAAGAATATCATCAAATTACAACCAGTAAAAAAAATGATCACACACCTCTTTGGGATCAAAACAACAACTTATATTATATAGGTGCAGAAAGTGGACGTTATAATATTTATAAAACATCGATTACAGAAAAGGGAACAAAAGAAGGTGTTGAAACTCCCTTAACCAATTTAAAAGTAAATGGTGTTTTATCTTTTTCTGTCAGTAATAATGCAACTATAATTTATAATAGTGGTATTGAAGTTTTTAAATTACAGAATGGTTCAACACAAAAAATGAACCTAAATTTAGCTACTGACAACAGATTTGAGTTAGAAGAAACTGAAACTGTTTCTGGAGATATTGGCGCTTTAAATGTTTCACCAAATGGAAAACTAATTGCTTTAAGTATCAATGGAGAAATTTTTGTAAAAGAAAATGATAAAGACAAAACGAAAACAAATAATGTGAGTAATCATCCTTTTAGAGATGATGATCCTTTTTGGATTGATGACAATACATTGGGTTTTTTATCAGACAGAAATGGACAAAATGAATTTTATAAAGTTGTCTCTACAGATGATAAAGTAAATTTAAGCAGAAGTTTAAAAACGAAAATTACACAATTAACTAAAAGTGACATTGATGTTTTTGAGCCTTTAGTATCACCAAACAGAAAGAAAATTTCTTATAGAATTGGTCGAGGAAAATTGGTAATTGCAGATATTAAAGATGGAGAAATCTCAAAACCAAAAACATATTCAGATATTTGGGCTTCTGCAGATGGTGTTTCTTGGAGTCCAGATAGTAAATACATTGCCTATTCTCAACAAGATTTAGATTTCGACAGCGAAATTTACATTCAATCTGTAGAAAATGCAGCAACAAAAATGAATGTTTCCATGCACCCAAGATCAGATGTTTCTCCACAATGGAGTCCTGATGGAAAAAAACTTTCTTTTGTTTCCAACAGAGCTGGAGATAGAGGTGGTATCAATTTTGATACGTGGAT
>Ga0115565_10000379_pt1 | contig 38914 bp, 42 predicted proteins | sample COGITO_mtgs_1105_FD_87199 | JGI IMG/M metagenome (GOLD analysis project Ga0115565, IMG submission 87199) | Pelagic marine microbial communities from North Sea - COGITO_mtgs_110530 | ecosystem: Environmental > Aquatic > Marine > Epipelagic | place: Germany:Helgoland, sampling site Kabeltonne... | reverse complement strand
TGTTCTAATACGCAAATGTGGATATTGTCTAATATAATCTAGTTTTAATTTGCTTTTTGCAATCGGATATGATGTTGTATCTACTTTTCCAAGAATTTTTAATGAACTACATTTTAATTCAATAGTTTGTCCTTTTGCTGGACTTTCAACAATTTTACCACTTACGCTTATTGAAACACCCTTTGTACCATCATTATAAATAGTATCAAAGTTGTTTGATTCTGGTTCTTCCGAGTTTAAAATAATTTGTAAGGACTGACAACAACTCCCATCATTCATACTTATAAAAGCTAAGCCATTTTTTTGTTGAACTCTAATTGTTTCTATCCATCCACATACTTTAACATCTTTATCAATGTAATCACTATGATTATCAAATAATTGTGACAATACTAACCGACTTCTTTTAAACATTAATAAAAAAAAGTACATTACGTTTAAATCAATTTTCTAAATGATGTATTCTACTATCAAGTTCCTTTTGTGTTATTTAAAAATTGTTCTACAGACGTTCCATGAACAGAACATACAAAGCCATATTTAATATTTGGTTCAGCTAATTTACAACACCATTCAATACAATTATGACATGTTTTAGGGAATGGTAGTCCGGAAACATTATCATCAATTATACAACAACTACAATGCACGGTTCCTTTTAATTTTTTGAAATGTGGTCCAGGATTTTTCATTAACCTTTTAGATGTTTGAGTTAATTTAAGAATACAGTTGGGTTGACTATGTCCTGGTTCTCCACACCACCCACAAGTTCTTACCTTTTTTTTTGCTATCATATGTTTGACTAATACAATATTTTCTGGACTGTTTGGTATTGTCCAACAATTGTTTTTACTATCCCATTTACCACCTATTACCTTTAGTTGTTCTTTAAAATTATAGGTTTTTCCACTAATGTGTAACATCAAGTTGTCAATTTGGTATGAAACCATATCAATGAATGTATATTCATACAATTAATTTAAAAATTAAAAAAAGAAAAAAATCAATTTTATTCTATACTATTTATAATTATTATTTATAGAATTCTATTATTTATTCGTAAAAGTTATTTTCATTATAATGCTCCATAGCACTTTCATACTCTTCTTTCGCCTTTGCCGAGAGTTTAACATATGTTTCTTTGTTTTTACATTCTGACCACAATTTACCAAGAGCTTTCATCACATCTGCCATTTTAAATTCTGGATTTTCTTTTCTCACCGTTGGACGATGTTCATCACAAAAATACAAGAATGATGATTTTGCTCGTTTAGGCATCAGTGGATCCTTTTGTTTTTTAATCTTCAATTTAGATCCCATAATTTTGACAATCACTTCGTCAGCCTTGTCAGACATACCTACTTCAGCCAAAGCACGTTTGATGGCTTTTTCAACTGCATCATAAAGAAGATTGTTCATATCTGCGACTTTGTTTTGATAATAATTGCTTGCCATTGTTATATATATTGTAATGTTATGTTTAAATCATTAATTAAACAAACTTATTCAATTTTATAAATAAAGATTTTTTTATACAAAACATAAAGAATTTTTATTAAATATAATAATGGAAGAATTACGAATAAAGAAAAAATATTAGACAATTGGCGAGGATTAGCAATAGCTAAAATATTGAAACATAAACATGAAAAGGATAGTAGGCGAACATCTAGTATAACCCATCATTACTATATTGATAAGCCAACGCATAAAATTTTATCGTTTATTGATTTGGCAGGTCATGAAAATATTATAAAACTACTATGTTTGGTGTAAATAGATGTTCGTTAGACTATATTATTATAATGATTGGGAGTAATATGGGCGCTGTAAAACACTTGATAGAAAAAATACATGCTGGACAGTCGGGATGTTTTAGTATAAAATCAATGGATAAAAAATTCTTTTTAAAACGCGAAAAAAATAAAACGTGTAATGGTATTATTAGATACACACCAAGAAAATCATACATATAGCGAATTTGAGGGTAAAATTAAAATATTACATCATCCAACAACTATCAAAATAAATTACGTATTCAGGGTCGAAGGCGGTGGCGGCTTGTTTTCTGAGGGGCGGGGTCTCTCTTTTTTTTCGTTTGACTTAATTAGTTTTGTCTTAGATGGAAACCGAGGGGCTTTATCGAAGATGCTTCCATATTTTGTCCATCGTGGCATATAAACTTCTTTCAAAATTGTACATTTAACGAAAGCATAGGGGTAGATGTAGGTGACCGAGTTTGGGATGGTCATGCTTGCCAACGCGAGGCAGTTATAGAAAGCAGCTTCGCCAATGGTTGTGACCGAGTCTGAGATGGTGATGCTTGTCAACGATGTGCAGTTATATAAAGCACTGTTGGAATTAGTCTTTTTTTCTCCACCTTTTAATGATCTTTTGGAATTATTAAATCTTCATCCACCTTTTAATGATCTTTTGGATTTATTAAATCTTCGTCCACTTTTTAATGATCTTTTAGATACTTTTTTTTGTATGATTTTTTTACTCATTATACTATTATATTATATTATATTTCATATAAAGATAAATTACTTAATAAGTAATTTATAGACAAACATCATAATTAATGTAATGGATGATCCAAATAAAGGATGGGAGTCTGAAAATATTAATGTAGTAAATTATTGGATGGATTATTTGTCATATTGTTGTCTCATTTATCATTTTTATTTATTTAAATTAAGAAAAATAGAGAATTATTGGGCTTGGTTGATAATAGTATTATCGGCATTAGCATCGACATTATCGTTAATACAATACAATAATACTAGTCAATACTTGGAAACTGTCGTTAATATATTGATAACTATATTTACACTATCAACTACATTAATCTCAGCATGGATGAAAAAGCAAAACTATGTAGAACATATATCCGAATTATCCAAATACAGTTTGAAAATTAATAAATTGAAAGGAAATGTTAAATCTGTTATAAAAGAACCAGTTAAAAATAGAATATCATACGATGAATTTATAAAATTATACAAAGACGATATTATAAATTATATATCGGTACGTCCATTAATTAGTCCAAATGATTGGAAAGAGACCATCTATATTATTTCTAAATATTATCCCGAATTAGCAGCATACGAATATCCATGGAATAAGATACCAAATTATGGTAAAAATGCTATGGAAACCTACAAAAAGATGAAATATAATAGTGTTTGGAAAAAAATTAAACATGGCTATTTTTTTAAATGTATATGTAATAATAATGATAGTATAGATTTAGCTACACGTATATTAAAACAAGATATAGTATTTTATAGAACATTATCGGAAAGTGATTTTGATTGTAAAGATATAAATAATGTTAAAAAAACAACTATAAATAATAAAAAAATAAAAAATATCGATTTCAATTTGACAAATGAATCAAGCGATTCCATATTAACTAATACAGATTCTGTAATGATTCCTAATGAAACTACATCAGTATAGTTTCGGTTTCTTTTTCTTTTCGATAATATATAGTTACTTCTAATGCATCTTTTTTAGTAATTCCTATCCAATATATATAATGGTTTTTGTATGTATTTAGCCATTTATCTATATTTTTAATATTACAGTTATAATTCGTTAATAATGATTTTATTTGTGATGTGTAATCATTTATTTTATATGAATCTATACAAAAATGATATGAATTCAATTTATAATTGTGGCTTTGATCATATTTTTTATAGACTATTGTTTCGTCTTTTATATTAAATAAAGTGTAAAATAATGATGATTTATCAATACCTATAAAAGTATCTAATTCTAGTTTTTTAAACTTTTCGACACCTTTATAATAACGCATTGAATATTTATCATTACGTTTTTCTACACCATATATTGTATCATATTGGTTAGTTGTTACGTACACTTTTGAAACGTTTGTATTTTTATCAACACCATAAATCAGTTCATATTTGTACATTGATTTAAACATATTATTATAAAAATACACTAATTTATCATCAACATTGTGTTTTTTAAAAATGTTAGTTACAGTCTTATCATTATCTAAATTATCAGTATAGGCATAAATAATTCTGTCATTATTGTAAGGTTTAGAATGTGTAAATTTTATTGAACGTTCAATAACAGCATCATCTTTTGAATAAATATAGTAAATATAGTAAATTAATAAACTTAAAATTAATATAAATAATATAATCATATATAAATAAAATATTATAAATATAATAACTAATTAATGAGTGATTATAGTTTTATGAAATCTGGAGTTGATAACGCTGTATCTGAAAAACCATTAGATATTGATATAAAAAATATAGAGATATTATTATCATTATTTATTGGAAATGCTATTCAAAATGCCTCAAAGTATATAAAAATATGTAAAAGAACCGGTATTACTAAAGATGATATTGTACATGGATTAAGATATGAAGTATTTGAATTCATAAACAGAAAATCATTAAATGATGATATACAACAAGCAATGGATGACTATTCTAATTGGGAATCAGATGAAGATGATGAACATTTTCTTGAAGATGAATGTATAGTAGATGATTGTGACATTGAGCCATTTTCAAGGGTATTAGAAACAGATATATTAGAAAAAGATGATGAATTTGTCAAAAAATTTCACAATTATTATGATAATTGGAATCAATGGGTTCCAGATACACCAATGAATAAAATATTGAAAAATGCCATTGATAAATCTAATTTATAGAACAAAAATCACTAACATTAATATCAATATTATTATCGCATCCAATGGAATATATTTTCCAATTATTTCATATGGTTCAGATGTATCGTGTATATAGCTCATTTAATTACATAAACACCTATATTTCAAATCAATTTGATAATATTCAATGATAAATATTTATTAAATACCAATAAAAAAAATGACTTAAAAATAAATATATTTACTATAGTAGTAGACATCGTGTCCGAGTGGTTAAGGAGATAGACTTGAAATCTATTGGGCTTTGCCCGCGCAGGTTCAAATCCTGCCGATGTCGAAGATTATATGGCCGAGTGGTTAAGGCGATGGACTGCTAATCCATTGGGCTCTGCCCGCGCAGGTTCGAATCCTGTTATAATCGCATTTGTTCTGTTAGTGTAGTGGTTATCACGTTTGCTTTACACGCAAAAGGTCACTGGTTCGAACCCAGTACAGAACTTAATTATTTATATTTCTATATTATAGATGCTATATTCTATATTATTATTTATTATTCTACTTTATTATATTTTAAATTTAAAATATAATGAATATTTTAGATTACCAAATTCACATTATAATTACTTGAATTACCGAAATTATATTGATGGAAATTATAAATATCCTAATATGAAATCGTTTAATACTATTGGACTATCTAAAATTTCAGATAATTGTTTTAGTGATAATTACACTAAATGTATTTATTCTAATAAAAATAAAAATATGTGTCAAATAACATCATTAGTAAAATGTATGGGTCCATCTTCATTCTCTGGAAAAATATAATTCATTAAAGATCATACACATAGTAACCTCATTAATATATGTCTTCTTTGATAATGTCATATCCTTGATATTTTAATTTAATTGAATAATTTTAAATATTGCAAATTATTTTTTTTTTGATTTTGAAAACTTTATTTTGGCTTCCCCCCCCCCTCAAAAAAAAGGTTATTTGGATTCATTGTTTTTTTTTCTAATTTATAAGGAAAAAAATAACTAATTATAATTTACCACCATAATAATAAGGAAATAATAAATTTTAAAAAGAATAAAAAAGAATAAAAAAGAATAAAAAATTATAACGAATTAAGGTGTCATACTATAAAAAAGAATAAAAAAAGAATAAAAAAGAATAAAAAAGAATAAAAAAAGAATAAAAAAAGAATAAAAAAAATAATAAAATTATTTAAAAAAATATATTTGTTATATAATATGAAGTCATTTGAGTGTAAGTGTTGTAATTTCCTTACAAAATTAAAAACAAATTACAATCGACACCTTAAAACTAATAAACATTTGCTCAATAATAATATTTCCTTATCACATATGGTAATGAGCACAAATGAGCACAAAATGAGCACAAATGAGCACAAAATGAGCACAAATGAGCACAAAATGAGCACAAATGAATTTAAATATAGATGTGATTTTTGCCACCTAACATTTAAAACAAAACCAAATAAAAGAAGACATGAACTCCATTATTGTAAAGAAAATAATACGATAATGACTAGTAAAATTAAACAATTGGAAAAAGAAAAAAAGAATTTAGAAAAAGAAATTGGGAAATTAATAGATAAAGTTGGAAATGTGACCCATAATACAAATAATATTATAGTTGTTAATAACTATGGAAAAGAAAATACAGATTATTTGACAGTTGAAAAAATAAAGAAGTTGCTAAATAGACCCTATGATAGTGTTCAAGAATTAATAAAGATGCTACATTTTGATTCAGCACATCCAGAAAATCACAATGTTAAAATAACAAATAAAAAGGAACCATATGCTTTAGTTTGGAATGATTCTATATGGGAATTGCGGAAAAAAAAGAGTGTTGTAAAGGATTTGGTAGATAAGGGTTATATGATGATAGATACTACATTTTCTAATATAACTGAAAAAAATAATAAATATATCAAATTTCAAGATAATTTTGAAGATGATGGTAGTAATATAAAAGATAAAATAGAGAAAGAAACTGAAATAGTTATTATAAATGAAACTAAAAAAATAGAATAGAAATATTAAATCTAATATGATGTAAATGTATCATAAAATTGATTTTATTTATTACATATTACTGTTTGTAAATCAAACATGAACACATGTTCATTATGTTGGCATTTGTTAACTCTAATTGGTAATCTACCAGAAGAGTTGATTGTTAAAATTTTGTTTCACTATAGTGGTCTTAGACATCCACTAACATCTATGTTGCTCAACTCAACCATTGTACAGGAATATGAAGAGTTACAAAAACTACCATTTAGTAAATCTATACATAAATTTTATTTGAATAAAGAAAAATATAGCAATTTGTTTGGTATTGATATTATTAGTTATATAAATAACAAACAATGTTATTATTTTCGCGAATGTAGGTCATATATTCATTATAAAGAACCAGGATATTTCTTTCCAAGACAATTTGGAAGATTATATTATAGTACAAAAACAGATGACTGTGATGTTGAAACTAAATTAAATATTAATTGGAAATTAAAGAAAAACCAAAAAACGAAAAAAAAACATACTATATTTGGTCGAAAAGGTTTTAGATTTAAATTATTATATAATTAGGTAAAACATAAACAAATAGACTAAATTAAACTTAAATATTTATATTTTTTTAAATGTAATTATTTTATTAAATGAAATAGTATATGTGTGTTAAGAACTGCGACAATAATAGATATATTTTTTTTTATTAGATTTGTACCAACTATTAAAACTAAAATATGAATATACATTAATATCAAGTATAAGCTAAATATATCTTTTGTTTTTGTATATGGAAATCGTGATATAGATAATGGAGTATGAATTAATGCTAAATATAATGTTATAGTATTTAATGGATTTACTATTTGTCCCATTAACATTATTGTTATATAATTAAGACTTGATAGTATTGTATTTTGTGTAAAAAATAATATACTGTTTATCATACATATATATCGTATAGATGTGATAATATTTTGTAGATGGTTTAATGGTAATTGTGTATAATTTAATATATACAACCAATGTATCATTTGGTCTTTTGTATACAATAATCCTAAAAACAATGCATAAATATAGTTACTATTATCTAATAATATATAAAAATCATTTGAAAAATGTATCATTGAGTTGAATAATGTAGCAAATATGGTATAACTAGGAAAAATATTATATATTAATTTAATGTTAAAAATGGTTATTATATAACATAATGTTTCGAATAGTATATTATCAAAATATAATATATCAAAGTAGCCATGTGTTATAATATAGCTATACAATAATATATGCATTAATTATTTATTTAAATAATATTGTATTTAAATAAATAATATATGCATTAATTATTTATTTAAATAATATTGTATTTAAATTTAAATAATATTATATTATAATATTATAATGAGTTCAATTGAAATCCGTGATGATGATATATTTGTATGGGATGATGTGTTTGAAGACTACTTAGGTAGTGGTAGCGCCCAAATGGATGAAACTTGTGACGAAAACTCGATAAATGAGAGTGGAAATGTATGTAAATTAGGTAGTGGTTTTTTTGGTGATATTTTAAAATTTTCACCAAGGCAATGTAGAGAACAAATAATAATAGTTAAAAAAACTAAATATATAAATACATCAAATACAGCATTACAATCTGCAGTTAAAAAAAAATTATTAAATGGAATGAAAGGAACAGATAAATTAGTTAATTTAGTTAAATTTAATTTAAACGATACAAAATCAACTATCAAGTCAAAAAAGAACGAACAATATGAAAAAGAACTAATGAATGAGGCAGCTATTGTACTAAAGTTAAATAATACAAAAGATGATGCTAGAAAAGACCATATTTTGAAAGGTTATGGAATAACTACAGATGTTAAAACAAATCGAATATTTTTCTTTTCAAAATATTATAAAAAAAAATCTATCGATGATTATTGGACAAACATGGTAAAAGAAGAAAGTGATGTTGGTAATAAACATAAAAGAGATCAATTATTCAAATTACCGTTTGATGTGTTGAGTGGGTTAAATTTTTTACATGAACAAGAATTTATACATTTGGATATAGCATGTAGAAATATTTTTTATGATGACAATACATATGTAATAGGTGATTTCGGGTTATGTAAGGAATATAAAGAAGGAAACCAAAAAATAGAGCCAGGTAGTAATGTCCCACCATTTTATACTATAAGTAATGGACATAATCTAAATGTATCATATTATATAGATTATATTTCTTTTGGATGTATGTTACTTGAACTATTGCTATTAATAAACAATCAATTAATAGCCTCCATACAGAATAATACTACTAATAATAATAATAATAATACTAATAATAATACAAAAATTAATTCTACTAAATATGAACCACAAACTTTATGGACATTATTTAGATTATTATACAATATTAAAGCTCATAATCCTGTTAATAAAGAAACATTTAATTTCAACGGAGAAAAAGCAAAAATTGACAAAATTTATAAACAAATTGAAGATGATGAAAAAGAAAAAGACACAAGAAAAAGAAACAAGAAGATAAAAAGAGCATTTATAAATACAATGTTGAAGGAAATGGGCAACAAACCGACATATTCTAATAATACAAAAACCACTTGGAGTGCTTCTGTTGAAGAACTTATAAAAAAGTTGAATAACAATAAACCTGTGATTACTAATGTATTTGGAAATAGCGATGATGCAAATGATGAATTTTATAAAGTTGTTGAGTTTTATGCTAAAATTATAGATAAAGTTTTTAATTTTGATAGTTATGATGAAATAGGAAAAGGTGACTCACGAAATATAAATAAGCTCGGGCAAATATTCAAAATGAATACAAATGATGTAAAACAATGGTCTTGGGTAGGAAATACTGTTTCTAATGTGGAACCAGAAACAGAACCAGAACCAGAACCAGAATCAGAATAGAATCATAACCAGAACAATAATAAGCTTTTTTTGTCTCCTTATTACGGTCCGTCCACCCCCACATTAAAGCCCATGAGGGGGAGAGTGGGGTCTTGGCGGGATAATTGGGTCGCCAATCCTCCCGAGAAAACATTCTCGGATGACATGGACCAGTACAAGTACGACCAGTATAGTAACACTGGGTTCGTCAATCAGAACAATGATTGGTTCCCATCGATTACCGCGGAGAGTTTTAAGCGAGGAATTGAAAATAAATTATTTAGACGTATTAATAACCAAAATAAATATATTTAAATATATTTTAAGATGTTTATAAATATGTTATCAAAAGGTAAGCAAAATGAAATAAATAGTAATTTTGTTAAGATTTTCAAAAATGTTATAGAAAAGAATAAAATGAATCCACATATTTTATTGACACAATTATGTCAATTTGAAGAAACTGATATAGATGATAAAACAACAAAAACTATATTAAAAATAATGTTAGATGTCCCATATTATGAAAATAATATTAATGTATCTGTATTAAGAAAATTTAAAATTATGAAAGAAAAATTACATGACATAATTGATACAAATTTATCTATTAGATTACTTAATTTACGTAAATAAGATTTATTTCTAATCAAGAATAATGTAAAATTGATTTAATTTTATATTTTATATTATGAAATATAATTCGTTATGAGTTGTAAAGTTAAGCATTGTAGATTTCCATTTGCACATACCACTAAAGGACATATGTGTGGCACGTGTAAACAATATGGACACGGTCAAATTGAATGTGGAAATCAAACTAAAATTGATGAATTAAAACAATATTTGGGCGACACATTAGAACCATCAGAACATTGTCAAATTGATGGTTGTGATTCAAAAGAAACCCATAATTCTAAATCGCATAATTGTAAAAAATGTTATAGAAATCATGGTTCAAAAGATTGTATTATACAATCTATAGATGAATTAAATAAACGGTATCCTATAACAAACGATTATGATTACAATACTATATTGAAACATTTAGTATTAAATGATATGTGTGTAAATGGGGGATACGTTGAAACTGAACCGTTTGCGATGGGGTGTAAGATTTTTATTAAATGTGTCTACGATTCTAACCATACGTTAGTTGTATCTGGATTATTTATGCATCCAGATTGTTGGGGTCAATATGGTACTAGTGCTGATGATAGAGATGTATTGAATTTATTTTTAGGTGGATGTGAAAATGTGACGCTTAAATTTAAACATTATATTAGTAGTAGAACAATAGAATGTCCATTATGTAGAACAATAAATAAAATGGAAGATATACTACCATTGAAAGGAAATAGTGAAAAATGTAGTGTATGCTTAGAAAATAATGTAGAAGTGTATTTTAAACAGTGTAACCATACGTGTGTTTGTAAGAAGTGTTGCTCTAAACTTAAATAAAATTGATTTAAAAAAAAACGGTCTATTGTATATAAATAAGATGCCAAAATCAAACACTCCAGGACAACGAGCAAAAAAAAGTAATAAAGCAAAACGAACTAAAGATTTGTATGGCAATTATACAAATAAAGGTATTCGTCATCTAGAATATGTAAAAGAAAAAACATTAGAAAAAATGATTCTAGAAAAGGTTAAATAATAATTATTTATACCAGTTTCTATGGTAAATTATGTATAACATTGTACCCGATTGTTTAGATTTATTGGCGCACCCTCTATGAAAAATACGCCCATCAAATATAATAACATCCCCTATTTGGCTATCATATTGTTTATGTTTTTTTCCAATTGATTCATTGTAAGTTGTTTTATGACTTTCTAATATAAATTCAGTTGAACCATTATTTTTGTTTAATTCTGTTAATGGTATTAACACTGTAAAATAAAATGGATCAAATGTATGAACCATATTACTATCATCATATGTACCATCAGCTGATGATTCACTACCTATATTTACTACATCACGATGCCAAGGACCATCAAGCGATTTTGAATTTGATGTTAATATTCCCCAAGTGTGTGTATAATCTTTTGTGAAAAACGATTTAATAATTGATTTAATAGGTTGGATTTCGGGAAATATATTATCAATTTCTATATCTAGGCGTCCTTTTTCTATTTCTAGTATTAATTTATCATTTATGTAGTAACATGGTTTTGTTTTACGGTATTCTTTATCGTATAAACTAATGTAATTATAATTACATTTTGGAATAATCGATGAATTCAATAATGTATTTGTTTGAGTGTGTATTTTCAAGGCGATGTCTGTCATATATTTTATTTCATATTTGTTATAACATTTTTTTAGAATAGTTACCCCTGATTTAGTTAATTCATTTATATGTGTATTTAATTTATTTAAACTGTACGTCATTAAATACTTATAATAGTTTTTTTAGCATCTTTAAACATTAAACATAATTGAATTATTTATTTTTATATTAAAATTGATTTAGAGATATTTAGAACAATATAAATTATATGAAAATAGATAACGATATAAAATTAGATTTTAGCGATGTTTTGTTTCGACCAAAGCGTTCTACATTAAGTTCGAGAAGTGAAGTTTCATTAGAAAGGACTTTTAAGTTTAAATATAGTGGTCTAACATGGACAGGTGTACCGATTATATCTAGTAATATGGATACAATATCTAATATTAATATGTTTAAAGCACTTTCGAAACATAAATGTTTGACATGTTTACATAAATATATAGATATAATGGAGGTTGTTAGTGCTGTTAAAGAAGGATATGATTCCGATTACTTTATATTAAGTTCTGGAATATTAGATAAAGATTATGATAGATTGATACAAAATGTGTCGGTTTTGAAAGCACAAAACATTCAATTGAAATTTATATGTATTGATGTAGCAAATGGATATATGTTCAAATTGATTGAATTTTGTAAAAAGGTAAGAGACGCATTTCCCAATATAACATTGATTGCTGGAAATGTTGTGACACGAGAAATAGTAGAAGAACTTATTATATCTGGGTGTGTTGATATTATTAAAGTTGGAATTGGTAGTGGTGCAGTGTGTACTACACGGCTTCAAACAGGCGTTGGGTTGCCACAATTTTCGGCGGTATTAGAATGTAGTGATGCCGCTCATGGACTAAATGGAATGATTGTGAGTGATGGTGGTATATGTCATCCAGGAGATGTTAGTAAAGCGATTGGTGGTGGGGCAGATTTTGTTATGATTGGAAGTATGTTGTCTGGACATGATGAATGTCCAGGTGATATTGTGGAAGATGAAAAGGGTGACAAGTACAAATTATTTTATGGAATGTCATCTGAAACTGCTATGAACAAACATCATGGGGGAGTAGCTAAATATAGGTCGTCTGAAGGAAAAACTGTAAAAGTACCCTATAAAGGTAGTGTAGAGAATACGATTCAAAATATATTGGGTGGAATGAGAAGTACATGCACCTATATTGGAGCTAGTAAGTTAAAAGATATTAGTAAATGTGCCACATTTGTTCGTGTGAATAATCAGGTTAATACTTTTTACAAGTAGTAAATTTATTTAGGAAGTTAATAATAGTGGAAAGGATATCTTCTACAGCTTGCAAAATTTATTCTTGTCACATAGTTTGTAAATGTCATCATCCATCCTCCATTCTCCGTACTGTGTGCCTGCTTAATCGTGTTGAACCCATACACCCCTCTTTAGACATTTTGTCCCTGACGATGTTCTTTCTGCACATAGCAAATTGTTTATCTATCTATCAAGGATTTCTTTGCAAGCGCTCTTGTCAAAAAAATCCTTCATTAGAGATTTATTCATACAACATATAACAACTAATACTAACATAACAATTAATAACAAAGAATTAAACTATTCACATTAAAGGATTTTAAACTAATTTTCTATAATTAGAATATGGCATCTATTTATTGCGAAAGACAACATGGTGATTTATGTCGTCTTCATTCTATTAATGCTTATTTTGGATACAAAAAATTATGTAAAACCGAATTTTTAAAATATTGTAAAGAATATGATAATTTGATTAGTGGTCTTAAAACAACTGAAATGGATGGATTTTCTGAAGGACGTTGTATTATAAGCTACATATTAGATAAACTAGATAATAAGTATTTATTTTTAATACCTATAAAATCATATAATGGAATACGTAATCATATAGATATTGAAAGATATTGTAAAATAATGAATAATATTAATGGTTTATTTGAATTTAATAAAGGTCATGTATGGTTAAATAAAAAAATAGATGGATATTGGTATAAAATAGATAGTATAAGTGGTGTTAATAAAATAGATAAACCATCTATTAAAAATAATGGATATTTACTTATAGTTGATGGTAAATTATTGTACTATGAGATAAATTATATAATGCATTGTATAATAAAGTATTCTGAAGAATTTGAATTATATGGTGTAAATTTATATTATATGTTGAAAGTTATAAATTTGACACACTATTCTAAAAATAAAGACTATAATATTCATTTGGACGTATTAAATACAATTAAAGATAATTTATCAATTTATATAAAACAAAATAGATTGAATAATGAAACGGAAAACCTCAAAAATATGATTTTAAAAGATATTTTATATATAAGTAAACTTTGATGATTTAGTTGGTTTATTGGCTTGACATCCACCCCATTTATAGTCATACACAGGATATGTTAAATTTTGAATTTGGTTTAATGATAAATGTATTTTATCATTATCTAATATAGTTGGGATATTACATTTATTTAATTTATTATTCAATTTGTTATTTAATTTAATTGAACTGCAATTTTTCTTATTTTGTTTTAATTTATTTTGTTTTAATTTATTATTTTGTGTTAATACAACAAAAAATATAGATATAATTATACTAAATAAAATTATAATAAATAAAATTGTAATCATATTATAGTATAATATTTAAAAAGAATATTTAGACATCATATTTTCATAATATGTATTTACACCAACCAAATAGGTATAAATTTTATAATAATCATCATTGTCTATTAAATCTAATAATTCATCTAATTTTATTTTATTTTTTATTTTACTATTTATAATGGATTTTTCTATTTTTGAATAGTAAAATCCGAGTATAAATATATCTTTAGGAGATTCGCATATTTTTACTCTTTTATCATCTGTATCTAATATATGTATTAGGAATTCAAGTATTTCTGGTATTCCCTTCATATAATATATACATACATAATCTTTAAATTATCTACAAAAACCTTTATTTAATGAATTCGAAGAATCTTGAGCTGAAATTTTTTCAGATCCTTCTGGACATTCTCTAGATTCGGGGCTTTGATTAAAATTATCTAATTCATTTGGTTCTACGTCTCCATTATAACATCGTGATTTTGATGGTAATGAAAATGATATTTCAGGACTAATATTTGCATATGGGTCACATTTCCATGTGTTATTTGTAAAATTTTCGGTTGATATACAATATATTAATAAAATCGCGATTACAATACAAGTTAATATTTTAATCATTAAATATATATAATATTTTAATCATTATTATAATTCAGTTTCTAGTAAATTTGAAAATAAACTATTATCTAGTTTTTCGGTTTGTCTACATGTCATTAAATCATTTAGTATAAAGTAAACGATTCCAACACAATAATAAATAATTAAAATAATATAATACATAGTCATTAATACTAATTAGTTTATAAGTATTAATTAATAATAATTCTATATATAATGAATATTGTAGAAAAAACGATGGACGCATATGAAATTGCCGATAACTTGTATAATGATGCTATTATTAATCCAAATGATATAGTGACTATTGAAAATTGTGATTTGAAAACTTATTTTGAAATGTTACTTATTATATTTATGGAAGGATTGTACAAATTTTGTCGTTATTCTATTAATGAAAATAATAAGTTTAATCTAAATGTAATCAAACAAAATGATATTTCAAAAATTAATAGTTATTTTATTAAAATAAAAATTAAATTGATTTTTACTATGTTTGAAGTATCTGATTGGTATACAAATCATATACATAAATATACAACATATGATAAACTAATAATACATAGTAAAACAAATTTGACTGATTTATACACATTATTTTATGTCGATCAAAATGTGTATTTAGTATATTTTGAACATGTATAAAATTGAATATATTTTTTAACTTGAAAATGACAAATATAATCTATAAATATGGAACAAATCGATGCTACCATTATTGATGATTCATATCCATTAGCAAAACAACCACCATCTATTAACCTAGAATTGAAAACACATCAATTAGCATTGCTAAAAAAATGTAGTGATTTGGAAATGTCGAGTAATACACCAATTATGATTCCAAATGGTGATAATTCAACAATAGAATTTAAAAGTAAATTTGGGATAATGGGAGATATTGTTGGTAGTGGTAAAACCTTATCTATGTTATCATTAATAGCAAATGAAACACAATTGAATAATACTTTGCCAATGATATCAATGAAATCAAATCTGGTATCATTTGTGGAACATCAATATACAATAACAACACAAATTAAACCATTTAATATTATAGTTGTACCACATACAATTTATAAACAATGGTGTGAAACTATAGAAAAATATACATCTTTATCTTATTATGGTATAAATAATGCTAAATCAATGTCGCAATTTATTGATATATTTGATGATACTAAAAATGATGGTTCATATTTGACGTTTAACAAACAAATTATATTGGTTTCTAATACACGTTTTAATGATTATATGAAAACTTCTGTAAAATATTGGGATTCACGTAATACAGTGTCGCGTTATATTTTCGATGAGGCAGATATACTGAAAATTTCTCATGTAAATACTATCAAAATTAAAGCTTCATTTATATGGTTTGTAACATCATCGTACAAAACCCTAATGTCACCATATTCTAGAACAGTTTGGGTAAATAACTATGGCGATATATCTTATAGTTATAATTCAGAATATAGGATTAGAACTGTTATAGAAGGTTTGAGACATAGTGGATTTATAAAGAATATTATGTTGGATATTATAAGTTATCGTGATTATTATAAGAAGCATTTAGTATTAAAAAATGATGATATATTTGTTCGAAAATCATTTGAATTGCCAGAATATAGTTTTAATCAAATTAAATGTAAAACCCCACATTATCTAAATATTTTGAATAAAAATGCGTCTCAAGAGATTATTAGTCATTTACAAGCAGGCGATATTAAAGGAGCTATAGAAAAACTAGATTGTAAGACTCTAAATGAAAAAGATTTGATTTCTGGTATTACTGATAAACTTACTATTAAATTGAAAAATTTACAACTTGAATTCAAAATGAAGATGGAGATGACTTGGAGCTCGAAAAAAGCAAAATCAGATGGTATCAAATCTATTCAAAATAAAATTGCAGATACAACCCAAAAAATTAAATCAATTGAAGATAAATTGAAATCGAGTGATATGTGCGTTATTTGTTATGATGACTTGAAAACAACATCTGTAGCACCGTGTTGTAATACTAAATTTTGTTTGGAATGTATATCTCAATGGTTAATCCATAATAAGTGTTGTCCATTTTGTAGAGCAACTATAGATTTGAATTCTATGATTGTTGTATCAGATATTGTTAAAAAAGAAGTGGATGAGTTGCTGTCAAAAATTGATAATTTAAAAATAATATTGGAAAAACAAATTAAAAACACTAGATTCAAAATGCTTATATTTTCGGATTACAACAATTCATTTGATAAAATAGAAGAGGTTCTTTCTGAGTATTCTTTAAATTATGCGAATGTTAATGGTACGACACATACCATAAATAAAAAGATTAGATTGTATAAAGACTATAGTTCGCCAGATAAAATTGATGTGTTATTGCTTAATGCCAATTATTGTGCAAATGGAATTAATTTAGAAAATTCTACTGATATTGTATTGTATCATTCAATGAATAAAGATAAGACAACCCAAATTATTGGAAGGGGACAACGTCCTGGACGTGAAGAATCCTTGAATGTTTGGAAATTGTGCTATAATAATGAAATAGTATTGTAATAATTAATATATTTATTAATATTAATGAAACTAATAATAATATTAATAATACTTATTTTTATTTTGTTATATGTGTACAACATAACTATAGACACCTTTGATAGTGTGACAACACCATCATCTGGTGCTGATAATTCGGATAAAAATTGGTGGTTTAAATCAGATGATATTGAATTAGATAAACCAATAATAGAAAAAAATAATATTAAACTATCATGGTTAAAACCAGTATCATTAATTATTGATGAATATTTTATAGTATTAGAAAAAGGAAAAAACGTAAATATAACATCATCATCATCAGCAGAAGAAAGTATTTTTTGGGATGTGTCTAAAAAACAAGTATTTACATACAAAAATAATGATATAGTTATAAATTATTATATTGGAAATATTGATGATGGTACATATAAAGTATATCTTATGTATACAAACAGTGATGGTGATGTAATAACGTCCGAATTAGATCATATGTTTGAGATTGCCCATGACTCTAAAACTCAGGTGGAATCTAATTCAGGGGGTCATAGTGATAATACAGAGATTCAATACGATATAATAAAGGATAAGTTGTATGAATTTAATCCGATTAAAGATAATTATTATATTAATATATATTAATGAATAAAATTTTATTATTATTGATAATTTTATTTTTATTACTATTTTATTTATATTATAGAAGTAAAGAAAATTATAGTGATGAATATAATACAATATATGTAGATAATCAGTTATTGAAATTATATAATATTGATTCACAAGCCGATGAAATAATAACAGAACTTAAAGAAAATGGAAATATTGTTCCTTGTACAAGTGATAGTAATTGTAAAGAAAAAAATAAAAATAGTGAATGTAGATGGTTATCATCATATAGATGTGGAGTTGTAGTTGATACCTCTAAAATGTGGGAACTGATAAACTTTAACAAAAGTTATATTGAATTAACAAATATAGATAGTTTAGATATTAAATTTAAATTTACATTTTTCTTAAATAGTTTAGATAGTCAAATTATAGCAAGGTCTAGTTTAAATGTATGGAGTATATATATTATAGGTGTCGGTGGAAAATATAATAAAGAATCTTCTCAAACAACAGTACCTCTTTTAATAATAAAATCTAAAAATAAATTAAATGGTACTATAGAAGAAAGCATATTAAAATTCGATAATAAAAATTTCATTCCAGAAAAAAATGTATTATATGAGTTTTATATATCTATTACTAATAATGAATTGAATTATGAATTATCTTTTAAAGACAATAATTATATACATACTACTTTAAAAGGAATTGTTTCATTTTATAAATCTGATGAATATGATACTAATATATATAGTTGTTCGATTGATCAAGAATTTATGTGTGGACCTTATCCAAATGAATGTAGAAAAAAAAATAAAGTAGGTATAGATGCTAGATACTTTTGTATTTTTGATAAAAACCATTCTATATTGTTTGGAAAACCTAATATATTAGATGATACTAATACATTAAAATATTTTGAAGGTTATATAGGTAGATTTATATTTAATAAAGATAAATTAGAAAAAAAAGAATGCTATTATGAAGTACTTGATACTAAAGATTATACACAAAAAATATGTGAAAAAGCGTGTAAAGGATTAACTGATGGGGGGTCAGCATGTACCGATGAAGTATGTAAAGAAAAATGTAAAGATGTTAGAGTATGTGGATTTGATTCTAAAATTAATCCATCAAATCATCAAATAGATTGTTTGAATAAATGTAATTTAACAACTGGGTGTGGTAAAGAATATTGTATAGATCAATGTACTAATTGTGATGATGATTGTTATTGGATATCTAATAATTACAATTTTAATGGTGAGAAAAATTTAACACCAAGAATGGCATATATAACATTATCATCAACATCTTATGATGGAACAAAGGCAACAATAAGATGGAGAAAACCATGTAAAAGTGATGAAATATGTGATATAATTGGATACATATTATTTGTTTATAAAACATATAAGAGGCATGATGGTATAGATATTATAAAAATTGATGGTGTAAATTGTTTAAAAAATTGCGAGTATGAAATACAAAATTTGTTAGATGATGTATCATACACAGTAGCATTACGTGCATATAATCCAATGGGGCTTGGTGAATTATCTAATTTACTTACTTTTACTACATACAAAAAAAGTATTAATATGGATATTATAGATGATATTTAATTATTTTTTTATTTATATATTGTAATGAATATATTACGAATTTTTATTTTATTGATTATACTTATTGTATTATTATATTATTCAAATTATACAAATTATGAAAATTATGAAAATTTAGAAATTACTATACCATCTGCAGAGAATAGGAAGTATAAATGCTTGGAGAGGGAAAATAAGGGGGGGGGGGGATGGAAATGTGCTAATGATGAGACAGAAATTGAATGCAATTACGTATGTGATAAGTTCGACCCACCAGATTGTGAAGATGGTTCTGATGAGATGAGCCTCGATGATGGGGGTGTGAAGAGTGGGAAAGCAACAAAACAATTTTGTGAAAACTGGAAACGAGAGCAGAAGGACGACGAGCTCTTCTTCGGTGAAGAAAAAAAGGCTTACGAAGAAACGGATAACGCTAGGTATTATAAATGTACACAGGAACAATATAATGGAAATTGGAAATGTCCTAACAGTACGAAAGAAAAAGAAATTGACTGCGATTACGTATGTGATGATTACAACCCACCAGATTGTGAAGATGGTTCTGATGAGATGAGATTCAATGATGGGGGTATGGAGGATGGTAATGCAACCAAAAAATTTTGTGAAGATTGGAAAATAACAGAGGCAGATGATCTTGAAACACAAAACAAATTAGAAGAGGCAGAAAAGCTGAAAGCTGAAGAAGCAGCCGCGGCAGCGGCGGCGGCAGCGGCAGCAGAGGCGGCAACCGACACTGTAGAGGTAACTGGACCAGCGGCTTCTTATAGTGTGGGTTTAGATGAATGTATAAATTCGGATATCGATTGGAAATTTGATAATATTAAAGCAGCAGATACAGTACTGTATAAAATTCCAAAAAATGAAGAAGAAGGATTGCCAAAATATTATCCAAAAAATACAATACAAAATAATTCTGAGGTTTATTATCTGAATTTTGATAATCGAAAAAGCGAATCAAGTAAAATAACTATGACAAATTTTAAATCAGTATTAGATTCGATGACATTAGGATTTTATATAAATGGTAGTACATCTGATAGTGCTACATCCTTTTCTGATATTCTTAAAATAACAACAGATGATAAAATAATAAAAATGAGTTATAACGGAGGCGGTGGTGGCACTGGCACTTTGTCATTCGAGGATGGGGGTAACAAATCTTTGGCTAAGTTTGATATGTTCGATATTGGAGAGGAGAATGATTTAAAAAAAAAACAAGTGGAAAAAAATTGGATTGTGTTGAAACTATACATTGAATTTGAAAATGGAACAAGAACTATGAAGTTAGCAGTAAATCATAATAATGAAAGTGAAAAAATATATTCATTCGCAGAAACAGAAGTTAATGAGTTAAATATTAAAAAAATAGAATTTTCTAATTTTAAAGGATATATAGGTAGAATAATGTTATGGAATACACGAATAAATAGACATTTATTATGTTCACATTATCAATGTTATAGGAAGTATGCCGATTGTTCATTTAGTATTAAGGATACAAAAAATGGAAAAAATTATTCAAAATGGCTAACTTGGGATGCTTCTACAGGTGCTGATGAGTGTATAAAACATTGTTGGAATGAATCAAAAGAAACATGTTCATTAAAAGATTGTCAAAAATTGTGTTTGACATGTAATGACAACAAAAATCCTATGAAAGATCAGCAAGAGCGTCATATTTATTGTCCTTGGAATAAAGAATTATTACCTCAACTAAATGTTCCTAAAAAAATTACTTCTTTAAAAGAAGGGGAAACAAATGATACATCTGTTGTTTTGCAGTGGTCAGCTGAAAATCCAAATACGGGTATAAGTCATTATGTATTAGAAATAAAGGAGTCATTTACAAATCAAAATTATAAACTAATATTATTACATAATGATAATACAGGGGTTACTGGCAATAAAGAGTACAAAATATCAAATCTTAAAAAAGATACATCATATGATATATATTTGACTGCAAAAAATAATATTGGAATAGGCGAAAAGTCTGATAAATTAACAATTAAAACAAGTGGAACACAAAATAGTATTAGTGATATGTATAATGATATTAATTCTAGGAATTATAATTATGTGATGAATTGTAATAATTATACTGACCATATATTAGATACATTGGATATAGATAATATAAATATATTAAAAAATCTTAGTATTTAAATAGTATATTATTTTTTGCTAAACATAATTCTATTATTTCTTTAATGTGTTCTACAAATATAATATTAATATTTTCTAAAATAGTAGGTTTTTCCAATTTAATTATATCATAATCTAATTTATTTTCTAGTGGTGCTAATATAGTTTTTAATCCAGCATATTTACCACCTTCAATTTTTAAATCTAATCCTCCTATTTTTGTAATATTACCATGAATATCAATTTCACCAGTTAATCCAATAGTTTTATCAACCTTTATATTTGTAAATAGAGATACTAATGCTAATGTTATAGCACCACCAGCTGATGGTCCATCTTTTGGGGTTGATGCTTCTGGACAATGTAAATGTAACCCAAAAATTTTATTTTTAGTTATAGTTGTTTGTAAGGTTTTTGGCAACATATTCCAAGCTACAGTTTTAGCACAATAAATACTTTCTTTCATAACTTCACCTTGTTGTCCTGTAATAGTTATATCCATTTTACTATTATTAAATGTCTTTGTTACTTGAATGGGTATAATGCCACCAATTCCAAGTGATGTAGCATATAACCCATTAACAACACCTATTTTATTATTTAATCCTACTTTTTTTAAATAAACTTGTGGTTTTGTAGCGAATAATGATTTAACATAGTCGATAGTAATATGTATATTAGATTTTTTTTTATTGTTCATTATGGAGTCTAAATTGACTTCGCGAATAATTTCAAATATTTTTTCTTTTAATTTTCGTATTCCAGCTTCATATGTATAATTTGTTATGACATAATCTATAACATCATCTTCTATTATAATAGATTCTTTGTTGTAGCCAATATCATTTAATTGTTCAGGGATAATATAATTTTTGATTATATTTATTTTTTCGTGTTTTTGTAAATAATGAAATTTAATTCGATGAATACGGTCAGCTAATATAGGGTCTATTTTACTAAAATCATTGTATGAAAATATAAACAATACTTTAGATAAATCGATATCAATACCAGAAAAATATTTATCATTAAAATGTTCATTTTGTCCATAATCCGTTAAATGTGTTAATATACCAATAATTTCTTTACCACTTTCAGTATTACTAATTTTATCTAATTCATCAACATATATGATTGGATTCATACATTTTGTTTGAATTAAAATATCAATTATTTTACCATAATTTGAACCAACATATGTATAATTATGACCTTCTAGTAATGAACCATTACTTGAACCACCTAATGCTATAAATGCAAATGGACGTGAGTTACCATTTTTATCTAATAAACAATTAGCAATACCTTTTTTTGCCAAAGATGTTTTTCCAATACCAGGAGGACCTTCAAACCCAAGACAATACCCAGTCATATTACCATTAATCCATTGACCTATTATTCTTTTGATTTCTTTTTTTGAATCATCTTGACTATAAATAGCTTTATTTAGTATAGTATCGACATTTTCAATGTACACTTTGCGTTCATTTTTGAATGTGTTCCAATCTGATATTAAATTTGTAATTTTAATGCTTAATTGTGTAGTATATTCATTATTTTTTTGATTATTGTGTATTAAATTCATATATTTTGATTTAATTTTTAATGGTATATTTGTATTATCAAAAAATTGATATAAAATATGTGAATATGATTTTTTAGAGTTTACTATTTTACAATTTAAATTATTTTCATGAATTATATTTTTTACCATCACATTAAGTTGAATATTTTTTGTAGATTTTACAAATTTAGTTATTATAGTATTTATATTTTGATTTTCTTCAATATAATTATTTATATCTTCTAATTTATTCACAGAATCTTCCATATTTATATACAAAAATTTTTGGCTTATATCTGTAAATGTATAATTTAATTTAGATGTCTCAATATAATCATATGCTAAACTTATTGTATTTTTTATTTTTAATTCTAACTCATCTTTTAAATATAAAATTTCTTCCTTTTTGTAAATATTAAATGGTATTTTAAGAAGAGAATCTAAATATTGTTGTGATTTTGATGAATTTTCATTTGATTTATTCATAATTTCTTTATATTTATCTATTGCTTTTTGTTTTACTGATTCTTTACAATTCATTAAATAAATTCTTTTTTCATATGATATATCTTCAATATTAAAATTAATATTTTTAATATTTTCTTCTATTTGTGTATGGTTTTTCTTAAAATTTTTTTTTAAACTCCAATGTAAGCTATTATATATTTGGTCCGATAATGGTTGTGATTTTAATAAATATGAATCATTATTAATTAACTCATACAATAAATAGGCCATATACTGAATATTATTATTATCTATTAATAAAAATAATATAATAATTTCTAATTGTTCTTTAATATTTTTATTCAAAAAATCTTTTACTATATATGAAATATTATTTTTCTTATAATTGCTTATTTTTAAGTAATCACTCTTTATTTTATTAAGTATTTCATTATTTGAATATATTATTAAATCTCGTAATGATAATTGTTCGATATATTTTGATACAAATAATTTGTTAATAGTACATAATTTAGATATAATCAATAAATTGTTATATTTTTGATTGATTATACCTTTTTCTCGTATTATATTTAGAGAATCTGATTTAAAATAACCAGTAACAATAAATATGTGTGACTTTATTTTTAAATAAACTATAGCACCATTAATATGTTCAAATAATGATATATTTTTCCTTTTTATAATGGAATAATTATATTTATGTATATTTTTAATCATTTTTATATCATATTCATGATTAATAGTTGTATATAGCGTACATTTTGTTGGTTTGAAATTATTATTTATAAATACTAATGTGTCATCATTTATATAGGTATAATCCTCAAATATTATATTAATTAAATGGTCAAGTGTATCAAATCCTATTTTATATATTATTTTTTTTATATCATTGTTAATATCGTTTAATATTATCATTTTTTTAAACATTTTATTATAGCAATTTTGTTTGTATTTTTCTAATAATTTTACAATATCTAGATTAATAATATTGTATAAATGATTTGAAATAAGATTTAATTTTAAATTAGATTCATTACATTCATTTAATATCATAAGTCTTTCGTAAATAACTAGTTCTTGTTTCATATTTTTGTGTTTTGTCTTTAATAAGAATCTATATCTTTCTTGGATAAACTTAACATAAAAAAGAGTATCCATTATTATAATAAATTAGATATAAAATTATTTAAGAATTTATACTTTAATAATATAAAATGCCAAATACAAAGGGTAAAGGTGGAAAAAAAAAAAGACGAGGAAAAAATATATCCACTGAATTTAAAGTTGACATACCTGACAAATTTCAATTTTTTGGCTATGTTACTAAAATATTAGGAAGTGGATTTGTTAATCTAGATTATTATATTCCAAAATTGGATGAAAAATCTGACAAAATTATTGATTGGGTCAAATATAGTAAAATTGGTGTAATTAGGGGTAAAATGAGACGGCGTGTATGGGTAAATTTAAATGATATAGTATTAGTTACGGAGCGTGAATTTTGTCAAAACAAGGTTGATATTATAGATAAATATGATAGTAGTCAATTAGAATATTTAAAACAATATTCTAATATACCCCCTATTAATGAATTATCAGAAAATGATATAGAATTTGGAAATGATACATTGACTAATTTTAGTAATCCGATAAGTGATGATAATAAAAATATGGAATCATTTAGTGATAATGATATTAATATTAATGATATAAATGATATTTAAAATTGATTTAACAAGAAATTATTTATTTAATATTATTTCATTATAATGAATGAAAAACTTGGATTGGATGAATCATTGGTAGAAAATATTAAAGCGGGTACATTTAATAATAGTAGTTATTTTGGATATAAGAGTAAAGTATTGAAAAGTGGTATTTGTAAATATTATCGTCGTAAAAAATTCGATAAATTTGAATGGTGTGTAATAGAAATGATGTTATTTGGTTTAAAAAACAAAGGGTTGTTAACGAATCTGTTGAATAGATTAAAAATTGTATTAATGGAAGAGATCGTTTGTTATGATATTGGTGAAGTATGTTATTGTATAAAATTATTTAATGATATTGATAATGATGGATTAGATTTAGATGATAAAATGATTAAAGTATTAGAAATATGTAGTATCATTAAACATGTACGGCGAGGAAGAATTGTAAGTTATATCAATTGTTGGTGGAAATATCACACTATGGAATATGATTTGATGTCTGTTAGTATTAATAAAGTAACAAAATTTAGTAAAAAAAATGATTCTGAAGAATTATTGAAATATGGTGAGTTATTTATTGGTTTTATGGAATCTAATGATGAAAGAATATTTGATATTTATCAAAAATTATATGCTAAAACTGAAAACTATGGTTCGCGATACAGAAGAAAAGATGGGGTATTTCTATTATTTGAAATTATAGAAGATAAATATAAATCAAATCCACAGTTTATGATTTTATTTGAATTTATAAAAACAATGTTTTTCAGAAAAGGGATGACAGAACGCCGAGCGTTTGGTGTATGGTTAATGTTAATAGTTTGGAAGTTTGATACATTAGATTTTAGTACTAAATATATGGGAGTTAAGATGACTAAATCGCAACTAAAAACATATATGGCATCCCGAACTAAGATTATTATAAATGAATCGTATGTAGTAGAAGATTATCATATTAATAAAAAGTTTGGGTTGGCTGGATTTGGAAATCATGGTAGTAAAGTTATAGATGAAGATTTATCTATACTAGGTGAAAATGGGACTAAATATAAACAATTGTATATTGATGATAAAAATGGTAAAGTAAATACATCAAAAAAACTATCAACTATTGCGTCATCTATTTCTAAATCAGTAATAGAATTAGGTGTATCTAGTTTTATAAAAAGTAGAAAAAAACATAATGGCGATACATTATTAGAAAAACATAATGGCAATACATCTAAGAGTAATATGTTTTCAGAAAAACATAATGGCAATACATCTAAGAGTAATATGTTTTCAGAAAAACATGATACTATGTATTTGAAAGGATATATAAAACACAAACCAAATAGTTATGAAACATTACAAAATGCCAAAAATAATTCAAACCATTATAATGATGTTGGTGGTATAACGTTTTCTAAAAAGAAAAAATTTACATTACGAAAGGGTACGACTTTGAAACCTAGTACAATTGGTGAATCCTCTTGGGTTAAATTAAATACTAAAACACATCCACCACTAATGTTAAATAGTCCTAAAAAGAAAAAAAAGAAATTTAATGTTAAAAAATCTAAAGTTACTACTATGAAAATATCTTTAGATGACTATACTATTACACAAATGTCAGCTGATGAATACGAAACAATATTAAATTTGCCACAAGGACAAAAATTAACTAGTAGTAGTAAAAAAAGTGTGTATATGGATAAAATAAATGTCTACAAAGGGCCATTTATTTTTGATGACAAAAAATTACTGAATAGTATTAAATTTACCCAAGCATTAATATGGGTTGAAAGTGTTATAAAGATACCAGATAAAATGAAGTGTGTTTTACCATTTTCAATAAAAGAGTATAAAGGCTATTATTTCTTGGTATATAAAAATATAGGAATCATTGACGAATCATCATCTGAATTAGTTGATACTACGTTAGTAAGTAAATCATTGTCTGAAATGGCGTTAAAACTTGGTAATAGTATTCCATCTAAATCTGTTAAAATTTATCCAAGAGGTGTAATTAATAGGATTAGTGATATAATAACATTAGACCCATCTAAATTTACGGATGATATTAAATTGGCAACATTACAGCATTTATATTTTAGATACTTGTTTAATATTGGTGATTCAGGAACGCAAAATGTATTGTATCGTGAAGATGGACATATTCACTTAGTCGCTGGTATAGATATGGAGGAAATACGTGGAAAAGATCAAGGAAATACTAAATTGGAATATTTATTTAATTCACGATATAATAAAAAAGTGGCGTTGTTTAAAGATATGATAGATAATGTTGTAACGTTAACCTTTGAGGAATTAGATACTATTAAAGATGATTTGGCATTATTAGGTATTGATTCTGAGGATATTAGGAAGAAAATATATAAATTTAATACATCAAAATCTAACCCATAATTATTTAAAGATAAAAAGCATATAATAATTAAGATATGGGTATTCCATTGTATTTTAAAATTATTTCTGAAAAATATCCAGATATTATCAAATCTAATATTAATAATAAAGATAGTTTATTCTTAGATTTGAATTGTGCAATTCATCCGTGTTGTAGAAAAATATTGGATCAATACACTGTAAATAATTTTAATAAAAATGATGTGGAGCGTAAAATGATAAATGAAGTGTTAAATTATATACATAAATTAGTATCTTTGGTGGATCCTAAATTATTATATTTGGCAATTGATGGAGTGGCGCCATGTGCTAAAATGAATCAGCAAAGACTTCGTAGATACAAAACTGTATATGAAAAGAGTAAAATAGATACTATTAAAAAGGAAGAAAATAAAGAAACTAATAATTTTAATTGGAATACGAATGCTATTTCACCAGGTACAGAATTTATGGATACATTATCTAAAGCAATTGTACATGAAATTGAAAATAAACAAATATATAAAACTATAGAAGTACATTTTAGTGATTCATATGTTCCTGGTGAAGGAGAGCATAAAATATTAGAATTTGTCAAAAATAATAATCTTGATAATAATATAGTTATTTATGGATTGGATGCTGATTTGATAATTTTGTCATTTGTGACCCATAAAAATAATATTTTTTTGCTAAGAGAGGCATTACAGTTTGGAAAACCAGTATTAGATTCATTTTTGTATTTAGATATAGATAATCTAAAATATTACATTGTTAAAGATTTGCAAGAAAAAATATTAATAGCTGATAGTACATTATTATTTGATACTAATAAGCTTAATAATTTAATGGATGACTATATTTTCATTAGTTTTTTGATTGGAAATGATTTTTTACCCCATTTATTAGCGTTTGATCTTCGTAATGATGGTCTAACTTTTTTACTAAATAAATATGTTGAGATGTATGTTATATATGAGGATAATTTGGTGAATAGAGATAAAAATACTATTAATTGGAGGTTTTTGAAAGCTTATTTTAATGAATTAAATAATTATGAATCAGAGTTACTATTGAAAATGTCAAAAAAACGGAAAAAATTTAAATTAAGAAAAACATATAATGATGAATATGATAAAAAAATAGATTTGCTAAACAATTATCCAATATTACATCAAGAGTTAGAGGATTATGTGGATATTGGTAAAAAAAATTGGAAATATCGTTTTTACAATAAAGCATTAAATATTTATGACGAAGATGACATAACCATGTGTTGTAAAAATTATATTGATGGTTTGAAATGGACATATGATTACTATTTTAAAGGGTGTAAATCTTGGAAATGGAAATATAATTATAGACATGCTCCATCTCTTGGAGATATAATAAATACTATGAATTCATATTCATTAAATACTATAAAATTTAGTGATTCTCAGCCTTATAGTCCAATAGTTCAATTGCTATCTATATTTCCAAAAACAAGTTATAATTTAATACCACCTGAATACCGACAATTAATGACTAAAACCTCCGATATATATGATTACTATCCATCACATTATCAAATAGATACATATTACAAACGGTATTTTTGGCAATGTGAGCCTATTTTACCATTAATAGATTATGAAAGAATAAATAGTTGTGTGAAAAAAATAACAATGCCAAAATATATAAAATCTAAATTAAATTCTAATGTGTACATTAAGGAACCTCTTTTCAAATAAAATGAGTAAATACATTTTAATTTAAATATGAGTATATTTTATATGAAAGAATGCATTAGTTATTGTTTAGTTGGAGCAGCATTGCTTGGATCAATGATTGTCACCATGCTAGCTAGTAAAAAATCAAAAAATTTTGTTAATTTTATGAATTTGTTAGATGATAATCAACAGCAAATTTATAAAAGTGTTATAAAAGAGCGTATGACTATATATATTCAAGGACTAGTTATTGGTATTATATTAGCGATATTATGTACTTTTACTAATGCATTATCAAAAACAAATAAAATATGTTTATTCATTGTAATTGCTCTTGGTTTTAATATGCTGTATTATTCATTGTATCCCAAATCAACCTACATGTTAAGCCATCTTACATCAACCGAACAAAATAATGCCTGGCTTAAAATATACAAAGAGATGAAATTACGATGTAGAATAGGATTATTACTTGGGGTTGTTGGATATGTTTTGCTTGGTATTGGTTGGTGTAATTAATTTGTTATTGGATGGACTAATTAATTTGCTATAGTGTAATTAGTTTAGTATAGAACTTTTTTTTATTTTTTATTTTTAATGGAATATTTAAATTCATTAAAATCATTATATAGTTTGAATGGAACTCAATTAGAAACCTTAAAGGATTCAGTAAAGTCGTCAGTTATTCCTAATAATTTAGAAAATGTCAAACAATCACTTAATACTTTAATGGCACAACAAACATCTATTAAAGGAAAAATTCCACAATACAAATTTAATCAAATAAATAATGTTATTATAGAATTATATAGTTATATTAATACAATCCAAGATAATAGACCTAATTCTAATAGGAATAATATAAATAAAGTATTTGATCAATCAAATTATCATCTGGATACATCGGTATTTAAAATGAATAGACCAACAAATTTAGATAGATTAGAACAACATATTAGAATCGAACCAAAGAAACAAGTAATAAATGATATTATTGATTCATATGAACCAACTATTGATCCATATGAACTGTATGGATTTACAAAAAATGGAAATATAGATTTAAATGAATTGAAATCAAAATATAAAAAATATGCTTTACAAACACATCCAGATAAAAATAATGGCGATGCTACTAATTTTAATATTATAACAAACGCATTTAAACTATTGTACGAAGATTATAAATTAAAAATAAATGACAAACAGTTTAATGAACTAAAAAATAACTCACAAGATTTTTTAGAAGTACAAGGAAAAACAAATAAAACAAATATTAATTTTTCGCAGGATAATTTCAATGTGTCGCAATTTAATGATATATATAATGATAATCGTATTTCTAATGTAAATGATGATGGATATGGCGAATGGTCTAAATCAAATAAGTTTGATAGTGATGATATTGTGCGAGATAACAAAATAAATAATGGTAATTTTAACTCTATGTTCGACCAAAATATTGAGGTATCAAATAATGTTGTAAAATATAAAAATCCAAAGGAATTGTTTATGAATCATGAAAATAATTGTGAAGAACTTGGCAAAGATAAAGTCGATAATTATACAGGACAAACAAAATCTATAAACTATACCGATTATAAAGAAGCACATACTACCAGTAGATTAATAGATACAAATGTATCATTTAAAAATCATGGTTCGGTTGAACAACTTAAAATGGAAAGAACAAATATAAAAGATTTAACTACAGATGAGGTAGCTGAAATAGAATTAGAAAAATCGCGTATCGAAGAAAAAGAAATACTAAGGCAACAAAATGTGCTTAAAAATGATAATACTCATTTTCAAAATTACAATAAAATACATAGTATTATGTTATCTAGAAGATAACTCTTATTTATTAAAATAAGAGTTCCTGTTTGTTTATAAAATATAAAAAATATATTTTATAATATTAATAATGAGTTTGAAACAAATTGATTTAATGACAAGAGAATCTCTTGTTAATTTGGGTGTAAAAATTCAACTACAAGGATACAAGTCCTTATTTAATAAGCCGTATATTAAAAAAGATGACTTAAAAAAACTAATTTTGAAAGAGATTAAAGAATTGAAAAAAATGCGTAGAACTAAATCAGAACAAAATATTAATAATGTAAACAAAATAGATATTCCTGAAGACAAAACTATACGACGTTCTAAATCTTTTTCATCTTTTAGAAAAAAATCATTAAAGAAAAATCATACAACTATTAACGATATTATACAAATATATGATATTGATAGATGTATGTACCCAAAGGTTAGTAAACTTGTTGCGATTGGTGATATACACGGTGATTTATCTGTTGCTATAAAATCATTAAAGTTAGCTGGAGTAATTAGTCAAAAAATTCCAAATAATACACGTAATATAAATGATATTAAATGGATTGGTGGAGACACATATGTTGTTCAACTTGGGGATCAAATAGATAGAGTAAGACCTGCTAAATTGTATAATAATTTATGTTCTGAAGAGGATGTAGATTTAGTGAAGGATGAGGGTTCAGACCTAAAAATAATAACTTTGTTTGAAAATTTACATAAAGAAGCTAAGGCTAAAGGTGGAGCTTTATTTAGTATATTTGGTAATCATGAGTTGATGAATGTTGATGGTGATTTTAGATATGTAAGTCCTAAAGAATTTTATGAATTTGGAAATTTTTTTAATGGAAACTATGAGTGTAATTCAAAATATCCATATGGATATAAAGAAAGATTAGAAGTATTTAAACCAGGAGGTTTATTATCTAAAAGATTAGCTATGACACGCTATTCAGTTATACAAATTGGAAGTTGGATATTTGTTCATGGTGCTATATCTCCGGAATGTGCTTCTAAATATTCATTAAATGATATAAATAAACATATTAAAAATTGGTTATTAGGTGATAGTTTGGACCATATTGATAAATTGTATCATAGCGATAATGATAATGATTCTCCATTTTGGTCTAGAATATATAGTGATATGGATGAATGGGATGAACAAAAAAGTATTCAATCATTTAACAAAACAATCAATAATTTAAATATTAAAAATCTTAGAAATAATTCAAATGTAATCAAAGGTATGATTATGGGACACTCGCCACAATTTATGTACAATAAAGGTATAAATTCATCTTACAATAACCGAATATGGAGGTGTGATATAGGGGCATCTAAAGCATTTGGAGAAGTTGGTTGTACAGATGAATGTGTATTACGAAAGGTTCATGTTTTGGTTATAGAAGATGATGAAAAATTTCATATTGTAAAAGAAAATTAACTATATATTTTCTCTCTCATTTTTAACAACACATCTGGATTTACAAATGGATTCATATGTGTAAATTTTGGCGGTTGTCTAGATTTTGGTTTTTTCAATTTTATATTTTTAATTTTATCGACGGTTATTACAAATTTTGGTTTAGTATGCGATAATGTTTTCTTCAATTTAATATTTTTAAGTTGGTCAACTGTCATTTTAAACCCAAGTGTGGTTGGTTTATTTTTGTCTTCTGTTTTAGGTATTTTTATTTCTGATCTTTTAAATGGTATAAGCGTTGGTTCTTCACGGTCCATTTTTGGTAAATACTTGTTTAGCAACATTGGATCAATATTATCTTGTTTCATTTTATTTTTGACAGCTTGGGCTGGCACACCACATTTTAGCATTTTAATATATTTATCAATATCAATATCGTCATCAATAAAACTATATATATCCAACATTGGTTTTGAATATATTTTCATTTGAAGAATATTCCATACAATTCCATAAGAACTGGAATTTGTCCATATAAATTGTGGACCAATTAATAGTTTTACATAAATTTTAGATTTTATATAATCTAAACTAAGTAATTTTTTGGATTCGCTAAATATTAATATATCATCGTAAAAGGATAAACGCAAACGTTCTGGATAATATTCAGTACATTTAAAGCTTGATAAAAATTTAAGTTTTTTTTTGTTAAATTTTTTTTTCACAAATTTGTTAATATTTAAAATAGTATTCTTAAATTGGTCCATGCTATTTTTAGAGGCATTTATAAACGATATATCTATATAACTTTTATTATTATATTTATTGATTCCAAATGGAAGATATACAATTGGTGTTTGGATAACTAGATTATTATTGTTATATTTTATTGGATAATTTGTATATTCGTCACTAATATTTATTTGTTTTTTAATAGATAACGAATTCATATTTATATCTGTAAATTTTAATATTGTATTCATATTCTTAGTATAAATAAATACTATTTTTTTAAATAACATAAAAAATAAACGCTAATATTATAAAATGGATAAGGAATGTCCAATCTGTTATGAAGTTCAAGATGACACATCTATTAATTTAAAATGTGGACATATGTTTCATTATAATTGTATAGCATCATCCTATAAATCTTCAATTTCTAAAAATAGAAGACATGTTAGAATATGTCCTTATTGTAGAAATGATGGTGGGTATCTGAAATTATTAGATAATACATATCCAGTTAAAGGAATTAATTATGAATTTTATGAAATAGAGAAATATTTATTAAGAAATGATTTTACTAAATTACAAGAAATAACACAAAAATATATAGATAAAAATAAATGTAATGCTATATTAAAATCTGGAGTTAATAAAGGATATCAATGTAAAAAAAATAAGAAAAAGGAACTACATTATTGCCATTTACATCATAAAGATGCATTAAATAAGTAAATATTAATTGTTATAATAGCAAAAAGTATTATAGACATTATAAGTAATACACTATTATGACCTTTTAATCCATATACCATAAGATATTCTATTAATTTTAATATACATACTATAATTAAAAATATTATTATATATTTTATAAGTTGTTCTTCAACATTAGATAGTTCTTCTTTTTTATTGAATAAATAATATAATACTAGAATAGTAGATATACTTGCTATTATAAATTTTTCACCAATAGAAAGTGATAAAAATAGATTTACACTAAAATTTATTAAGAATATTATAATAAATGCCAATATAATTAAATAAATCATTACTAATTACACAGAAAAATTATTTTTAGTTTTGTTTATCGTTCTTCGTAATTGTATTTTTTCTACAACTTCTCTATTATCTAAAATAATTTTTGATACTTCTTTTGATTTATCAACATTTTTGAAGTATTTATCTAATCCACTAATTAAATTTTTTTTATTTAATGGTTTTGCCCGTTTTGAAACATTGTATATTAACCGTCCATTTTTAGTATTCATATTATCTATTTCAAATGATTTCATTGTTGATAATATAGTTTCAGATAGTTTTTTTTTTTCTTTTCTTCTGTCTGAAACAGCTTTGTTTAATGCTTTGATTTGGTCATCGAGGTCTAAATAAGATTTAACATCATTTTTTAGTTGAAGTTTATAAAATTGAAATTCTTCATCACTCATTTCATCTTTTATGATTTGTTCCATATAATTTAATATATAAAAAAATGAATGAAAATAACTTGACATACAGTAATCCGTCAATATTAAATTTGATATCAAAAATTGTGAAACATCAAAATACATTGTTAATTGAAAAGTATGGGAATGAAAAACAGTTTGATATTAATCAAATAGAAAATATGAAACACAAATATATAAAATTAAATCATATTTATCCAAATGTTACATTAAAAAAAAATCGCGAACATTTACAATGTTTGTTAATAAAAAAATAAATAATATAATTATAATGAAAATAACCGATACATCAAATACATATATTAGACCATCAATAACACAACAAGATATTATTACAAATAATGTGGAACTGTTTAATGATAAATTAAAAGGCTATGTACAAATTCATGAAGAAAATTATGGACATATAGATACAGGTATATGGATAAAATATATATCATATGATGGTAAATATAGAAGTGGTGGTATATTAATAATTAATAAATCACCTCTTTATTTTGTATTAAAAAATCCTTTTAATAATTTAAGTTGGTCAGTAAATTTATCATCAAATATTATATTTATGAAAAATATAACGAATCATCGTATTAAAATGATAGAGAAAAATAATTTGTATAAATTATATGAAGCTGGTATGGTTCAAATATTAGACAATTAATATAATTATTATATTTTTTTTATTTTATAATTGTATATGTCTGAAAGTAAAGATTATGGAAATAGTGAGCTTGTTATTGCAAATAGAAAACAAGGGATTAATTTTAAAAGAGAAATAAAATTAAAAGAATTGAAAGAGGAATGGATAAATGGATTGCCAGATGAACTTGTAAAATTAGGGGGGAAATCTGATACAAATTGGTTATCAACAGTGACTATGCAGAACGATACTACTTTAGAATTTGATATAATTGAAATAGAGAAAAAAATAGATGAATTTATGGACACTATATTTCCATTCAAATTTAATTATGATGCCATGAATGGGAAGGGAGAAACGAAAGATATTGATAAATACAGACATATGTTATCAACCAATTATGATAATGACGCAAAAACTCCTTTTTCTAAAAAATTATTAAAAGAAAAAGAACTAGAGGATGAAGATGCGAGGAGGGTATTAACTGAATTGAAATATTCGAACAGCACACACCAACAAACATTAGCTAAGTCTAATCCTATTAACAAAGACATATTAGACACTTTAAATAAGGCAAAGACAATGGGAAATGGACAAAAATTTATTACAATATTAGACACTATAAATAAGGCAAATGCAAAGGCAAAGGATAAGAAGAAAGATGTGATGGGATTAGTGGGAGGGGCAGCCTCAGGGTCAGAGTTAGGGTCAGACTCAGATCAAACTAATAAAGCTGGTATAACTGCATTATGTAAAAAAATAGAAGGTTCAAATCCATTATATATAACAACAAAGGAACACAAAGGAAAATTTATTTGGTTTGGAGAATTAAAATTCAAATATGTTGATCAAGAACATATAGAAGCATTAAAAAGAGAATTATTAAAAGATATACCAGAAAAAGAAGATTGGAAATCTATAACTTTTAAAGAAATTATGACAAATTGTAATGTATTAAGGAAAAAAAAAAAAAAATTATCAGAAAATAATCTTATGGATGAGAGCAGCAATGGTGTATCAACCAATAAATTATTAGAAATGTTATATGATGAAGACAAAACAGCATCTAACATTTTTTGTATGTTAGTTTATTTAGATTTACAAAAACCAAATATTCCAAATAAATATGGTACAATTATAAATTTGAAAGCAAACCAGGGTGACGAGTTTAGCCGCGAACCAACCCATGAAGAGTTAATGAATTGGAAAAAATTAATAGAAGAGAAAGACATGTTGCGATATGGAAATGAAATAAAATATTTAAATTTATTAAATGAGATTAGTAAAGATGGTGTTATATATGATATAAATGATTTAAAAAGTTATATTAATGATATTAGTGTGGCTGGGGTATTCGAAGATGACGACATTAACTGTTCTGATAATATTGATGAAATAATAAATGAACACTTGATAAAGTATGCGTTGAACCCTGAAGGTATTCTTACTATGAAGAATGCTATTTTAAAAGAAATTAATGAGGAAAAAGCAGCAAAAGAGAAAAAGATTAACAAAAAAAATGAGGAAGACGCGGAAACTAATACAAAGCTAAGAACTCAGTATTTACATCCAATATTAGGAGAACACCATCAACGTATGAGTAATTTTTTAACTAAAAGTTTAAAAAAAATAAAAAAAAAAAGCATCATCCTTACAGGTGGAGCCCAAGTCGAATTGGAAAATAATTCTGAGGTTATTAAAATTAATATAAATTCAATTAAACCATTGATTGAATCGGTAAATAAAATAAATAAATCCCTTATAACGAACCATATAAAAATATGGAATAATATAAAGGATAATAACAACCTAAAACAGCATTATAATGAATTCAAAACAACATACCCGGATCTCCAAAAAACGTATATATCTGATACTGAACAATTATACAAAGACATAATTGCGACCAAGATACCCGAAGATCATTTTGATATAATTGTAGAATATTTAAATCTATCATCTAAAATTATATTAAACACTGGTTGTAAGATCCCATATAATTTTTTATTAATGGATTATAATTATTTTAATGAATTGTATGAGCTATTTAAAAGTGTATTTGAAGAAGAAGCTTCAGAAGACGACTCTTATGAAGCTGCTAAAGATGCAGACACACGAGACCCGGAGGGGGCAGTTAATGGTGGATTCAAACAAATGGGTGGAGTTATTGGTACAGATGAATTAATAGATATTACTGGAATTAAAAGTGAAATACAAGTAGCAAACACTAAGATTCAACAATATTTAGATGATAATCAACCATTGAAGGGACTCATTGTTAAAAAGTTAGAATCTAAAATACAAGAAAAAAACACAACGGTTCTTGATAAAATAGCTACAATAATGGTTAGCTTTGTTAATGATGACCCAAAAAAAAAATATAAAATTGAGTCTAATAAAGATAAATGGTATTATAATTGGAGTGACAGAGAATCTACATCAGATGTAATGGTAATTCGCAGACGCTATAAATGGTGTTATAAATTAGAATCGTTATATTTAAAGAAACATTATGAAATAATGTTCATGTTTATACAAATAAATAAAGTATACCGTAAAATTTATCAGATGTATTACATATTACTAAGTTTAATTGATTTAGATCCATCATCAAAAAATATTGGTGAAATTTTAATTCCATATACACATAAACCAACTATTGTTGATGGGTTACTTCCACTTCAGGCGGAAATGAATAAGATTATGAAGGAACAGCTTAATCAAGGAGATATAGACAAACTTAGAACAAACATTGGGAATATATCTGTTTTCTCAGATAAAGATCAAAATAGTGGAGATATTAAAAAACCTGATAATGAGAGTCATATTTTCGGACAAAACAAGGGATCAACAGATGGAGGGATTGAGG
>Ga0115565_10000372_pt1 | contig 39207 bp, 38 predicted proteins | sample COGITO_mtgs_1105_FD_87199 | JGI IMG/M metagenome (GOLD analysis project Ga0115565, IMG submission 87199) | Pelagic marine microbial communities from North Sea - COGITO_mtgs_110530 | ecosystem: Environmental > Aquatic > Marine > Epipelagic | place: Germany:Helgoland, sampling site Kabeltonne... | reverse complement strand
ATTATTATTTAGAAGAAGATAATTATTATTTATATTTTTGAAAATTTTTTAATTAATATTTTCTCGATTAATTTTTTCAAATTCTTCTTTTCTAATTTTAAATCATACCAATTAACATCATAAATTTTGGTATATTTTAATAATATTTTTTTTATTAAATTTTTTTCTAAAACCATCTCCATTAAATAAGAAGCTATTTTTTTGGTATCTGTTGAACTGTTTTTATTATTACAACTTCCTGATTTTTTTACTTTGTTACTAGTAACTTTAAAGCAATTAGTCACATCTTGATAATCTTCTTCTAACCATTTTTCTGTTTTACCTCTATAATATTTTATCATCATTTTTCTAAGATGTTTATCTTTATTAACATCAGTATAATTATAAAAGGTACCTATAGCTGGTCTAATAATACCGTTATCATTCATTAAACTCATTATATATATATATTAATTATATTTTTTAAAATATTTTATTAGTAATAAAGTTATTTCATTATTTGGATTAAAATTAAAAGAATCCCATTTATTAGTATTTTTTATAAATCTTTTTAAAGCTTTTTTAATAATTTTCTTTTTTATAGAACTAGTATTTATTTTTTGATAATATTCTTTATCTAATAAGTTTTTTAAAATATCATGATATATATTTATTAAATCGTTATCTATTTTCTTTACCTGATAGTTAAAAGCTATCCAAATAGAATTAATTATTCTATTAATGTTAAAATATGACTTATTATCAATATTTATTCTTAGCCACAATAATCCCGCATTAAAAGAAGTAATATTGTATAATCCCAAAAATGATTTTAAATTAAAAGTTATTTCTGGAGATAAAATTATGTCTTGAATCTGATTAAACTCTTTTTCATTTGTTGAGTTACAAATAACCCCTTCTTCTATTTCTTGAATTGAACCTAAATATGGTTCAGATGCACAAATTTTTTTATTCTTATCATTCCTAATAATTTCTAAAGTGATAGGATTTAATGTTTTATCACCAGGTTTTATACATTCACCAATACATTTATTTTGCATTTATTAATACAAAATAAAAAAATTATTATAATAATATATATAATGTCAAAATTAAAATTTAATGGTGATTATCTAACTAATCAAGTTTTAACTATGAGTAAATATTTTGATGGATTTATGGCAAAAAATGATACTAAAAATATGTTTGTAATTTTAAAAGAAATTAGAATTATTCATGGTATGATGTTAGTTAAACAAAATCAAATGATTAAAAAAAGTTCAGAACCTCAAGATTATTATGATTTAAGTATATTTAATAATGTTGTTACTAGTACCGATAAATTAATGCATGATTATGAAGAAAAAGCTTATCAAATAGTTAAAAAAGAAAAAGAAATACCTGAAAATAAAGATAAAGAAAAAGAAATACCTGAAAATAAAGAAAAAACTGAATCAACGTATTTAGATAATAATGATAATTCAACTACTTTAGAAAAAAAAGAAGAATCAAAAAAAGAAGAATCAAAAAAAATGTTTAAATCTGATCATTCATCAATAGTCTATTTTTCAGATTCGACTTGTAAACATTGTATTAATTTTGATCCTATTTGGAGTAAATTTACCGATAATGCCAAAAAATATAAAATAAATGTTATAAAAATGGACTGTAATAAGGATTTAGATAAATGCCATGACTTTAATATTAAAGAGTATCCTACTATTAGATTATTTATAAATGATAATATGACTCTTTTTGAAGAGCCTCGGACAATAGATAATTTAATGAATTTTATTAAGGATATTCCTTTAAATGAAAAAATTGATAATTAATTTAAAAAGAAACTGTGTCCAAATAAATAAAAGGTTTAGTTTAAGATGAATTTAAACGCGGATTTTGATGATTCCAAACTTAATAAAATAGGTTCTCTGGATTCTGATGACCTAACAGTATCAAGTGATGAGCTAGATTATCAAATTGATAATATCAATTTAAATGGTGAAGTTATTAAAAAACAATATGCTATAATAAAGAAAGTAGGTAAAGGTTCATTTGCTAATGTTTGGTTAGCTTTTGATACTATTAATAATAATTTTGTAGCTATTAAAGTTCAACATCCTGATAATTACGATGAGGGTATTGACGAATTAAAGTTTTTGATGAAAATTGGTAAATATAATCATCCATATATCAATAATGTAATTGATGGTTTTATTGAAGCAAAAAAAGATGGTCAAACTAGAAAAAAATATATTTGTATGGTATTTGAATTACTTGCAGCAAATTTATATGATATTATTAGAGAAGGTAAATATTCAAAAGGTTTACCATTACCTGTTGTAAAAACTATTACTAAACAGTTATTATTGTCTATAAGATTAATTAATAATAAAATGGATGCAATTCATGGTGATATTAAACCAGAAAATATTTTAATTGAAGGGACAAATAAATCGTGCCAAACTATTATTGAAGAATATGGTAAATTAGATTTCAAATCTGTTTTTACATCAAAAAAAAATGAGTTTTTGAAATCTAAAGGTATTAGTCCTACTAATAAAGCTAAAGTAAAAAAAACATTCAATAAAAAAATTAAAAATAGAATTAGAAAATATATTCATAAAGATTTTATGTCAAAAATTCAAATTCATCTTGATGATTCATCTTCTGATGATGAAATAGATTATTCTGAAGATGATATCGAATCTGATGAAGAAAATATTGTCAAAGAAAACTTAGCTAAAGATATTGAAGAAGTAGTTATTGATGAAGAAGAAGATTCTGACGAGGAAGAAGAAGATTCAGATGAAGAAGAAGATTCAGAAGAAGAAGATTCAGATGAAGAAGATGATTCTGACGAGGAAGAAGATTATGAAGTTGTAGATGATCAATTTATTCAAAATTGTAAAATTAAATTATCAGATTTTGGTAATGCATGTTATAATGATGAAAAATATATTGATGAATTTGGTACAAGATATTACAGAGCTCCAGAAATTATTTTAGAACATGAATATAATAATACATGTGATATTTGGGCTGTTGGCTGTACCATTTTTGAACTATTAACTGGTAATCTATTATTTAATCCAGAAAAGGATAAAGTAAATAATAGAGATGTTCATCATATTAATTGTATTCAAAAACTTTGTGGTAAAGTACCAAAAGATTTTATTAAAAGATGTGGAAGAAAAGATGATTTCTTTGATAATAAATATAATCTTAAAAATATCAATAAACCAGAACTAATTGATATAAGAAAAATATTAGTGGATGAATATGATTATAAGGAAGAAGAGATCAATGATCTTATTGATTTCTTAAGAAAAATATTTGTATACCAACCAGAAAAAAGAATAAATATAGATCAATGCTTAAAACATCCTTTTTTAAATTAAGTAGTTGAGTAAGAAAACATCCTTTTTTAAATTAAGTAGTTGAGTAAGAAAACATCCTTTTTTAAATTAAGTAGTTGAGTAAGAAAATATCTTTTTTTTATAAATTAAAATAAAAATATTTTTATTTTAATTTATTATTGAACGAAAAGTACAATAATAAAAAAGTTAGATTAATAACTTCTAAGAGTGAAATTAAATAATTAATATTTAACCTCTTTCAAAAAGGGATTGTTCCTAAGTTGGTTCCAATTGTACCAACAGAAGCTTGCATATTGTTTACTGATGGGTAATTTACGGGGAAATCGTATTGATCACCATAGTTCTTATTAGATAAAGAAGAATATGGTTTGTTTTTCTCACAAATATTTTTAGATAATTCCGTTTTTAAGGTCCTATAACTGTATATTGAAATAACAGTAGGAGCAATATTGATTGTATTAATAGTATTTCTTTTATAAACTGGCATCTTATTTAAAAAATTTTTTAGCTATAGGAATCATATAAAAAATTTTTTTCAATTTTTTTTAATATATTTCTTATATATTAGAAGAATTTAATCAATTTTTTGTTAATTTATATCTATTTTTGCATATTTTTTGATATATTCAGATGTTGAGACTGTAGATGTTTTTTGTTGATTTTTAATAACATTTTTGGGTATATCGTAGTGAAAAGATCTACAAGAAGATACAATAATAGTAATGAATTTATCTGGATTTTTTAGACATAAATATCTTATTACATCACTAAGATAAACTCCAGGTGTAGCTTTCTTTATTCTATTAATTTTCTTAAAATCATTATTATCAGTTGTATTTGGAATAGATATATCCCATTTATAATTTTCTAAAAAATGCTTATCAGATTTCCTTCTTGGTATTCTAAAAGAATCTGTTAATTTTTTCAATTTCTTTGTTTTTCTTTCTAAATCTATATAACTGTTGAAATACTTAGGATCAGGTACAACTACAAAATCTAACTTGTTAATTTTTTGATTAAGAGAACCTGGATTAACAAAATAAGTTAAAAATCCATCATCTGGTAAATCTTTATTCTTTCTAATAAATGGTTTAATTTTAGTATTAAATGTTTTAACATCTATTCTTGATTTATCTCCAGGTTTGTAATATTTATCATCAACACTTGAATATTTATCCTTTAAAAAAATTCTTTGAAATCTAGCTGGTAAATTATATAAACCAGTTTTAAAGTTGTATTTTTCATCTTCTAAAAATAAATCAGGTATTCTATTCATATCATATTTAGATAAATTTCCACTGAAAACACAATATTGAGCACATTTACTATTTGGTTTACTAGAATCTAATGTTAAAGTAAGTTTCTCCATAAATTTACCTTCTTTATCATATTTTTTTTCATCTAAAGTAGCAGTGTACCATGTAGCTGCTTCATTCCAATCAGCAGCATCTACTTCTTTACCAGAAAAACAATACATAAAAACACGAACATTTTTTGGTAAATTATAAACTAAACCAATATCTAAACCATGAAATGACATTAAATAATTTTTATGTTTCATTTATTAAAATTATACTAGAAAAAATATTATTTATTTTATGAAAAATAAAAACCATTAAATAATTTTTATGTTTCATTTATTAAAATTATAATAAAAAATTATTTATTTTTTATGAATAATTTATTTGTGATATTTAAAAAACCATTCTTTATATTCTTGTATATTAATTAAATTATTTTGTATCATATATTGTCCTAATTTCAAAAATAATGAATTTTCAAAAGATTTTAATACATCATTACTATCAAATTTACAACATATTTTATACATAGTTTCTTTCTCTGGTGATTCTTCATCTATTTCAATTAAATCTAATGAATCAGATTCTGAATTATTCTCATTCTTAATATATTTTCTAAAACATATAGACCAATTTAATTCTGATTCATTAAATTTCCAATCATCTATGTCTTGATAATTAATATTAATAATGGGATTTTCATGTCTACTCATACAAATATTTTTATCATTTAATTCAATAAATATTTTTTTGCCTAATTTGTTGGTAAGTTTAAAACAATCCTTAATAATAATGCATTTAAATTTTGAACTGGTTTTTTTTTTGATTATATCAGAATTATAGTCGAATAATTCATAGCTGTCAGATATTTTACTTTTACCTTGTCCCATTAATAAATATAATTTAGATATTTTTTATAAATTAATTTTTATTAATTTTTAAAATATCAGTATTATAACAGCCGCAATCTTGATTAGAACATTTATGATATTCAAAATGATATTTTACATTTGATTGAGTTTCACATTCTCTGCATTTAATTACAGATTCCCAATTACTATATTCTTCTGGCATTTCTTGATTTACCATATGATTATCTATTTGTAACCATAAAGAACTTAAATCTACAATAGCTTTTCTACATGTTGAACAATAAAAATTATTATTTTTTAGACTACTAACAAAACATTTATAATGCATTGCGTGACCACATTTTAAAATATATGGGTTTTGATAATTATTCCAAATATTTTGAAAACAAATAGGACAATCTTGATCTTTCATATTAATTTTACAAACATGAGATTCAAATGCTTCTTTTTTTAAACACAAATTACATGAATCACAATGTTTGTAATCTTTTGAATTTCCTACTCTACAAATACCACAATTATCACAATGATAAAATTTTTTAAATATATCATTTTTTTCTATTAGAAATGAATCAATAATTTTTAAATAATCATCGTTATCATTTTTCCAAATATTACATTTTGAACAATAATAATTATGGTTTTTTTTAAATTGATAACATTCTGGATTATTACATACTGAACCCTTTTTTTGTTGTACATTACAAAAATCACATTTTACAATATCTATATCAAATCTTTTAGCTTCATGATCTTCTTCTTGATCATGACAAAATCTACATGGGTAAAAATTATTACAACATTTAAATAATTGATTTAAATGGACTTTAGAATGAGTACAATAAATTCTTTTTTTTTCATGAAATTTTTCTATATTAGGATTCATTAAATTGAAAATCATTTTTGATTTTTCAATTTGTGGTAAATTCATGGAATTTATTTCTAAAATTTGTTTTTTAATTTCATTTTCCATTTTTATTATAATAACATTAATTAAAATTTAAATAATATTTATTCAATTTTTAATTAACTACACTTAAAATATCTGAAGCTAATTGAACAGATCTTTGATAATCAGTACCATAATTATATATCCACTGTCTTCTTTGGTAATTATGAAACCAACCACAGCCTGCACCAATTGCAATAAATAAAAACATAATAATAATAATTACTCCAATTACTTTAGAATTAGATTTTTTCTTATTAGGATCAATAGGATCTTTAGTTTTAGTTAATTGATTTACAATTAAAGCTATTACAAAGATTACAAACAAAGCTGATAATGAATAGATACACCCTTTAGGGAAAGATGGCATTGGAGGTTTGTTTATCATTTTTCTATATTATTTAAAAATAAAAAAATTATAATATAAAACAAAAATGAATTATAAATTTATTTATGATATTTTAATAAATCATAAACCAGTATGGGATAAGGCTCTTAATCCCATAGTTGATAAATTAACAGGCGGTATCAGTAATCAAATTTATAGAATTTCATCAAATAATATGGGAAGTATTTTATTAAGAATATATGGTGAAAAAATGGACTCTTTAATCAATAGAAATCAAGAAATTAATATTTTTAAATTTGTTTCAGATAATAATATATCTCCAAAATTATTAGGATTAATTGATAATGGTAGATTTGAAGAATATATCCAGGCTAAACCTTTAGATGATAAAATGATTATCACTTATAGAACACAAATAATAACTAAAATGAAAAAAATAAATTCATTAACTTATCAAGGTAATTTGTTATGTTGGGATAGATTAGAAAAATGGAATCAAATAATAAAAGATAAAGATTTACCAGATTATCAAAATGATATCGATAAAATGTTAGAAAAGTTTAATAGTTTACCTCAAGATCATATTTTTATGAAACAGGTTTTTTGTCATAATGATTTATTACCTTCTAATATTTTATTAGATAATGATCAAAATATTCATATTATTGATTATGAATATGCTGGGATAAATTATTTAGGATTTGAAATAGCAAATCATGTAATATATTATGATTTTGAAAATATAAAGAATCAAGAAAATGAAGTTTATAGTTTTGTAAAAGGATATTTAGATAGAGATCCTACAATGATTGATTTAGAAATTATGGAATTCTTCATTAAATTAACATATCTAACTTGGTTATTATGGGGAATAATATCTTTAGTATCGTCAAATAATGAAAATGAAAATGAATACGATTTTAATGAATATGTTAAAATTTGTTATAGGAATTATAAAAATTGAATTATTATTTTTAAAGTAATCTAAAGATTACTTTATAATTAATTATAAAATGAGTTATTCAAAACAATTAGATAATTTTAATTGTGCATTTGGTAAGCAAAATTCTAGCGATTACCATAATGTAAGTATAGAATCATTCTCTATTTCTATTGGAAAAAAACCATTATTTATAGACTCAAAATTAAAACTGAGTTATGGTTCTAAATATGGATTTATTGGAAAAAATGGTTGTGGAAAATCAACTTTGCTAAAACATATAGCTAATAAAATTTTACCAGTAGATCAAAGTATGGATATTTTATATGTAGATCAAGAAATTGAAGCTAATAATAAATCTGCTTTTCAAACTGTTATTGAAGCTAATATTTTAAGAACAAATTTGATGAATCAAAGTGAGTTAATTATGAAACAATTAGATGATGAATCGATTTCTGAAAAGAAAAAAGAAAAATTAATAAAAGAATTAAATGAGATTGAAACAGAATTTTCATCTAATAATTTTGATAAGGATGAATCTATTGTTAGAAAAATTCTTAAAGGTTTAGGTTTTTCTGATTCTGATCAAGAGAAATCAAATAAAGATTTTAGTGGAGGATGGAGAATGAGAATTTCTTTAGCTAGAGCTTTGTACTTGGAACCTACATTATTATTACTCGATGAACCAACAAATCATTTAGATTTAAATGCAGTAATCTGGTTAAATTGGTATTTGAGTACATGGAAGAAAATTCTTTTGGTAGTTTCTCATGATCAAGGATTTTTAAATGATGTTTGTGATAACATTATTAATATTGAAGACAATAAACTTGAATATTATAGAGGTGATTTTTATAAATTTAAAGCTGCTTTTCAACAAAAGAAAAATAATAAGTTAAAAGAATGGGAAAAACTAGAAAAAACTGTTAAACAAATGAGAAAGAAAGGTAATACTAAAAAAGAAGTTAATAATTTTATTGTGAAGAGAGAAAAAGAAGGAGTTCTCAAGCCTGAAAAGGAATATGTTGTTAAAATTATATTTGAAGATGTATTAGAAATAGGTAGACCTATTTTAGAAATTAAAGATGTCGGATTTGAATATAATTCTGAAAAAAAAATTTTTAATTGTGTTAACTTTGGTTTAGACATGGATACAAGAGTTACTTTGGTAGGTAAAAATGGAGCAGGTAAATCTACTTTAATTAAATTAATTACAGGAGAGTTGGACCCTACTAAAGGAGAAGTTTTTAGAAAAAATCAATTAAGAATTGGTTATTATCATCAACATTTTGATTCATATTTACCCAAAGATAAAACACCTATTGAATATATTGAATCAGTATCTAAAGTTCCTGAAGAAGAATTAGAAAATACTACATTATATCAATATATTAGAAGACAATTAGGATCTATTAGTCTGGAAGGTGAAGCACATACAAAATTAATTGGAGAATTATCAGGAGGGCAAAAAGCAAGAGTAGCATTTGTTGCTCTAATTCTTCAAAGACCACATCTTTTACTAATGGATGAACCTACTAATCATCTAGATATTGAATCAGTCGATGGTTTAATTGAAGGTATTAATAATTTTAATGGTGGTGTATTTGTTATTACTCACGATTCTGAACTAGTTACTAGAACAGATTGTAATCTTTGGATTGTTGAAAATAATAAACTTGTATTTCACAAAGGTGATTATGAAGATTATAAAGAAAAAATAATTTCAGAATTAGATGAATAAATATTATTTTATAATAATCTTAATAAAACTTTATTTAAATTTCTTTTATTAGAAACCTTCTTTTCAATATTTGATTCTTTAATATTAGAATCAACATTAAATTCTTCAATAATTGATTCTGCATCAATAACTAAATTTTGAATTTCAGAATCACTTAAATGAAACTTAGACATTATATCTTCTTTCTTTTTGATAACCAATTTTTTAGTTATTTTTATATCTTCATTTTTAACAACAACAGTATATTCACCTACTTCTATAGGTGCTTTTATAATATTTGATTCTTTATCTAAATATTCAATATTTACATTTAAATTTTTAGGGTTAATTAAATTTATTAGTTTTTCTTCTCCATTATAAATTCTTTCCAAACCGATAACAGATAAATCAATAAATTCTGACATTATTATATATATATATTATTTTAGATAAAATTTTTTAAAAATTGAAGTTATTAATTAAAAGGTATTAAAGTAATATTTACTTTTATAAATAATAATTAACAATAATGTCAGAATTTAATGGATTCTCAGAAAATAATAAAGAACAAACATGGGAAAGCAAACTTTTTAGTTGTAATAAACAGTTTAAAATTAAAGATATTTTAAAAAATTTAGATAATATAAGTCTATTTTCAAATAAAAAAATAAAAGTATGTGGATGGATTAGAACTGTAAGATCATCAGGAAATGGATTCTCATTTTGTTCGTTAAATGATGGTTCTACACCTGATTGTTTACAAATTATTGTTCAAAAAGATAATGATGAAGATAATACTTTTGATGATTTTTATGAAAATGCGACAACAGGTTGTGCTCTTAGAGTAGAAGGTCATTTAATTGAATCTCCAGCTAAAGGTCAATTTGTAGAATTAATTGCATCAAATATTTTTTTGGAAGGTAAAGTTCAAGACAGTAATACTTATCCAATTGCTAAAACTAAAATTAACCTGGATACTTTAAGACAAATTTGTCATTTAAGACCGAGAACAGGTATTTTTGGTTCTATTTTTAGAATTAGAAGTATGTTGACTCAAGCTACTCATCAATTTTATGGTTCCAAAGGATTCTTACATTTAGATCCAAATGTTATTTCTATTAATGAATGTGAAGGTGGTGCAGGTGTTTTTACTGTAACTGAATTAGATCATAATCAAGATAAAAAAGCAGATTGGAAAGAAGATCATTTTGGAAAAAGAGCATTTTTAACTGTTTCATCTCAATTACAATTAGAAGCTTTGGCATGTGCAATGGGAAGTGTATACACTACTAATAAAAGTTTTAGAAGTGAACATAGTCTAACCTCAAAACATGTTTCAGAATTTACTCATTTGGAGATTGAACAATGTTTTACAGATTTTAAAGACTTGATGGATGTTGGAGAAGAATATATTAAATTTGTAATTGAGTATGTTATTCAAAATGGTATTAAAGATCTTTTAAATTTAGCAAAAGTTGGTACTCCAGATCTAGTTGAAAGACTAAATATGATTTATCAAAGTACATTTCATAGAATGACATATCACCAAGCAATTCAAGAGATACAAGATGATCTTAAAAATAAAGTTATCAAAATGAAGGTTAGGCCTAAAGTTGGAGATGACTTAGGAACAGAACATGAAAATTACTTGACACAAAAATATGGAAAACCAGTATTTGTAACTCATTGGCCTTTAGAAATTAAGAGTTTTTACATGAAACAATGTAGTAATGGAACTTGTGAATCTTTTGATCTACTAATGCCATATGGTGTAGGTGAACTAATAGGAGCTTCTCAAAGAGAGGATGATTATCAAAAACTTATAGATATTATGGAAAAAAAAGGAATCGATAGAGCTCCATTAGAGTTTTATCTAGACCTTAGAAAATATGGTACTTGTCAACATGGTGGTTTTGGATTGGGTATGGATAGATTTTTAATGTTATTGACAGGTATGAGTTCAATTAAAGATGTAATTCCTTTTCCAGTATATTATACTAGTTGTAATTATTAATCTATCTTTTTTTTATGATTATCTAATAATTTTTTTCTAACTTTAAATAAACCTAATTCAATAGTTACTAAATTATAAATTGATTCGTATTCGAATGAATTTATTTTTAGAATTTCTTTAGCTTTATTAAATATATTAGGATTTGTTGATCTATTTTCTGTAGCATTACCTTCTAATATCATAAGCATTAATTCATATAATATAATTATCTTTGGAAAATTACCACATTCAGATAAATGATCTTCTAACTTATGTTTATCATAATCTAAATCAACTAATGTTTTAATATAATTTTCAGGTATTCTTGTCATTATAGCTCTATCACTAATCCATTCTATTTGAATATCAAAAATATGATTTTTTTGGATTTTATAAGCTAATAATATTATAGATATGAAAACATTATTTAAAACATGCATATCCAAAAATTCTTCTTGATAATTGTAAATTAGTGAAAACATACTATTATAAACTTTTTCTTCAATAATTATACCATTTGAACTTTTCTTTTTTAAATGTAAAAATTTATAGTTTTTATCCATTTAAACTAATATTTTATTTTATTTTTTAAAAAGGTATATAAATAAAAAGATATCCATCCACAAATAAATCCTAATATACTTCCTATTATAACCTGACCTAAAGTATGAACATTAAAATATAATCTCGAAGAAACAACTAATAAATATAATCCAAATAAGGGATAATTAATTTTCATATTTCCATGAAAATACCAAAATGCTAAAGTATAACCAGTATAAATTGAATGTAATGACGGCATCCCATATTTAGAAAACTTATAAATAACTTTTGCTATTTTACAATCAATTACTAAATTAGTATTTGGTCTTAAATTGGTTAATCCTAAAAAATCAAATTTCAATATATTCTTTAAATAAACCCATAAAAGTACATTAAGATATGATGATATTCCAAAGTAAATAGCTTCTGGTATTTTAAATATTAATCCATAAATTATAGATGAAAAAACAGTATTTTCAACAAAAAAACCCAGATATATTTTTAATAAATTTATTAAAGTATTCATAATTAGTTTAATAAATATTTTATAAAGAATTTGGGTGAAAAAAATATATTGATTTATTATAATGTTTAATCAAAATACTTTTATACTAATTGGTATAATTATTGGCTTATTTATAATAGGTAAACCACCAGTTTATGAAAATTTTCATGGTTTAAGACCAAGTAAATGTTTTTCTTGTGAAAAAGATTTGATCAAAAGAAAAGGAGAAATGTGGGCTTGGCAAGGAGAAGTTTCTAAATGTTTCGATTGTGAAAAAGATTTAGTCAAAAGATTAGGTCCTAAATATGGAGCTTTAGGTGGTAATAATAAAACATTTAATAATCCAAGAATAGTGACAAAAACTAATTCTTGTAAGCCTAAATCTGGTAATTAGATTTACTAAATTTATTTAAATTGCCTAAATCTGTACCCGCTCATTCCGATATTAATTTTTTTTTGGGTCGTTGTAGTTGACTTTTTAGTTGTTATTTCAGGTCTGCTGAGATCCCCGTGTATTGTTGACCTATTTGCACTTTGAACTCCATTATAAGCAACATCAACTAAATCATCTACTTCATCATTTTCAACAAATTCTCTATCTTGTTTTTTTCTTTCTTCTAACATATTATTTAGTTGTTCTTGTTGATTATCATTAGTTAAAACAACTGTTGGGACTTCTATTTCATCATTTTCTTTATCTTCAATATAATTATAATTTTTCTTCATTTTCTTATCATTTTCATCTGATACAAATGAAAATGAATCTGATATACCACCCATTTCTTCTTTGGTAAAACCACCAGGTCCTTTCTTTTTTGGATCATTATTACTTGTATTATTATTCACTTTATTACTAAAATTATTTGTTTCTTGATTAAAACTAAAAATAGTATTAACCCATATAAATGCATTTTTCCCTTCTAATGGCTTATTCACATCTGGAATAATTAATGTAGGTACTTTTGTTAAATAAGGAGGTAAAGTTGAATTATTATCCACACAAATAGTTTTAAATCCTTGAATTAAATTTTTAGATTTAAGAATATTAATTAATGATTCACAATAACTGCATTTATTACTATAAAATAGAATATACATTATAATATTTATATATATATGAATTTATCAAAGAAAACGTAATTATTCTTTTATATAAAAAAAAATGAATTTATTTAATTTTATATATATATAAATAGATAACCAATAACAATAAATAATTATGGATAAACTTTCTGATATTAAATTTAATCAAGATCTTTTAGATAAAGATGATAGCAGATTAGAGGTAACTCTTGAAGGTAAAAATATTAATCATGTAGTAATTAATACTTTGAGAAGAGTTGGTATGACTGATGTACCTGTTTATTCTTTTGATGAAGTAGATATTACTGAAAACAAAAGCATATTTAATAATGATTATATGAAATTGAGAATTAGAACTATACCTGTGCCAAATATTGAAAACAAAGTTACTTATTTAGATGATGAACAAATTAACTCTGTTAAAGATACTATTCTTGAAAGAGATGAAGAACAAGAAGAAAATGCAGATATTGCAATTGGAGATGATAATATTGATTATAATGAAGTTAGACAAATTGTAAATGATACTTATGATATGATTACAATGTTTTTAGATATTGAAAATAAAAAAGATGATATTATGAGTGTTACAACTGAGGATTGTAGTTTTTATAAAAATGGTCAAGAAATTAAAAATATTTATAATGATCATCTTCTACTAATTAAACTTAAAAAAGATCAAAAAATTAAACTATCAGCTATTTCAAAATTAGGAAAAGAAAAAATTTCTAGTTTGTTTTCAGCTGTATCTATTCTAACTTATAAAGAATTGACAGAAAATAAATTTCAAATGATACTTGAATCCAGAGGTCAAGTTAGTGAATATAGAGTTCTATATGTAGCTTGTATGAATGTTATTCAAATGATGCAAAATATTTTAGAACAAATTCCAAAAAATAATTCAGATATGGAAGGTCAAATTAATTCTAATAATTTGGATCATACATATGGTAACCTTCTAGTTACAGGTATGCTTCAACATAAAGATGTTGAATTTGCTGGCTATGCTAAACCACATTTACTAGATAATAAAACTATCATTAAATATGTATTAAAGAAAGGTAATATCTATAGTGTGATAAATGATGTAACTGAATATTATACACAATTATTTACAAAGTTATCAAAGTTATTTGATAAATGAATTAAATAAATTATTTTATTTACAAAATTATCAAAGTTATTTTATTTACAAAGTTAACAAAGTTATCAAAGTTATTTGATAAATGAATTAAATAAATTATTTTATTTACAAAGTTATCAAAGTTATTTGATAAATAAATTATTTTATTTACAAAGTTATTTTATTGATAAAATAATATTTAATTAATTAATTAAATATTATTTGTTTTATACTATTGTAAAATAGTAATATAAATGAAAATTATTAAAAGCTAATTATAATTGCTTTTTTTAAACAACTTCTACTTCTTGTGTTTTTTGATCTTTAGGAGAGGTTTCTTCTAGTCCAATCTCTTCTTTCCATCCTTCATAAACATCTTCAGATGTTAGATTAGGGAAAAGCTTGCTGGTGTAAATTGCAGCCAATTTGATTAGAACCTTATCACACTTGTTAGAAACTGCTTTATACTTTTGAATTGTTTGATTTTCCTTTTCTTGATTAACTAGATTAATCATCAACCTTCTAGCTTTCAACAATCCTTCCATTTTGGCAATATCATAAGACTTCATCAAATCATAGATATCTGAAATCTTAAGAACACATCTGGGGACCTTGGATCCATTAGTTGTATTCTTTTTATTAGTGATGTATTCTGCCTTTTTAGAAAAGTAAATTCCCCTAATTGCAAACATGATATCCTTCATCTCCTTAGGTAAATAGTTATACAACTCTTTATTCTTATGAGAACCAGTCTTGATATCCCATAGAATTTTTAGTAATTCATATGCTTCACTTGTTAGAACCTTGAAAACTGCATCAACCATACCAATTGTATCGAATGATTCAGATGTGTTAGTAGGATTAACAATCTTTCTAAAAGTTTCAAAATTCTTAAAGTTTTGTAAGAAATGTGCTAAATTGTTTTGCTGGTACAACCAGAGCAAAGACAAATAGATGTTTGAATTAGTTCCTACAGCTTGACCAAATTGATAGTCAGTTGTTTGGAACTTGAGGATTAGATTCTTTTTAAGAGTAGAATCAAAGACCTTGATTAGAAGACCTTCATTCTTGGCTGGAGTATCAATATGACCCTTATTGTTTTGTGTTTCCAATGAAGTCATATCAGAAAAAATCTCCGGTAGAAGAATCTTATCTTCTCCAACAAATTCAATTGGGATGACAGTAGATAAAGTTTCAGGACTATAAATATCTACTTCATTTTGTGTAGATTGTTCTCTAACAATAGCGAGTGCCAATTTAGCATATCCTTCTCCGAATTTGCTAGTGTAATCGACCACATTAATGTTTTCGTGATGAATCAAAATGAAATAGTAACAATACATTTTATTGAGATTGTCAGTAAAATTGGTAATTCCGAGTTTTGATGTACATTCTTGGAACATTTGATTATGTGATTTTTCTCCCTTCCAAACTGAGTCACAACTATCCAAGCACTTTCTTGTGGAAAAGTACCAAGTGTCATTGTAATTGAAAACATGCATCAATGGACCTTCATAACATTGACAAATAGTTTGTTTTGGCTGTACTTCTTGGTTAAGTAGATGGTGTGTAGCATCGGAGTTGATAATAGGATCATCGCAAGAATAAGAAACAATTTCAAAAGTTTCTCTATTCAATATCATGCTTCTACATTCCTTCTCCAATTCAGTTTTACCTGATTGCTTGAAGTCATTAAACAGCAGAATCAAACCAATGTCTTCATAATCTTTGAAATTGACATTGTTTTTCTTAAGATGCATCTTCAATGCATCGAGTTTTTCGAGGTTGGATCCTTCCAGACCCTCTACAAAGTTATTAATAATAAAAGTATTTGTGTGTTCCATAATAATTAATGATATAATTAATATATCTCTTTTTAAGCCTGTTTAATAAAAAAATAAATTTTCAATTTTTTTAATTATATAGAAATATTATACTAAAGCATTACAGCTTTTAAACCCTGTGTGAAAATAGCTTTTCCTACAATTTTACATCCTTCAGCTAATTTCTTACTAATAATAATAATATCACCTTCTTCTAAACAAAGAAGCTTACCAACTAGATTAAGCTTGATTGATTCTGAACTAATTGAAGTAACTTTACAAGCAATAGAAATAGAATTAACATTAATCAACACCATTTCATTCGGTTTAATCTTAAAAATATTAGGATCACTATTATCAAACATTTTTTCCATAACAGTATAAGTACCTTCAATATCAGTATAAACATCCGGCAAAGATCCTGGATGACCAATGGTATTACCTACAGCTGTATCATTTTTGGTATAATATGCATCCAAATCAGTACCAATACCAATTAGACCTCCTGGGATAACTGTTGTTAAAGAATTATTTTCAGATTTAATTGAAGTAATTGTTGTTAGTAAAGGTTTGAATGCTAAACTTTTATCTGTCTTTTTTACAATACCTGGTCTGATCTCAATAACATCGCCTACATTCATTTTACCTTTTACCAAAGTACCTCCTAATACACCTCCTAACAAATCCGAAATATTAGATCCTGGTTTGTTAATATCAAATGATCTGGTAATTCTAAAAATAGGAGGAGATTCTAAGTCTCTATCAACTTCTTTTAACTCTGTGCAAATATGATGCAAAAGCCATTTTTTATTATAACCTCTATTAAATGAAGTTGGAATGACTTGTGCATTTTCTATTGGTGTATTTTTCAAAAGCAAATTAAGTTCATCATATTTATTTTTAGCAGTATCTCTATCAATTAAATCTAATTTATTTAAACAAACAATATAATTATTAAGTTCTGATACATTAGCTGCTGAAATATGTTCTTTTAATTGTCTTTTTTCTTGAATATTATCTGCTGCAGAAACTACAACAATAGAATGATCCATTACAGATACACCGCTCATCATAGTCAGTAATAGATCATTATGTCCAGGACAATCTACGAAACTAATATGTTTAATTAGTTCCATATTAGATTCACAATTTTCACATTTAGCTTTCTTTTTCTTGCTATCATATGATTCATAACAAGAAGGTTCTGGACATGAAGAGCATTTAAAAATTTTAGCATTAGCATAACCTAATTTGATTGTAATATTTTTTATATGCTCCGAAGAGTGTCTTTGTGTTTTAATTCCACAAATACTATTAACCATAGAAGATTTACCATCAGTAACACTTCCTAAACAACCAATATTAACTGTTGGTTGATTATTGATAATTTCATTAAAATTTAAACTCATGATTTTTATCTTTAATTATTAATGCCTATTTAAATAGTATATATAAAAGAATACAATAATCAATTTTTTTAGGGGGTAAACCAAATTAGTAAAATATTATTAAGATTTTTGCAGGATACTTGGATATCCATTTTACAAAAATAATTCTTTTTATTATTTAATTATGGAAAATAAGACATTACATACTATTTTAAATATGATTAAAAAATTTAAGACTGATGGTACATCTTATTATAAGATTAAAAGAAATATTATAAAATTAAATCTGGATATTAATTTAAATGAATATTTGAATCATTTGATAACCGAAAATTGTATTCAAAAAAAAAAAAATAAATATTTTTATTTACAAAATAAAATTAATCCAAATTTAGATTTATTAATTGATGAAGAAGAAAGTGATTCGGAATTAGAACCTATTAGTTTGAAGAAGAATAAAAAAGAATATGAAAAAAATATTGAATTTGATAATAATGAAGACTCATCAGATTCTGATGGTATGCCTTATTTTGTTTTTGATAATGATGACAATGGAAATGAAGATAGTGAATTTATTACTGAAGATAATTTTCAAAGTTTAGCTCTTTTATTAAATATTTTAGGTAACCAATTAGATTTTGATGATAATGATGTTAAATTATTAAAAGATAATAATATTATAAATCAAGAAGAAGATGATGATTATGAAGAAGATGATGATGATTATGAAGAAGAAGATGATGATTATGAAGAAGATGATGATGATGAAGAAGAAGATGATGATGAAGAAGATGATGATGATGATTATGAAGATGATGATGATGAAGAAGAAAAATCTGAAGAAAATAAAAAAATTAATAAGTCTGTTAAATTAAAATTTAAAACAAGAATAGAAGATATCACATTATTGAATGATGGTATTGTTGAGAATAAAAAGAAACCTGACGATGAAGAATTTGAATTTGAATTTAATATTCCATATAAAATGATTTATAAAATTTTAAAATATATAAAATAAAAAAATATTTTATGATATCTGAAACGCATATCTTAAAATATTAACGATAAGTTTATATAGGATTTAAAAATAAAATATATTAATTATAGTTAATATGAATAATTTTAATCCTAATCTTAATATCAAGGTTGTTTACACCATAATAAACTTTCAAAGACAATTTCGAGTTAAAAAAGAGTTAATACAAAATCTTAACAAGAAAGTAGCATTTTACAACGAAATTATGATTAGTTTATCTACAAATTTAACTGTTTGTAATAATAATAAGATTTATGTAAACGATAATGAATTATACAAAAAGATTGTAAAAAAATTGGAAAATATAAAAGAAGAATTAGTCAAGATCCCAAATCCTGTAACTTTCAGTAATTCTGATAAAAAAGGTGGTTTAGCTAAATTATCAATGAATGTAATTTACATAGAAGAATTAATTGGAAAAGTTTTTGATATTTTATCTCCAGACAATATGAATTATGCACTAAAATATTTAGTTGATAATGATTGGGTTTATCAAATTGATGAAACAATATTGGATGAAATGTTATTTTATATTAAAATGTTTATACCAATTAATGTAAATAAATATGATTCAAAAGAAAGTAATTTTTTAAAAATAAAGGATATTGTAGATGATAGTAGTAATGATGAGAAAGAAGATGATAAAAAGAAGAGTGATGATGATGAAGAGTCTAAAAAATCTTCAGATATTACAAGTTTAATTTCAAATCCTTTTTCTATAACTAATTCTTCAACACCTATGATATTTATAAATGGTGAAAAATCAGATAATTCTTTAACAAAGAGTATTTCTGATTTATTAAAAGATAGAAAAAAGGGAAGTGGTTCTAAAGAAAAAAAAACAGGAGGGAAAAAACCAAAAATGTCATATCAAAAATGTCAAAAACATTTAGGTGATAAAAGTTTGGTAGTTGTTAAAAATTTAGAAGCAAATACTGTAATTGAAGAAAAATATGGTGCTAAAATTCTTATTAAATTTAAAGATACTGTTATATCTTTTGTAGGTTTCTTTAGAGATGATCTTATTAATATATCTTATAATCAACCATTCTTCAAAGAAAAATATGAAGCATTAAAATCTTTAATGAATTACAATGTTTTGTTGGTACCGGGTTACTTTAAGGATAAATATATGAAACAATTATCATTAAGAGATTTTATCATCTTAGATAATGACGATATTTCTTCAGAAATAAAAAGAAAATATAATGAATATAAAAATTTACAAGGAAAACCATTATTAGTTTTAGTAAATGAATTTGTTCTTGCAAGTAAATACAAAAAAATAGACATTTTGACATTATTATTGATGTCTAATAATGAAAATAAAAAATTAGCTTATGTCTTATTTGATATTTTACAAACTAAAGATCAATCAAATATGGCTGAAGAAATCTACATGGGTCTTCATCATAGTATTAGAGATGAATTAGATGTAGCTAAGATTGAATTCAAAGAAACTGAAAAACAATTAAAGAAATTAACAGAAAGTGATATTCCTTATGAAAAGAGAATTGCATTAATGGAAGTGGATGAAGATATCAAAACAAAAGCTATGGAAAAACTTAAATCTATTAAATCTAGTTTCCAAGGTGATGGTAAAGCTCAATCATATTTAGATGGTCTTTTAAAAATTCCTTTTGGTCAATTCAAAGAATGTCCTGTAATTTGTTTCAAGAATAATTTTGCTAAGAAATTAAAAGAAATATATCCTGCTGCTGAATTTAATTCTGAATTTCAAATAGATTCTTTTATTGGTGACTTGGAAAATAAAGATTCTAATAATCAATTTGTTAAAGAATGGAGAGAATATCAAATTGATACTAAAGAATATATCAGAGATTGTAGAAAAGCATTAGATGAAGCTGTATTTGGACATAAAGAAGCTAAAACCCAATTAGAAAGAATTATTGGTCAATGGATTAATGGTGAAGCTAAAGGTGCTGTTCTAGGTTTAGAAGGTCCTCCTGGTACAGGTAAAACATCATTAGCTAAACATGGTTTATCCAAATGTTTGAAAGATGAAAATGGTAATCCAAGACCCTTTGCATTCTTACCTATTGGTGGTTCTACTAATGGTTCTACTTTAGTGGGTCATAACTATACTTATGTTGGATCTACTTGGGGTAGAATTGTTGATATTTTAATGACACATAAATGTATGAATCCAATTATTTTCATTGATGAAATAGATAAAGTAAGTCATACCGAACATGGTAAAGAAATTATTAGTATTTTGACTCATTTAACTGATAGTACTCAAAATGATGAATTTGAAGATAAGTATTACTCAGGTATTAAATTTGATTTATCAAAAGCATTAATTGTATTCTCTTTCAATGATATCAATTTATTAGATCCTATTTTGAGAGATAGAATTACCATAATCCACACCAATTCATTATCTACTAAAGATAAAATCAAAATTGTTAATGATTATATGTTCCCTGAAATCTTAAAAGATGTTGGTTTTGCTAAAGGTGAAATTGTTTTAAGTGATCAAGCTATCATTGATATTACCGAAACATATACTAATGAAGCCGGTGTCAGAAAATTAAAAGAAAAATTATATGAATTAGTCAGAGAACTTAACTTGAATAATATCTTTGACAAAAACATTACTTATCCATATATAGTATCTGATGAATTTATTAAGAAAATATTTGAGAATAAACCTAAGATTAAAGTTAAAAAGATTGCTGATAAACCTCATGTTGGTTTAGTAAACGGTTTATATGCTTCAGCTTCAGGTGTAGGTGGTTTGACTATTATTGAAGTCAGTAAACAATTATCTAGTGGTATGTTAGATTTAACTATGACAGGATCTCAAGGTGAAGTTATGGTAGAAAGTATCAAATGTGCTAAAACTATAGCTTGGTCTCTATTATCTGATGAAGAGAAAGAACCAATGATTTCTGAAGAAGGAAAGAAAAAACCTTTTGGTTTACATGTTCATACTCCTGAAGGAGCTGTCAAAAAAGATGGTCCATCAGCAGGTGCTGCTATGACTCTAGCCATTTACTCTGTTTTAACTAATAAGCCTGTCAATAATGAAGTTGCTATGACTGGTGAAATTAATTTAACCAAACAAGTAACTGCTATTGGTGGTTTGGATGCTAAATTAAATGGTGCTAAAAAAGCAGGTGTTACAAAAGCATTAGTTCCTAAAGAAAATGAAGAAGATTTAGAAAAAATGAGAAGAGAAGGTATTTCTCCAGAATCTGATAATTTTGAAGTTGTTCTTGTAGATAATATTTATGATGTATTTAAACATGCATTAGTTGATTACGAGGAAAAAAATAATTAAAATAATTAAAATAATTTTTATTATTAGTAATTTAATAATAAAAAAATAATTAAAATCAAAGATAAAAAAATGTTCTAAAAGAGAGTCTTATTATTTATATATTTTAATATATAATTTATTTTTAAAAATTTTAATCTAAATAAAATATATAATGATTAAAGTTGATATATTTTATTTTTTCATTTCCTTATTTATTGGTTTTTTTCTAGTTTATATTACTTCTCCTAAACCTCAAGTAATTGTTAAATATCCTACTGTTAAAAATGCTGGTAAGATACTTTATGAAGACGATAATGGAGTTTGTTATAAATATAGAGCAGTTGAAGTTGATTGTAAAAATCATAACCTTATTTTAGAAGAAAGATCTAATTTAGAGGAAACTATCCCAGAAGAGATTTTTTAAGATCTTTTATTAAATCCCATTATAGTTAAAGCTTTTTGTTTATCTTCAGTTGATAAATCAAAAATATCGGTTAAAACAAATACATATAAAAAAGAATCATATAAACCTGAAGGTTTTTTAATATTCATTATTCTTTCCAAGTATTTTTCCCAACACTCGTTTTTTTGAACTTTTAAGAAGTTCTTATCGAGAGTAATATTAATTAAATCTTGTTTCAAAATTTTTTTTTTAATATCTAATTCTTCTTCCATCTAATATTATCAAATATTTTTATAATGTTCTAATAATATCTGATTGAATCCACCATTCTCCTTCTTTCTTACCTGATGCTAAATGAAAATATTCTGTGAAAGCATAGATAAAACCATCTAATTGTATTCTTCCAGTTACTAAAATGTTTAATCTTCTAGAGCCAGATGTTACTATATCTATTGAATCCACAGTATGACTACAATTTCTATTATGTAATTCAATAATTTTTTGATATATTTGTTCAGGACCTTTTACGATTATACCTTGAATACACATTTCAGAATTATCCTTGTAAAGAAATTTTCCATTTATGTCAATTAAATTATTAATATTTGTATCTAAACTATTATAAAAAAATGTTACAAATTGAGATGCTGTTATATTAAAATCAGTTTTTTGATTAATATTATTTCCTAAATTATTTTCCATTAAAATAATTAATAAGATAAAGTTTTAAATAATTAATTATTTCAATGCAAAATACAAATTAAAATAATCATAATCTAGTTCTACATTATCTCTTTAAAATTCTTTTGCTCAAATTCAATTTTAAAAAACTTAATTATTTGAGGGCTAAAATATATTCATTTAAAAAATATCTTTCTTAATATTAAAATGCTAATACAAAGTGCTTCTTTACAAGGTATTAGAGAAAGTAATGAGGATGAACACGTTATAATAGAAAATATAGACTCCAAAGATAAAAACTTGAATAAAGTTAATATGTTAGCGGTTTATGATGGACATGGTGGTCCTCTAGTATCAAAATTTTTAAAAGATAATATGTTTAAATACTTTCTTAAAAAAACGAACGATAATCAATTCAAAGATAATAAAAAAACTATAAATTATATAAATGGGGTTTTTACCCATTTACAAAATAAATTAAAGAAACAAAACTTTTCTAAATATTCTGGATCTACAGCATTAGTAACTTTAGAAACCAAAAGTAGAAATAAAAAAACTCTATGGGTAGCTAATACTGGAGATTGTAGATCAGTAATATGTAACAGATACAATATTGCTGTTCAACTTACTAAAGATCATAAACCTAATTGTATGGAAGAAAGAAAAAGAATAGAAGGTTTAAATGGAAAAATAACATTTGACGGAGATGATTGGAGAATAAAAGATTTATCTTTATCTAGAGCATTCGGTGATTTAGATGCTACTCCTTATGTAACTCACTTACCACAAATTTACAAATATAAAATATCTAATGGTGATAAATTTATGATTTTAGCATGTGATGGATTGTGGGATGTAATGTCAAATCAAGAGGTAATCAATTTTATTTTAGAATACAAAAGTAAAATTGATCCAGTTAAGGATAATATTAATATTTCTGAAAAATTAGCTCAATTTGCTATTGATTCAGGATCATCTGATAATATAACAATTATTATTAATTTTTTCTAATTTGATTCTTGTTTGATAATATCAATATTATCTATTTTTTCATTATCTATTTTACTCATAGGTATCCATTTATTAAATTTTTGAAAATGAACACATTTCATGACTTCTTTATTTTTATATCTAAATATATCTTGACACATATGACTAATTTTCATATTAGGAATATGAGCAATTCCAAGTCTAACTAATTTTTTTTCTTCACTTGTTAAGTACAAATCATAAACATCAGGAATGTCTGTTTTTCTTACTTCAAAAATTCCAATATTATTACTTTTTTCAGAATCATAACCATACTTTCTATTGTGTAGATAACCTTTCATATTCAGAATTATATCAGCAGTTGTATTTGATGATAATTCTGATTTTGGTTTATCATATTTTTCTGTTTTATATGTATTACTCTCAGAAATTGTAACTTTATTTTTTTGCAAAACATCTTTTTGTTCCAAGTAAATTATACTAATACCCGAATATTTTGGGAAAAATATAATACCATTTGTCATTAAACTACAATTTTTCATAACTTTATTTATTAAAATATCAATATCAAAATAAGTATAAAGTTTATTAATCTTAATTGAAAAATGTCTAAAAGGATTTGATGAAAAATATGTATTCATTGTATTATCTAACATTTCTATTTTTTTATCCAAAGGCTGATCTAAGATATTATTACCCATTAACTGATAAATATCTTGAACCAAAAATATATGATCATTTTTATTTCTTATAAATTTACCATCTAAGATAGTGCCTTTATATACTTTTTTAGAAACCTTACAATCAAGCTTAGTACAGGATAGTTTATGATAATCAATATGTTCCAAGTTATATTTTAACTTTCTTCTATCAATCATAACTGCCATATTAACATCATTAATAATTGTAAAAAATAGTAAATAATTATATCCATGAAAATTTGGACTTACAAAATGATCATTCTCTTTTAAAAATTTAAGTCTATTAATGTTATTAAGAAAAGTATATCTATATTTAGACAAATTAATGGTATCAAATAGATATTGTATAATTTTCTTTTTTATATTAATGTCATTAATTAGCTGACCAGAATCATTACCAAAAGAAATTTGTTTAAAAACCATATTTATTAATTCTATTATAATGTATTACTCTTATTTTAAGTATTTTAATCAATTTTTTCTAACATTTATTTTCTAAAATACTAGTATAATGCTTAATTCTAAACTAATAGCTTTGATATTGATTGGAATAATTCTATTTTTAGTTTATAAATATTCTATAAAATGCCAGAAAAAAAAAGAATTTAAAAATAATTATGTATATAATTACCCATCATATACTTCTTCTAATGATAGTTATGATGTTAACGCAGATTTAAAACCAATCTTAAAAATAAATAAAACAAAACATAATAAACGAGTAACTTTTAATTTATCAAGTAATGAAGAAGAAACTTTTAATTTACTAAATCATAAACAGATTGAAAAAACTTTTGATAATAACCTTATAATGGATACTACACCATTGTGTCAAAAAAAAGAAGTTGATTTAAATGAATCATTTAATGAAAAACTTGATAATATAAAAAATTGTAAAAAAATTAAAAACAATGCTTCTTTAAAAGATATTTATGATGATTTAATTGTTGATTATAGAAAAGCTGAAAACAAAAAAGAATTAATACCTGTTATAAATACTAGACAAGGTGCTGCTTTTGGTTTATCATCATATGATAATTCTCATTGGAATTATCAAGATGAAACTGTACTTAATGGTGGAATGTTAGATAATAATTTATATGCAAATGATCCATTATTAGATCAAACTGCTAAATTTTAAGTATCATTCAATAAACAAAAATAATATATAAATATTTATTAAATGAATAAAAAGATTATTGATTTAGTAAATAAACAAATATCAACTTCTTCGAAAATCTGTAATATTAATGTTAATGTATCCAAAATTCTTTCAAGTCCGCAAAACAAAATAGCTATACAATTTCCTGTCAAACTTTCAAATAATGAATTTAAAATTTTTTCAGGATATAGAATTCAACATAATAATATAATGGGACCTTATAAAGGAGGATTAAGATTTCATCCAGATGTATCATTAGATGAAGCTACAGCTTTAGCAACTTGGATGACTTTTAAATGTTCTTTACAAGACTTACCATATGGTGGTGGTAAAGGAGGAATTTCAATTGATCCTACCCAATATAATAATGAAGATATTGAAAAAATATCAAGAAAATTTTCTAGAAAAATGGCACCTTTTATAGGTAGTGATAAAGATATACCAGCTCCAGATATGGGAACTAATGCACAAATTATGGATTGGATGACTGATGAATATAATAAATCTAATATTTATAATAATTATGATTTAGGAGTATTCACTGGAAAATCTTTAGGTAATGGTGGTAGCCAAGGAAGAAATGAAGCTACAGGAAGAGGAGTTGCTCTATCAGTTTTAAATTGGGCTAAAACAAATAATGTTGATTTAAATAACAAAAACTTTATTGTTCAAGGATTCGGAAACGTAGGTTTCTTTACTGCTAAAACATTATCTAGTTTTGGTATGAACATGATTGGTATGGGAGATCATACTGGATATTTTTTTAATCAAAATGGTTTTAATATCGAACAAGTATTAAATCATGTTAAAATAAATAGATCATTAAAAGATTTTACTCAACCAAATATTGATAGAGCTGATTTTTTTAAGATTAATTGTGATGTAATTGTTCCAGCAGCTTTAGAATTACAAATAGGTAAAGAACAAGCTGAAAATATAAATTGTAAATTAATCGTTGAAGGAGCTAATGGACCAACAGATTATGAAGCAGATTTAATTCTTAAAGAAAAAAATATTGATGTTATTCCTGATATTTTAGCTAATTCTGGAGGAGTTCTTGTAAGTTATTTCGAATGGTTACAAAATAAAAATAATGAATATTTAATAGAAGAAGAAATTTATCATAAATTAGAAAAAAAAATGCAATTAGTATTTCAAAAAGTTCATCAAACCTCTAAAGAATATAATTGTACATTAAGAGAAGCTGCATACATAGTTGCTATGAAAAATATAGAAGCTAGATATATATCTAGAGGTTTAATTTAATTAAATCTTCTGTTTAAGTTAAAATATAATCTAACTTAAACAGAAAACTATTTTTTTAATATTATTACAATGAATTTATTAATAATTTCTTATTTACTTGTGTTTTTTTCATTGGTAAATTCATATTCATTTCCTAATTTTAAAAATTTCTTTGGATTCAAAAATAATAACAGTTTAATTACTTTGTCTCCAGCAGGTTTACAAGGTTTTTACACTTTAGGTGTATCGTCTTTTATTAAAGAAAACTATGATCTAGAACCATATGTTTTTTCTGGAGCATCAGCTGGATCATGGAATGCTTTATACATGACTTATAAAGGACAGAGTATAGATATTCCAAATAAGATTAATAATATTACTAAAACTAATTCTCTAAATAAGCTAGAAAAAGATATTAAAAAGATGTTCTTAGATATTTATAATGACGATGACTTTGATTTAAAAAAACTTTATATTGGAGTAACTACTTTTGAAAAATTTAGATTTAAAACCAGAATATATAATGATTTTGAAAATTTAGAAGATGCTATAGATTGTTGTATAGCCAGTTCACATATTCCTTTAATTACAGGTGGTTTAATTTTAAAATATAAAGATAAAATTTCATTTGATGGTGGTTTTAAAAAATATCCTTATTTGGCTGTAGAAGAACCTATTATTCATGTTAATCCAGATATGTGGAAAAAGAAAAATGGTTACATAATAGAGAAAAATGAAAAATTTAATTTAGTAAGTTTTTTTAGTAATGTTTTATTCTTTAAAAAATTAGATTATCAAATGTTATATGATATGGGTTATAATGATGCTAAAAAAAATCAAGATATTTTAGATAAATTCTTAAAAAGATTAGAATAACTTACTAAAAAATTTGATATAATAAATTAATATGATTAATTCACTTTTATCATATTAATCAAAAAATGAACGAATTTGAGAATTTTAAAGGGTTAAATAAAAACAAAATAATAGAAAAGATAGATTCGATACAACAATCTCATACATATCATGAAAAAACAAATGACGTAGAAACTTTTTATTATTATAAAGATAAATCAAATATTGATACTTTTATTAAATGGTTTTATCATCATGATAGATTTAATAAAGGTAAACCATATGTTATTAAAAGAATTGATTATCAAAGAATAGATCATTCGATGATTTTTTTTAAGGTTTATAAATCAAAAGTGGACTTTGATAGATATAGTAATTTCGATATCATCATGCCTTATTGTAAACCAAAATATATTAAGTTAATCGATATTAATGGAACTCCTTTAATATCATTAGAACAATTATTTTTAGAGTTGAAATGTAATTCTAAAGCTTAAAAATTACTATATTTTTTACAAAAACTTTAAATATCTCAAAAAATTGATATTTAAAAATATAATTAAAGACCTTGATATTCTATATATATTAAATATTATGGAGACTTTAATCAAAGATATTAAAAAAGACCCTTTCAATTCTGTTAATGAATTGAGTCCTTCTAAAATTGAAGAATTAATAAAGCATTCTGCTGATAAATATTATAATTCAGGAAATCCTGTTTTATCAGATGCTTTATATGATTTATTAATTGATTTTCTAAAAGTAAAAAAACCTAAAAGTAAAGTTCTTAAAGATGTAGGTTCGAATGTTAATGCAAAAAATAAGGTAACTTTAGATTATCCTTTATATAGTATGGATAAGATAAAACCTCCCTCTAAAGAGTTAGATAAGTGGTTAAATAAATTTCCAGCTCCATACTACTTGAGTGATAAATTAGATGGAATATCTGCTTTGTTAGTTTACAAAGAAGATAAAACTATTGGTTTGTACACTAGAGGAACAGCTATTGAAGGTCTAGACATTAGCTTTTTACTTAAATACTTATCAGGAGTACCTACTCCTGATACAGTTGCTGATTATGTTAAAGATAAAAAACTTAAACCTAAATCTAATGTTATGGCTTTTAGAGGTGAACTTTTAATGAAAAAAAGTGTTTTTCAAAGTAAATATTGCAAAGAAAAGAAAAATGAAAGAAGTATTGTTGCTGGAGTAGTTAACAGTATTAATGTTGACCCATTAATTGCTAAAGACCTTTCTCTTGTAATTTATGAAGTAGTTGATCCGTTCAATAAAATTAAAAAACAGTATAAAATGATTAAAGCTTTAGGACTTAAAATGGTTCATGCTAAGAAATTTGAAAAATTAGATTTTGAAATTTTAAGTGATTATTATAAGATTAGAAGAGCTGAATCAAAATATTTGATGGATGGAATTATTGTTACTAATAATGAAAAACATAAAAGGACAACCAAATCTAATCCAAAATATTCTTTTGCTTTTAAAGATGTTTTGGATGAACAAGTTGCTAATTTTAATGTTTTAGGTGTTGAGTGGAATGTTTCTAAAGATGGATATATTAATCCAGTCTTACTTTTAGAAACTCAAACTTTAGGTGGAGTAGATATTTCTAGAGTTACTGCTTTCAATGCCAAATATATTCAAGATAATAAAATTGGTCCGGGAACAGTAATTAAGCTTGTTAGAAGTGGAGATGTAATTCCTCATATTTTGGAAATAGTTAAAGCTTCAAAAACTCCTCAAATGCCTGATATGGAATACACTTGGACTAAATCAAATGTCGATATTATTGTTAAAGACAAAAAAACCAATAAAGATGTAACTATAAAAGAAATGGTTTACTTCTTCAAAAAAATAGATATTAAGAATTTAGGAGAAGGTAATGTTAAAAAGATGGTAGATATTGGATTAGATTCTATTGAAAAAGTTATTAAAGCTAATAAAGATGATCTTTTGAAAGTAGATGGATTCAAAGAAAAAACTGTAGATAAAGTATATCAAGGAATTCATTCAGTATTACAAAAAACAGATCTAGCTTTACTAATGGGTGCAAGTAACCTATTTGGTCATGGATTTGGTAGTACTAGATGTCAATTAATTCTAGATGTTTATCCAGAGGTTTTAGATAGTTTAAAATCAATGACTAAATGTCAGCTTTTAGATAAAATTAAAGAAATTGATGGATTTGATACTATTACTGCTCAACAATTTGTTGATCATTTGGAAGAATTCAACCAATTCTTTGATAAGATTAAATCATTTGTTAAATTTAAACAAGCTACTAAAACTAAAAATCAAAAAATGAAAGATCAAGTTTTAGTTTTCACTGGGTTCAGGGACAAAGATTTAGAACAAAAAATTGTAGAAGCTGGAGGCCAAATAAAAACTAGTGTTTCCAGCAATACTACTATTTTAATATGTAAAGATGAAACTGTCAAAAATGGCGACAGTGGGAAAATTAAAGATGCTAAAAAGAAAAATATTAAAATTATGACTAAAGATGAAGTTTTAAAAATGCTTCAATAATTATAAATGTAATTTATCTATTTCTTCTTTTAATATATTATTTTTCTTCGATTAATTTAGCATTATTATTTATTTTTTCTTTTAATATATTATTTTCTACTTTTAATTTAGCATTTTGTTCTACTAATTCTTTTATCGCTATTTCAAATTCTTTTATCGCTATTTCATATACTTTTTGTAATTTTAAATATTTAAATCCATCAGCATCATCAAATGTACCTGTAGGTTCTGATATTGTTATAGAAGATGTATCTCCAACAACACTAGTTGACATTGCAGCAGTTGACATTGCAGCAGTTGACATTGCAGCTGGTCGAGTTGACATTGCAGCAGTTGACATTGCAGCTGGTGGAATTGAAGATCCCATAACAGGAGCTGATGACATAGGAACAGTAGGTCCGGATGATGCTGGTACTGAAGTATGTGGAGCAAAAGGTTTATTATATAAATCCGTGTTTAAATTAGGATCTGTTGTAATATAATCATAAGACATTATAGGTTGAGGCAAATATGTAGGCATTGATAATGCTGGTACTAAATTTGTTAAATAATTATTATCATTTTGTAAATCTTGATTTAGACTAATAATTTCTTTTACAGATCCACCTAATTTTTTTAATTTTTTATTAGTTTGATTGTAAAATTTTATAAATTTATTAATTCTATTTCTTTCAAAATTATAATCCATTAATATAAATTTAAATAGAAAAAAATATCAAATTATTTAATTTAATATTTTTTTTTAATTTATTTAAAAGTAATTTTGGTAGAAGTATTTGTTTCTTCTTGATGATGGTGCAGCAGGTGCCATAGATGGAGCCATAGATGGTGCAGCAGGAGCCATAGATGGTGCAGCAGGAGCCATAGATGGTGCAGCAGGAGCCATAGATGGTGCAGCAGGAGCCATAGATGGTGCAACAGGTGCCATTGATGGTGCAACAGGTGCCATTGATGGAGCCCTTGATGGTGCAGCAGGTGCCATTGATGGAGCCCTTGATGGTGCAGCAGGTGCCATAGATGGTGCAGCAGCAGGTGCCATAGATGGTGCAGCAGGTGCCATAGATGGTGCAGCAGGTGCCATAGATGGTGCAGCAGCAGGTGCCATAGATGGTGCAGCAGCAGGTGCCATAGATGGTGCAGCAGGAGCTGTCATACCAGGAGCAGGTTGAGGACAATTTGTTGGTTTCTTTTCACCAATTGCATTTAATTGTTTTTCGATTTCTCCTTTTTTAACAGGATCGGTTTCAGCACAATGTTTTTTTCTTAATTCTTCTGCAGTAGGAGGCATAGTGAATTCGAAACCTGGTACAATACCTTGTTCAGCAGCTTTAATTTCTACATTAGTTTGTGCTAAAAGAGCAGCTTCTTTAACTAAATTTTGTACTTCAGCCATGGTTTGTTTCATTTTTTCTAAATCTTCTTTTTTAACACTTACATTATCAGTACCTACATCTTGATTTAAAACTTTTTCAGTAATTGAACTTCTTTTTCCTTGTAAAGCAGAAGTAATTTGAGCAATTTTAGATTGAGAAGGTGCTGTAGCAACAGCAGTAGCACCACCCATTTGTGTTGTCATGTAAGAATCGATTTTTTGAATGTTATCAATAATTTTATTACATCTATCAAGATTTCTTAATAGTTGATCTACTTTTTTTTGTCTATAAGCAGAGATTTCAGATATCATTATTTTATAAATATATACTCATACTATACATTTTTTTTTTATTTTTTTTTTAAATATATTATTAAAGTATCTCTAACATTTAGCTTAATATCCTAAATTTCTTAATTTATTTTCTAAATCTTTTATTTGTGAAAGGTCGTTTAAAGAACAAGCATTTTGATGTTTTAACTTTAGATCTTCAGCACTTTCTACATTTACATTAATATCAAATAATGTATTTATTTGAGCTAATCTTTCTAAAGTTTCTTTTTTACATTTATGAGGATCTTTATTAACTTCATCACATTCAAATTTTGTGAATACTTCTCCATTATCCAATTTGTCTTTTACAGTAATTGCTAGATTTTTTGCATCCATTAAAAAATTTTTTGTTTTATTTAAATTATTCTTTGTTTTTGTATCGATTTCTACTTTAACATCTTTTATACTTTTTTTTGCATTTTCTATTAATTCTTCAGCTGATTTTACATTAAATAATTCATTATCAGGTCCCATGATTTCTCTATCACAATATTTGTTGAATTTATTTCTATCAAAATCAACCATACTTCCGGTAATTTCTGTTCCTCTTCTTTCTAAATTATTAATTTTAGAAAATAATTCATTCGCTTCTTTATAATTCTTACTATTTTGCCAAAATTCTCCTACTTTATATTCTGAAACTTTTAATTTTTTCTGAAGTTCTTTATTTTCTTTAAGTGCTCTAATAAATTGTATTTGTTTTATTTTTTCTTTACCGAATAAATTAAAAATGTCATTACACTCATCTATTATAATAGATTCTGTATCTTTAATAACTGTATCTTTAATAACTATATCTTGACTACTACCACCTATCATATCCACAATATCAATTGTTTTTATTATTTTTATTGATTTTGATAAATTTTTTATTAATAAATTTAATTGTTTATTTAATACGTGATTAATTTCCATTAATTTATACTAAGAAAATAATATAAACTAAATTATATATTAGAATGATTAATCAAACTTATTATAATAAATTAGTCCATAATGCAGAAAAAATAATATTAAAAATAAAAAAATTAGAAAAAAATGGATTAGAAAAAAATAAGGATAAAGTGGCCTTATTGAATTTATCATTATATCAATTAATTCAAGAATTAGAAAAACAACTTATTTAATTTATCAAAAAATATAAATTTATTTTATAAATATAAATATATAATTATAAAATGGAAAACATTTTAATTAAAAGATATCAGAATCAATATGAAAATATTAAATACAATAAGAAAAAAATTAGTGAATCAATAAAAATTATGAAAGGAGGTGAAGAAACTATAAAAATAGAAAGTCCAGAATCTTTATCTAATAGATTAAAAGATATTAGAAAACAACTAATTGAATATGAAAAGAATAAAAAAGAATTAAATCTTGGAGAATTAGAAGACACTTTACAACAATTCAAAGAAGTATCTATTTTAGTAGGAGAAATTAAAAATAAAATATCTGATATTAAACCGGATGAATCTGGTGATAATAATCAAGTTATTAATTCATTACAAACATTAAAAACAGATTTACTGCAAAATTTGTCTGAAGATACAATTATGATAACAATGAAAGATAAACCTATTATTATTGATGCCCCTATAGATATTACCAAAGAACAACTTAAAAATATTGGTGATAAATTTACAGGTGATTATCAAGATATTAAACAACAAATCTTAAATAATCCTGATAAATTTTCTTTAAGTATTCAAGATATTGACACAAAAATAGCAACTTTGAAAGAAGTAATTCAAAAATATCAAAGTGATTTAGATTTCATTGATAGTAATATGAGAGATTTATTAAAAAAAACAGCTGCTTCTGAATTTAATAGTAATGATATTGTAATTATTTCTAATAAAACTGATGATATGGGACCTGATATTGTTTCTTTAGAAAATTATATTACAGATGTTTCTAAAATAAAATCATCTGAGATTAAAGCAAATATTGATAAAGCTTTACAACAAATACAAACAAGTTCACCTCAAGTTAAGGATGAAGATTTTTCTTTACCAGATAGATCTAAAATTCCAATAATTGCTGATCCAACTTTCTCAAAAGAATTTGGTGCTGTTTACATTGATAGTCAAAAGAAACAACAAAAATCTAATATTGAATCACAATTAAAAACAATTCAAGGTAAAATTAATCAATTAAATTCTGAAATACAAAATATAAGTAATCCAACAGTTCAATTAACAGAAAGAGAACAAGGAAATTTAGATTTTTTAAATCAATATAAAGAGTATTTAGAAAAAGATACATTCGTTAGAACAGTTGCTAAAATTACAGACAACAAAAACAAGTATGTTAAAACTATAAATAAGAAATTTAATCCTCAACTTAATGATTCTCAAATAAAAGAACTAATTGCAATTAGAGATAAAATAGAACAGGGTGTAAGTTCATCAAAATTACTATCAGATTTAAAAAAGATTTCCAGTGGTTTCACTGCTTCTAGTAATACCAAAAAAAATAGTGAATTATACGAATTTTTAAAAGAAGATGTTAATAAAGGTTCTGATGGTATCTTATATATTTTAAGAAGTCAATATTACTTTTTGGACAATCAAACTGAATTAGAAGCGGCTTTTAATAAAAAACCAAAAGTAGATAATACTTTATTACAAGCTAAAAATACTGAACTTCAACAATTACAAGCTCAAGAAACTCAAGTTCAAGCACAATTATCAGAAGTAAATAAATCATTATATTCTTTACAAGGTGGTGGAGCATCAGTAGATGCTAAAAAATTAATTGACGATCAAAACATCATGTTAGAAAAAAGTTTGGAATATTCCAAAATGATTAAAACATTGAAAGAAGTATTAGCTGCTTATTATAAAAAAGTTAATCAATATAATAAACTTTATATTCAAATTACATTTTATCAAATGTTTTTATTATTAAGTACAACTAATCAATTAACTTCTTCCAATAGTATGATGTATAAATATATTAGTATAGGTACTTGTCAATATTATAGAAGAATCTTAGATATTTTAATATTTAAAATGGGACAAAAAGGAAGATCAGACGAAATTAACTATTTTAAAAAATATCATTTTATTTTAATAAATAAATTGTATAATTTCTTAGGATTTGTAGTTGGTATGCAAAAAGCTAAAGATGAAACTGGAAAAGATATTGAAGTAAAAAAAACTAGTAATATTGATATTGAAAAATGCAAGCCAGAGATAAAAAATATGTTTCATTTATTAAATTTGTTTAAAGATATATTAGAAAATTACAAACAATTATTTCAAGATAAAGTATCTATTTTTGCAAGAATAAATGATTTTGCAAATCCAAAAGAAACAACTGCTGTTGTTGGAAATAGAAAATATACTAAAAATATAGTTATTGACAAAAGACCTGAAGATCAAATCATATTTGCTAAAAACAATGATCAAAGTGATATTTTATCTATAAGTTCTGAGAAATGTGAAAAATCTTTAGACTCTAAAAATTATTTTGATAAATTAAATGATAAATATAAGAATATTAACCAAGGTATTCAATTTGCTGAAGTTTTTGATTCAGTAGATTTCCCTGATAATGATACTTTGAGTTTATATATGGGATTATCTTCTCAATTATCTCAAAAAAAAGGTACCATGTTACTAACTTATGGTTATAGTGGTGTAGGTAAGACAGTTACTCTTTTTGGTAATAAAAAAAAGAATATTTATGGTTTACTTCAAAGAACTTTATTAAATATTAAAGGGCAGAGTAAAATTATGTTTAGAGTATTTGAAATTTATGGAAAAGGTTTTAAATATTTCTTTTATTGGAATCAAGGAGAACAACAAAAAACTCATCAATTTATATACAATTATAAATTTACCAAATCAGGTGAAAAATTAAATTTATCTGATACTCAAGAATTTAATGACGATGAAATACCTGGTTTTGTTGGTGAAATTAATAATCTATCAGCTGACTCTGTACCTGATTCTTATATTGAAATCGATTACAGTGTATTTAAAGGCTTTGATGAACTTGTAGATCAAATAGATGATAAAAGATTAGAAACTGGAAGAATTAAAGCTACTGTTAATAACCCTAGTAGTTCAAGATCTATTGTTATATATGAATTTCAAATAATGATAGATGGTACCTATGTTCCATTTATTGTTATGGATTTACCAGGTAAAGAGAACATTATTAAAACATTCGTAGATTTAGATGACGATTTTAATATTTATAGAAACCAAACTAAAGATAAATTATTTAGAGCATCTATGTTTTTAGATCCGATGTATTTACCTACCTTACAGGAAAATTATGCATCCTTTATAATAGAATATGTTAGAAATAATTATGGTGAGATATTTAACTGGTGGGTTAATAACTATCAATTTATTTCTGTAAATTTAAAAGATGGTTCTAGAATTGATAATAATTTTTCTCAATCTAATAAAAATCAAAATAATTATATGCCTAAAATTAGTGTTGCTGATTTTAAAGGTACCAATTTAGAAGAAGGAATACATATTCAATATACTGCTACAGAATTAATCAAATTTTTAATTGAAAATAGTTATTTTAGTGTAATTGAAAATATAATTGTTGAACTCTATACTGTTGAAAATCCTAATTTAGCTAAAGATCCTGGAAATATTAAAAAACTAAAAGATTTAGCGAATGGTGCTTTTGAAGGTATTTACATTAATGAAAATATTTTAGGTATTATTACCTACATTATTAAAGATGTAATGAATAAAGATGGCAGAAAATTTATAGAAATTCAACAAGATCCAAATGTTCAATTACTTAATGGTATTAATTCTAATTTAAATTCTAAATTTGGATCTCAACCCATTTACTCTACTTTGGAAGCAGTAACTTATGATTTTAGAGACTTATTAAGAAAGGATAATAATATGAATATTAATTTACCTAATGGAGCTATTAGTAAATTTAATCAGCCTCAACAATATAAAGATTATTTAGAACAAATTTATCAAAAAATAGAAAAATCTTATGATTACAGTAAAACTTATAATTATGACAATCCATTAATTGCTAAAATTTTAAAACCTTATCTTGATAAATTAGAAAACTATTATATGTTCTATTTATTAACAAATAATGACCCTGATTTTAAATGCGAAAAACAAATGAAATTATTAGATGTCAGTCTTAAATTTATTCAAGCAATGAACCCTAAATTATAAATTTATCAAATAATTTTTATATATTTGTATATTGATAAATGAAAATTATTTTTTTTTGTTAAGACTTTAAACAATAGCCATGTCGATATCTGAAATACCGTGGGTATGAGTAAAGAAGAATTGAGATTCTGATGTGATTTCTATTCCTGTAACTGAACAGATTTGTTGTTGTAGATCTTTTAATTCTTCTACTATCATTTCAAACTCAGTGCCAATTTGACTTCTTTCCTTTTGATCTTTGTAGAGTATTGAATAAATAATGTTATCCAACTCCTTAAAGTTCATTTGAATTCCGTGATAATCTACCGTCATTTTGAGAATCTGATTGAATTCATTCTTTAGATGCATGACAGGTACAGGTTTTTTTCTCTCCTCATTAATCTGAGAAGTTATACTGTCATAACCTTTTTGATAATCAGAAAGAATCTTAATATGTTCAGATTCTTTGGTAGCTTTATCTAACCTATAATTCTTGACAGCTTGTATCTGATCTAAACTTTTTTTTAACTTCCAAATATTAGTCTTACATCTGCTTCTCTCATTAGCTAAAGCTTTCCTGATAACAGATGCAGTTCTTTGTTCAAATTTCTCCTTGGATGATGGATTTGCAGTTTTGAATTCAGTGAAGAATTTAAGATAGCTTTCATCAGGAATAGCCTTGAGTATTTCTTCTCTCTTTTCTATTGTTTCAAACAAATTCATTTCATCTTTCATTTTGTCAAATAAAAAGCTAAGTTTCTCAGAAAAAGTTTTCCTTTCTGTGAAAGCCGTATAGTACTTGTAGAACTGTCCGTGCAACTCATTTTCGCTTAACAAGTTAACACTCAAATCTGAATTGACTACTACAATATCATGCTCTGATGATTGTATAACGTGATGGACACTATCTAAAGTATCTTGAATCAAAGTCATATCATCTTCAGACATCTGATTTAGTGCCATCTTGATCTTCATACCAGATTCATACTTCGGGTCCACAAAAATTGGTAAAAAGTTGGTGTCATTTTTGTAAATAACAATAACCTTTTGTGTAGAGTCAGAAGTTCTAAACTTCTTTATCTTTTTAGAGTCTTTACAATGAAAGGCTCCGATCTCAGCACCTTGCTTATTAAAAGCTAATTGTTGATTCGCTTTAGGGAGAAGAGTCAAAGCATGATATCCAGCTTTAAACTCAAAAATTCCCTGGGCCACATTTAAGGCCGTATTATTTAGTGTTCTCTTAATTGTTGACATGATTAGGTAATAAGGTTTTTGATAAAATGATATTATTCACTTATAAAATTTCAATTTTTTTATTGAACAAATGCCATATCAATATCTGAGTTACCATGAGTATAACTGAAATATGTTTTTATTGATTCAATACCTTCTACAGGAATAGCTAAATTATGATTAATAATATTTAATTGCATATCAGGATCATCTGAAATTAGTTTTTCAAATTCAAGCCCTATTTTAGAACCTCCATCTT
>Ga0115565_10000370_pt1 | contig 39311 bp, 33 predicted proteins | sample COGITO_mtgs_1105_FD_87199 | JGI IMG/M metagenome (GOLD analysis project Ga0115565, IMG submission 87199) | Pelagic marine microbial communities from North Sea - COGITO_mtgs_110530 | ecosystem: Environmental > Aquatic > Marine > Epipelagic | place: Germany:Helgoland, sampling site Kabeltonne... | reverse complement strand
GTGCTGTTGGTGGCATTAAAGAAGTAGTTGTGCATAACGAAACTGGTATTTTAGTACCTGTTAAGCAGCAAACAGAAGCTCCTTTCGAACCTATAAATCCAGATAAATTTGCTAAAGATTTAGCAGATGGAATTAATAAAGTTATTTCAGACCCAGCTTTAAGAAAATCAATGGCAGCAAAAGGTAGAAAAAGAGTTGAAGATCATTTTGATTGGATCGCAATTGCAAAACAAGTGGAAGAATTATACAAATCATTAAAAAAATAAGAAAATGATAAACAATAAAGTATTAGGAATCATATTAGGAGGAGGACAAGGCTCAAGATTATATCCTTTAACCAAAGACAGGTCTAAACCTGCTGTGCCAATTGCTGGTAAATACAGGTTGGTAGATATTCCTATTTCTAATTGTATAAATTCTGATATAAAAAGAATGTACGTGTTAACTCAGTTTAATTCTGCCTCATTAAATGCACACATCAAAAATACATATCATTTCAGTTTTTTTAGTTCTGCTTTTGTTGATGTTTTAGCAGCAGAACAAACCATAAATAGTGATGAGTGGTTTCAAGGAACTGCAGATGCTGTTAGGCAAAGTATGCATCATTTTTTACAAAATGATTTTGAATACGCACTTATTCTTTCTGGAGATCAATTATATCAAATGGATTTTAATGATATGATTAAAAAACATGAAGAAAGTGGTGCAGAAATATCCATTGCAACCTATCCAGTAAACGCAAAAGATGCTACATCTTTTGGTTTATTAAAAACAAATGATGAAAATATTATTACTTCTTTTATAGAAAAACCAGGAGAAGAGTTATTACCCAATTGGACATCTGATGTGGGTGAAGAAATGGATAAACAAGGAAGACACTATTTAGCATCTATGGGTATTTATATTTTTAATAGAAATTTATTAAAAAAATTAATGGAAAATCCTGACACTAATGATTTTGGTAAAGAGATTATTCCACAAGCAATTGATCAACATAAAACATTAAGCTACCAATATGAAGGGTATTGGACAGATATTGGTAATATAGATTCTTTCTTTGAAGCAAATTTAGGGTTAACAGATGATGTTCCTCAATTTAATTTATATGATGATAATGGAATCTATACAAGACCAAGAATATTACCTACATCAAAAATTTCTGGTACAATTTTAAACAAAGCAGTTATTGGAGATGGTTGTATTATTAATGCAGAAAAGATTGAAAGATGCGTTATTGGTATTCGTTCTAGAATTGGCAAAAATTCATTAATATCAAATACATATATGATGGGTAACGATTCTTATGAAACTCTAGAAGAAGTGGCTACGAATAATATCGAAATAATGATGGGTATTGGAGACAGATGTTACATCCATAATTGTATTGTAGATAAAAACTGTAGAATTGGTGATGATGTAAGAATTAATGGAGGAAAACATATAACCAATACAGAAACGGATACGTATTTGGTGAAAGATGGTATTGTGGTGATTAAAAAAGATGCTACAATCCCAAAAGGAACAATCATAGGATAAAATAAACCATATATTTTTATTAAAACGAATTAAACTGAATGCAAAATCAAAGTAGAATTGTTATAGAAAATATTGCGCCCCAAATAAATCAAGGAACGGTATTTATAAAACGTGTTGTAAATGAAATTGTAAATGTAACTGCAGATGTTTTAGTAGATGGACATGATGTACTTCAAGCAAGTTTATTATACAAACATGAATCAGAAAAAAAATGGTCGGAAATTAGAATGCAACCCACTTCCAATGATGGTTATATTGCTAGTTTTCAAACCACAAAACAAGGTTTTTATAATTACAAAATTGAAGGCTGGGTAGATTATGCTTTAAACTGGCAACATGGAATTGGTCGTAAAATCGATGATCATCAACATGTAAATTCAGAATTATTAGAAGGTGCAGAATTACTTGCAGCCATTTTAAAGAAAGTCAATAAAGATGATAAAGCCTATTTAACACATCTTATTAAAATTTTTAAAATTAAAGATGCTTATAATGAAGCTATCAGAGAAGCAATTTCAGAGAGATTAACTCATATTTTAAAAAATAATCCAGAGAAAATTTTAACTCAAAACTCCAATGAATTTGCTGTTTATGTTGATCGATTAAAAGCAAGATTTTCTACTTGGTACGAATTTTTTCCACGTTCAGCATCAGAAACACCTGGCAAACATGGTACGTTTAATGATTGCCACAGACTTTTACCAAGAATAGCCCAAATGGGTTTTGACACCTTGTATTTCCCTCCTATTCATCCTATTGGCGAGGTAAATAGAAAAGGTAAAAACAACACAACAGTTGCACAAGAAGGAGATGTTGGTTCAACTTGGGGAATTGGTTCTAAACATGGAGGTCATAAAGATATTCATCCAGAATTAGGTTCTTTAGAGGATTTTAAAAACTTAGTTTCCGAAGCAAAAAAACAAGGAATTGAAGTCGCCATGGATTACGCATTGCAAGCAGCCCCAGATCATCCTTGGGTAAAAGAACATCCAGATTGGTTTAAATGGAGACCAGATGGAACTGTGCAATATGCAGAAAATCCACCTAAAAAATACCAAGATATTTTACCTATTTATTGGGAAACTAAAGATTATAAAAATCTTTGGCAAGAATGTTTGGACACCTTTTTATATTGGATTGATTGTGGAGTTAACGTTTTTAGAGTTGATAATCCACACACAAAACCTTACTATTTTTGGGGTTGGGTAATTGCAGAAGTTAAAAAAGAACATCCTGATGTGTTGTTTTTAGCAGAAGCATTTACAAGACCAAAAGTAATGCAACAGCTAGCAAAACAAGGTTACACACAATCGTACACCTATTTTACTTGGCGAGATTCTAAACATGAATTGATTGAGTACATAAACGATTTGACAAAAACAAATCAACGTGAATATATGAGACCTAATTTTTGGCCAAATACGCCAGATATTAATCCTTATCATTTACAAGGTGCTCCAGAAAGTAAATATTTGCAACGTTATGCTTTGGCAGCAACTTTAAGTTCTAATATTGGAATTTACGGCCCTGTTTTTGAACAAATGATTGACACTCCAATTGCTGGAAAAGAGGAATATTATATGTCAGAAAAATTCCAATTGTGCAATTACGATTGGTTTAAAGAAAATAAAGTTACTTTCTTAATTTCCAGAATCAATCAAATTAGAAAAGAACAAGAATCCTATCAGCAAACCAATAATATTCAGTTTTTAGAAACTGGTAATGAGCAAATAATCGCTTTTTATAAATGGAATGATGACAGATCAAACGAAACCTTAACAATAATAAGTTTAGATGCTTACCATTCGCAAGCAGGTTCAATTCAATTACCACTAAATGAATTAAGAGTGCCTCATGGACATAAAGTTGAAGTAGTCGATTTAATTACAAGAAATTCTTATAATTGGTATAATGAATGGAATTATGTAGAATTGCATCCAACCTTACCTTTTCATATATTTAAAATTAATAAATAAAAAATGACACAAAAAACGTTTACAAATTCTGATATTGCTATGTTTTCATCTACCAAAAATTGGGAAGAATTAATCGAAAATAAAGAATTTGTAAAGGTTTTATTGTCTGATGTTTTAGAAAAATATATTCAAAAACAACGTTGGTTTGGTGGTAAGTCTAGTAAATTAAAATATATTGAATTAAGTGAATATTTTAAAATTCAGCAAAATGGAGAAATTTATTTTGGTTTAATTTTAGAAGTAAATTTCGAGGAAGCTTTTTATCATCATTATTTCTTACCAATTGCGTTTTCTTCGGATGAAAATTTAGCTGAAGAAAGCAAAATTCTTCCGATTGCATTTAATAATCAAAAAGGTTTTATTGTTGATGCTATTTATTTAGAGTCTTTCAAAAAAGTAGTGTATGAGAGATTGAGTTCTGCTTTACCAATAGATAAAACACCTGTGCAATACCACAAATCAGAAAATTTTAAATTTCCAGATTATGAATCTTCTAAATTTATGGGTGTTGAGCAAAGCAACACTTCTATAATTTATAACAACCAATTCATCTTAAAGTTTTTTAGAAGAATTTATGCTGATAAAAATCCTGACTATGAAATGAGTCGTTTTTTATCCGATAAAAAAGAATTCAAACAAACACCACCTTATGTAGGTAGTATTAATATTATAGATTCGGAAGACACTAATATTACTATTGGGTTAATGCAAAAATTAGTACCCAATAATGGCGATGCTTGGGAGTATTTTTTAAAAGAAATCCATGTTATTTTTAAATCGATCGATGATAAAAAAATAGCTTATAAGGATTTGCCAGATATCAACATTTTTGAACGTAGAAAGATTGTAGATTTACCACCTAAAATTGTAGATTGGGTAGGTTTAAATATGCTTAATAAAGTAGCGTTATTAGCAAAAAGAACAGCGGAAATGCATGTAGCTTTAGGTTCTGAATTTGCAGATACTGCTTTTACACCAACCCACTTTAATGGCGATTACACAGTTTGGTTAAAAAACAGATTAACCTATCAGTTTCAAAACAGACTAAATTTAACCGAAAATAATTTACATAAATTAGAAGGTTATGAATTACAATTAGCCAATGAATTTTTAGAAAATAAAAATATCATTCGTAAAAGGTTGGTAAATTTTGATTGGACAAAATTGAAAGGAGAAAGAATTAGAATTCATGGCGATTATCATTTAGGGCAAATTTTAGTGCAAGATGATGATTTTTGCATTTTGGATTTTGAAGGCGAACCCGAAAGTACCATAAGAGATCGTAAAGTAAAACAACCACCGTTAAAAGATGTAGCTGGTTTGTTTCGCTCATTTCATTATGCTATTTACACCACAATATTTAGTCATCACAAAGAATACAAACAAGAACAAGAAGCGTTGTTTGAATACGCAGAATTATTATACAAATATTTTGTAGCTGTTTTTTTAGAAACCTACAGAGCAGTAACTCAAGAGAATAATTTATCTATTGGTTACACAAACGAAAGAGTTTATTTATTAAAATATTGCTTATTAGAAAAAGCAATTTACGAGTTAGGTTACGAACTTAATTCAAGACCTAAATGGACAATTATTCCTTTAAAGGGAATTGCAAACATTATGAATTCATAAAAAATTATGGCACAAACAATAGCACACAGTCTTTTTACAGAATTTGATATTAATTTATTTAAAGCCGGTAAACATTATCGTTTATACGAAAAATTTGGTTCGCACATTATTACAGTAGATGGTGTTGAAGGAACCTATTTTGCAGTTTGGGCTCCAAGTGCAAAATCAGTTGCTGTAATTGGCGATTTTAATTTTTGGTTAGAAGGCGATCATCATTTAAATGTACGTTGGGATGGAAGTGGTGTTTGGGAAGGTTTTATTCCTGGAGTTACAAAAGGCGCAATTTATAAATATAAAATAAGAAATGCCAGTAACAATGTTACCACAGAAAAAGCAGATCCTTTTGCAAGAAGATGCGAACATCCACCAAAAACAGCTTCGCAAGTTTGGGAAGATGATTATAAATGGACCGATAAAAAATGGATGAAGAACAGAAAGAAAAATAATGCGTTAGATGCGCCTTATGCTGTTTATGAAGTTCATTTAGGTTCTTGGAAAAAACAAATTGATGAGAATAGATTTTTAAGTTATAGGGAATTAGCAGACGATTTAGTAAAGTATGTAAAAGACATGAATTTTACACATGTAGAATTTATGCCAATTATGGAATATCCTTATGACCCAAGTTGGGGTTATCAATTAACAGGATATTTTGCACCAACATCTCGTTTTGGCTATCCAGACGATTTTAAATTTTTGGTTGATAAATTTCACGAAGCTGGCATTGGAGTTTTATTAGATTGGGTTCCATCGCATTTTCCTTCAGACGATCATGGTTTAGGTTTCTTTGATGGCTCTCATTTATACGAACATCCAGATAGAAGAAAAGGATATCACCAAGATTGGAAAAGTTTAATTTTTAATTATGGAAGAAACGAAATTAAAGCATTTTTAATTAGTAACGCCATTTTTTGGTTAGATCAATATCATGCAGATGGCTTAAGAGTAGATGCTGTAGCATCGATGTTATTTTTAGATTATTCAAGAGAAGATGGTGAATGGGAACCAAATATGTTTGGAGGAAATGAATATTTAGAAGCTATCGATTTTATAAAAGAAATGAATGCTGCTGTGTATGAATCTTTTCCTGATGTACAAACAATTGCAGAAGAATCTACCTCTTTTCCAAAAGTTTCTAGACCAATTTACGATGGTGGTTTAGGTTTTGGTATGAAATGGATGATGGGTTGGATGCACGATACTTTGGGCTATTTTCAAAAACCAACTGAATATAGAAAATATCATCAAAACGAATTAACATTTGGTTTAAATTACGCATTTTCAGAGAACTTTATGTTGCCACTTTCACATGATGAAGTCGTGTATGGTAAAAAATCGATTGCTGGTAAAATGCCTGGTGATGAATGGCAAAAATTCGCGAACTTACGTTTATTATACAGTTTTATGTACACACATCCAGGTACAAAATTATTGTTTCAAGGAAGTGAATTTGGGCAAACATCAGAGTGGAATTTTGAAGGTAGTTTAGATTGGCATTTATTAAACTATGATGTTCATAAAGGAGCACAAAGTTTGGTGAAAGATTTAAATAAGTTTTATAGTAAAGAACCAGCTTTGCATCAAAAACAGTTTTCTCATGAAGGTTTTGAATGGATAGATCATGGAGATCATCAAAATTGTATCATGACTTACATTAGAAAAGGAGAAAATGAAAAAGATAATATTATTATTGTCCTAAATTTAACACCAGTTCCAAGAGAAAACTACAGAATTGGATTGCCAAAAGCAGGATCTTTGAAACAAGTTTTTAATAGCGATGACAAAAAATATTACGGAACAAGTAATTATAAAAATACCAAATTAACATCCGAAGAAAAAGAATGGAATAATCGACAAAATTCAATTGAATTAGATTTACCACCTTTGGGAATGTTAGCATTTAAATTTAAATAAGTTATATTCTTACAAGGAAGCACTTTTCCTTGTAAGATATTTGTAATAAAACGGCATATTTTTTTTGTACTTCATAATAAACAAGACACTTTTTAAGACTTTAAAAATTCTCATATATAACTTTAAAAGAAATCCTACTTAATTAATATTTAAATAAATAAACAATATTTTTGCAGACAAAATAAAAATATTCGTAAAATTATCATTTTTAATAAACTGATAAATTGCACGATTAGGCAAGTTTAATAAACAACCAAAATTTATGATTGTTAATACAGAATTAGAACAAAAAGGGAATTTATTCCCAACAGAAATAGTTGATTATAGAAAAGATGTAGACACCTTATATTTTACCACTAAAAATAATGTTGTTTTACAAGTAACTGTTGTTAGAGATAGTGTTATTCGTTTTCGATACGCAACTTCAGGAAAATTTGAAAACGATTTTTCTTATGGAGTTACCATTCACGCATCAAGAGGTTACAGCTTCTTAAAAGTAAACGAAGACGATAAACATTATATCATTAAAACTTCAAAATTAATTTGTAAAGTAGAAAAATCAAGTTTACAAGTTAGTTTATATGATGCTCTAGATAATAAACTTATTAATGAAGACGAAATCGGTTTTCATTGGGAAGAAAGCTATGAATATGGTGGAGACATTGTAAAAATGAGTAAAGCCTGCCAAAAAGCAGAAAGTTTTTATGGTTTAGGTGATAAGCCTGTAGAAGTGAATATGAAAGGAAAACGTTTTGAAAACTGGGCTACAGATTCTTACGCATTTGGTAAAAATACAGATCCTATTTATAAAGCTATTCCTTTTTACACTGCCATTCAAGACAATAAATCGTATGGTATTTTCTTTGACAATACGTTTAAAACCTCTTTCGATTTTGCACACGAAAGAAGAAACGTAACAAGTTTTTGGGCACAAGGTGGAGAAATGAATTACTATTTCATTTACGGACCAAAAATGGAAGATGTAGTTGCAAATTATACAGATTTAACAGGAAAACCTCACAATATGCCTCCACTTTGGGCTTTAGGTTTTCATCAATGTAAATGGAGTTATTACCCAGAAAGTAACGTAAAAGAAGTGACTAAAACGTTTAGAGATTTACAAATTCCGTGTGATGCTATTTATCTAGATATCGATTATATGGATGGTTTTAGATGTTTTACTTGGGATAAAAATTATTTTCCAGATCCAAAAAGAATGGTTCAAGAATTGGAAGATGATGGCTTTAAAACTGTTGTAATTATAGATCCAGGAATTAAAATAGATTTAGAATATGATGTTTTTAAAGAAGCATTAGACAAGGATTATTTCTGTAAACGTGCAGATGGCCCATATATGAAGGGTAAAGTTTGGCCTGGAGAATGTTATTTTCCAGATTATACAAAACCCGAAGTTAGAGAATGGTGGTCTAGTCTATTCAAAGAATTAATTGAAGATATTGGCGTAAAAGGTGTTTGGAATGATATGAATGAACCTGCTGTAATGGATGTTCCTAACAAATCGTTTCCAAATGATGTTCGTCATGATTATGATGGAAATCCTTGTTCTCATAGAAAAGCACATAACATTTACGGAACGCAAATGGCACGTGCAACCTATCATGGTTTAAAGAAATACGCATATCCAAAAAGACCTTTTGTAATTACAAGATCTGCCTATTCTGGAGCACAAAGATATACATCAACTTGGTTTGGAGACAATGTTGCAACTTGGGAACATTTAGCAATTGCCAATAACCAAGCTCAAAGAATGGCAATGTCTGGTTTTTCTTTTGCAGGATCTGATATTGGTGGTTTTGCAGAACAACCTCAAGGAGAATTATTTGCAAGATGGATTCAATTAGGTGTTTTTCACGCTTTTTGTAGAGTGCATTCTTCTGGAGATCATGGAGATCAAGAGCCTTGGGTTTTTGGTGAAGAAATTACAGATATTGTAAGAAAATTCGTAGAATTAAGATACCAATTATTACCATATTTATATACTGCTTTTTGGAATCATATAAATAATGGAACACCAATTTTAAAATCTTTGGTACTTTTTGATCAAGAAGATGTGCATACACATTACAGAAGTGATGAGTTTGTATATGGAGAACATATTTTAGTTTGCCCAATTCAAGAACCAAATGCAAAAGGAAGAAGAATGTATATTCCTAGAGGTAATTGGTATAACCTTTGGACAGATGAAGTTGTAGAAGGTGGAAAAGAAACTTGGGTAAATGCTGAATTAGATAGCATGCCAATTTTTATTAAAGAAGGTGCTGTAATTCCTAAATATCCTGTGCAACAATATGTTGGCGAAAAAGATTTTGATGAAGTTACTTTAGATGTTTATTTTAAACTAGGTAAAGAAAAATCTGAATTATATGATGATGCTCATGATGGATATGATTATAAAAAAGGAAGATATAGTTTACGTAACTTTAAATTAACTGGTAAAAAGAACGAATTTATTTTACAACAGTTTAAGGAAGGAACCTATAATGCTCCTTACACTAAATTCAAAATTATTTTACACAATTTACCTTTCTCAATTACATCAATACAAATTGATAATGTAGAAGTAGAATTAGATAAATCAAATTCGGCTAAATCTCAATGTATTACTGTAGATAAAGAGTTTACAGAATTACATTTATTTGGTAAATAAATTATTTTTTAATAATGCTTTAAATATTAAAGCCTTTCCATGTAGATATGGGAAGGCTTTTTCTATTTACAAATCGTAAAATTCTTTTTCTCTTTTTTTCTTTAATTCTTGCTTTGCACTTTTTTATTCTCTTTGGTAGAGTTCATTGCCCAAGCTATTAAAGCTATTTCTGTTAATAATAATGCTATTTTTAATTTTTTATTTTTACTTACTGCAGCTGTTAAGCCTAATAATGTTGTAGCAATCATAATGTATAGTTTTTTGTTCATTCAAAGATATTATAACATCAACATATATATTAATTCAAATCATTTAAAAAATAGCTCAAATAATTTGAACGGAATATTCTTACAAACTAAAAAATCCAGCTTAAAAAAAGCTGGATTTCTATAATTATTTCAACATTTGAAGATTGTTGACTTCTAAATTGGTAAGTTCTCTCCACCTACCTCTTGGTAAATTCTTCTTGGTTAATTCAGCAAAAATAACTCTATCTAGTTTATTCACTTTGTAACCTACATGTTCAAAAATCTTACGAACAATTCTATTTCTACCAGAATGAATTTCGATACCAATTTCAGTTTTTGGCTCTCCATTTACATAAGAAACTGCATCTATAAACACTTTTTTACCTTCGATAACTACTTCTCCTCTTAATTTTTCTAAATCTCTTAATTCTAGTTTTTTATCTAAAGAAGCGTGGTATAATTTACGAACATTATGTTTTGGATGTGTTAACTTTTTTGCTAAATCTCCATCATTGGTAAACAACAATAAACCAGTTGTATTTCTATCTAAACGTCCAACAGGATAAATACGTTCTTTAGATGCATTTGCAATTAATTCCATAACCGTTTTTCGACCACGATCATCTTCCATGGTTGTAATATAGTTTTTCGGCTTATTTAATAACACATATTTCTTTTGTTCTGGCGTAATTGAAGTTCCGTCAAAACGAACGATATCATCAGGTTGCACTTTATAACCCATTTCTGTAACTAACTTTCCATTTACTTCTACACTTCCATGTTCTATATAAGTATCTGCTTCTCTACGCGAACAAATTCCTGAATTGGCAATGTATTTATTTAAACGTATTCCTGATGATTCATCAGAAGTTTTATTTGGAGTTATTTTTTTGAATTCCTTTTTTACAATTTTCTTGTCTGCAGGTTTTCTATTAAGCGGTTTTTTGCTTTGTGGCTTTCTGCTTAAAGGTGTACTTTTTTTACCATCTTGTCGTCTTCTCGACGAGTTTTTATTTGATTCCATTATTATTAAAATTTTTGCAAAGGTACTCAAATTGCAAATTAATTCAATCTCTCAATTACTTTTTCTAATAATAAAGAAGTATCAATAAAAACAAGACAAAAAACACCAATTAAAAGTAACATTTTTAAGACATTATGTAAAAATCGATATTCATTTCTTCTCGTTGATTTCCAAAGATAAAAAGCAACAAATAATAACGTTACAAAAGCGAAATAAAAATAATACTTCATATAACTTAATGCTGGATATTGAAATAGAAAAAATATTGGAATTAAAGTACAAAACAATAATAATACAGAAAGTTGTTTTGTTTTTTTCTCTCCATAAACAATAGGAAACGTATCATAATTATTGGCAATTGCTCCTTTCATATTCTGTAAATCCTTAATTAATTCTCGAACTACAATTACTAAAAAGAGAAAAATAGCATGGATAAAAATAATATCAGAGAAGTTTTTATAGTAAACGAAAATTACAAAGAAAGGCATTAATGTTAATGAAGTTGCAGAAATTAAACCCGTAAATGGATATTTTTTTAACTTATGAGAATAGAACCAAATGCCAAAAATATACACTGCAAAAAACAAACCTGCTCTCCAAGAAACGAAAAAACCGAAAAGGAAACCGACAAAATTCAAGAAAAAATAAAGTCTTAACTTGGTTTCTTGACGCACATAATTATCCAAACCTGTTTTTAGAGGTCTGTTAATTCTGTCTACTTTATCATCATAAAAATTATTAATTATATAACCAGCTGCAACAACGCAGACTGTGGCTAAAACTATATAATGTAAATGAAGATCAGAAATTACATTGGAAATCGATTTTTCTTTGGAAAAAATAAAGATGGACGCTAAATATTGTGCAAAGATTAAAACAAGAATGTTATAACCTCTAACAACAGATATTAAACTAAATGCTTTTTTTAAAAACGTCTTCATTTTTGGAAGAACTCATAAGAAGGATTCATTAGAACCTATAAACTAATTCTAATTTATAATCTTTTAGGCTTTCTTGCGCTTTTTTATAATCTTCAGTAAATCCTAAAATATAACCTCCACCTCCTGAACCACAAAGCTTTAAATAATAATCGTTTGTAGCAATTCCATTTTCCCAAACTTTATGAAAAGCATCAGGAATCATTGGTTTAAAGTTTTTTAAGACAACTTTAGATAAACTTTTTACATTACCAAATAATGATTTCACATCACCTTGAAGAAAATTTTCTATACAAGCATCTGTATGCAAAGCAAATTCTTCGCTAATCATTTTTCTAAAACCTTCGTTTTTCATCTTATTCATAAAGATGTTTACCATAGGTTCAGTTTCACCAACTTGCTCAGAATCTAATAAAAACACAGCTCCTTTTCCTCTTTTTTGTGATGGAATTCCTGCTGGTTCTATATTTTCTTTCGAATTGATTAAAATTGGTAGACTTAAATAAGAATTTAAAGGATCTAAACCCGAGCTTTTTCCATGGAAAAAAGACTCCATTAAAGAAAATATTTCCTTTAATTTTAGTAATTTTTCTCTGGTTAAATTCTCTAAAACTGTAATTTTATCATCAGCATATTTATCGTAGATTGAAGCCACTAAAGCACCCGAACTTCCAACTCCATAACCTTGTGGAATAGAAGAATCGAAATACATGCCTTTATCTAAATCTTTTTTAAAATCTACAAGATTAAAAGAAACAACATCCGAATTTAAACTAGCAATATGATTGTAAAATTTGTATAAATTTTCGTTGGATTTTTGTGAAATCCCTTCTAATTTTTTTGAAGTTTTTAAGGCGCCTCTATACGCATTAAATGGAATTGCTAAACCTTTAGAATCTTTAATGATTCCATATTCTCCAAACAATAAAATTTTAGCATAAAAAAGTGGACCTTTCATTTTCTTTTTCGATATATACTACAAAAATACGAATAAATAATTAATTGATAATTTGTTATGAATGCTTTAGCCATTCTTTTCATAAAATTTAACTAAATAACTTTCAGCTTTACTAATCATTTTTATAAAAGGTTTTCCAAACACCAACTTTTTCTCCGTTTTTGTATTTCCCTTTTTCTTTTATTTTTCCGTTTTTATAATAGGTTTTCCAAATACCGTCTTTTTCATCATTTTGATATCTTCCAGAATTCATTAACTCTCCAGATTCATAATACATAGAAAATGCGCCTTCTGCTTTTCCTTTTACAGAAGCAACCTCCTTTGCTTTTTTACCAGAAATGAAATAATCTATAATCCATTCCTGTTTTGTTTTTTTTGATGAAATTGAACGATAATACACTGCATTCTCTTTGTTGGTAACATTCCAATTTGCATCAAAATAAACCTTTTCTTGCGCATTTGTAGCAAAAGAAAAGAGCATACATATCCATAAAATAAATCCTATTTTTTTCATAATATTAGGTATTAAAACTGTTTTGCACCAAAACCAACTTGATCACAAATATATTGATTGTTATCACAAAAAACAGCTAACTTACTATCTATAAAATCGTTAACACTTTGTTTTTCATTTTCTGGAAATAAAATATGCACATTGGCACCAGCATCTAAAGTAAAAGAAATATTACTATTTTTTGCTCGTCGATATTCCCAAATTCTGTTGATAATTTCCAACGTATTTGGTTTCATCAAAATAAAATACGGGTTGCTTGTTAACATCATTGCATGCAAAGTCAATGCTTCACTTTCTACTAAATTGATAAATTCTTTGATATTCCCTTCTTGCAAAATTGTAGACATTTTAGCCAAATTTTCATTGGCTTGCAAAAATCTGTTTTCTGCAAAAGGATGATTGATCATTAAGTTATGACCAACAGTACTTGAAACTTGTTTTTCACCTTTATCAACCAATAAAATAACATCTTGATAATTTTCAAAAATAGAATGCACTTTATAAGGAAATTGTACTCCAAACAAATCTGAACTTCCTTCAATTTCTGGATGATTTCCCCAAACAACCAAAGGACCTTCTATACTTCTACTTGCAGAACCTGAACCTAATCTTGCTAAAAAAGATGCTTTTTTGTTGATATATTCTGCTGATAAATTTGTACAAATTTCGTTCTCTAAACTCATCAAACATCTCGCAATTGCAGACAAACCACTTGCTGAAGAAGCAATTCCACTAGAATGTGGAAAAGAATTTTCTGAATAAATCGTCATTTTGTACTCATATATATATGGACAATATTCCTGCACTCGTTTAAAAAATTCTGCAATTTTAGGTTTGAATTCCTCTTTTTGTTTTCCTTCAAAAAACAAATCGAATGTTACAGTTTTAGATGCTGAATCAAGTTCAGCATTCGATTTTCTTTGAAAATCGATACTCGTATTTGTATGACAATTATTCAGTGTAAAACTAATCGAAGCATTTTTTGGAATTTGAGGATTGCTTTTTCCCCAATATTTAACCAAAGCAATATTACTTGGAGTTTGCCATTTAAAAGTAGCTTTTTCAATATATTTTAATGCCGATTTTACTAAAAACTGATCTGTGTTCAAGGTCTAAAAATTTTCACAAAGATAAAACTATTCCTTTTTTAAATTATTATAAATTTGATTTCGATTTTTACATCAATCTAAAAAGCTATATAAAACTTTGAACTTTAAAATAAATACAGATGTTTGGTTTATTTTTTGCATTGTATTTCTAGGAATTCTCTCCTTATTTATTTTCCTGTATATTTTTATTCCTTACAGAACGCGAAAAAGAAATGCAAAAAGAAGACAAGCAAGACTTGATAAAAAGCTGAATAATTTTGAGCGTTTAGGAAAAAAACATGCAAAAGATAAAATTAAAGGTTTAGAAAAAAGCAATAACAAACTAAAGGTTTCTTTAAAAAACGATTTAAACAAATTATTAAGAAGCAATGAGTCTGTAGATTTAGAATCTTTCTTTTCGAATTTTGAAAAATTATATCCCAATTTTAAAACAACTCTTTTTAAAGTTTCTCCAAACTTAACTGCAAATGAATTAAAATTAGCCGCTTTTTTAAGGTTGAATTTAACATCAAAAGAAATTAGTAAACTGTTAAGCGTACATCCTGATAGTGTGAATAAAGCCAGGTATCGTTTAAGAAAAAAGATGAATTTATCTTCTAAAGAAGATTTATCAACCTATATTTTAAACATTTAAATATCAATATTTTAAATACACTGTCTATTCTTTGTCCATTGTGTTTTTTTGGTGTTTAACTCATTTTATACTTCATTTGTTAGAAACTTAAAAAATACAAACCATGAGAATTTTAGAAATTATATTGTTGCTCCTTTCAGTTAGTTTAATTTTTCATCTTTCTATCAGAAAAAATACAACATATAAAAAAATTGAACTCGCAATTATTTTTGGTTTGTTAGCTATTCACTTCATTTTCGGAGGATATAGATGGCAAATGATTCCTATTTATTTTCTTTTATTGATTATTTTATTTTTGATTTTTAAAGAAAAATCGCCTTTAAAAGGAAATTGGTTTTTGAAAAGTTTAAAAATTATTAGCTTCCTTTTCTTGCTAATTATCGGTTTTATATTACCAAGTGCCTTACCCGTTTTTGAATTACCAGAAACTACTGGAAATTATAAAGTTGGCTCACAATACATTCATTTAAAAACAGCTAGAGAAGAAATTATCACAGAAAATCCAGATGATAAAAGAGAATTAATGATAAAGGTTTGGTATCCTGCTATCATCAAAAATGAAGAAAAAGAACCTTATTTAAATGATGGAGATCGATTTAGTTTTGCAGCAAAATATGGTTTGCCAAATGCAACTTTTAATTATTTAGATTATGTAGAAACAAATACTTACATAAATCCAAAGGTTGCTGATAAAAAATTTCCAGTGTTAATTTTTTCTCACGGTTCGTACTCTAAAGCTTCTGGTCATTATGCAATTATAGAAGAAATTGTAAGTCAAGGATATATTGTTTTAAATATCAATCATACCTATGAAAGTACTGGAACTTTATTTCCTGATGGAAGCATAAAACTGTACAATCAAGCATATGACAAAAAATATATCAGCAATCAAAAAACGGCTGAATTAGCTTGGAAAATGCAACAAGATTATGCCAATGCAAAAAATGAAGAAGAACGTTTTATAGCTTCCGAATTTGCATTAAAAAACTATATTCCAGGTGTTATTTCTAAAAGATGGTCTCAAGATATTTCATCAGTAATTGATGAATTAAAAAACTGGAATACAAATTCATTTTTGGCAAATCATTTAGATATTTCTAAAATTGGTGTTTTTGGGCATTCTCAAGGAGGTACTTCTGTTGCACAATCTATTTTAGATGACAAAAGAATTGCTGCTGGTGCAAATTTAGATGGCGTTCAATGGGGAAATATGATAGATACTTTAGTAACAAAACCGTTTTTAAATATTTCTTCTGACTGGAAAGCTCCACATCCAAATTACAACAAATATGCTTACAGAAATGGAGGAACAAATGTTTTTTATGATGCAAAAATCAAAAATTCAGGACATTCCAGTTTTATGGACATCCCTTTAATGATTAATATTCCTACATTGAATGAAGCTGGAACCATTGATCCAAAAGAAGGATATCAAATTATTACTGAAACTGTGGTTTCTTTTTTTGATAATCATTTAAAAAATAAGCAGAATAATATATTAAAATTGAAAGAAAAATATCCTTTACTAGAAATAGAAGTTAAAAAATAACAATTCTTTTATGGTTGATGAAAGCATCATTTCTAAAATTAGAACTGATGCTTTTTTGTTTGTATTTTTGCAAAAATGAAAACCAAAAAAGTTTTTTTATTATTGAATGGCGAAACGCCAAATGAAGTTCCAGATATATCAAAATATGATATGATTTGTGCTACAGATGGCGCTTATCAATATTTTAAAAAACACAATATAACACCCAATTTTATTGCTGGCGATTTTGATTCTTTACAAGAAGTTCCCAAAGAAATTGAATTGATAAAAACACCAAATCAAGATTTAACTGATTTTGATAAAATATTGCAAATCTTGCTTAATAAAGGTTTTACAACAGTTGATGTTTTTGGCGCAAGTGGAAAAGAACAAGATCATTTTTTAGGAAATTTACACACAGCAATTCAGTTTAAAGAAAAACTTAAACTTACTTTCATTGATAATCACAGTCGTTATTTTTTGGCAGATAAAAGCACAGAAGTTTCTGATTGTAAAAACAAAATTGTTTCTTTAATTCCTTTTCCAAAAGCCACGAATATTGTTACTGAAGGCTTGGAATATCAATTAAATAAAGAGGATTTAGTTTTTGGAGAACGAATTGGAACTCGAAATAAAGGTATTCAAGATACGATTCACATCACTTTTAAAAGTGGAGAATTGTTTATTTTCATCAACCATACATAAAAAAATGAGTAGAAAAATAAAATTATTGTGGGATTTTAGAGGTCCAGATGCCAAAGAAACAGCAAAACATCACATAATCCACCTAAAAGAATTTGCAACAATTGAAAATTTAAATTTTCACGAAATCGACATTCAAGAAAAAAACCCAATGTTAGTTGCTGCATTTATTACCGTTGATGAAAAAGATATGAAAATTTACAGAGATGCTTTAAAACCTCAAAGAGGCGAAATTGTTTAATCATATTTTAAAATTAGTTTTTAAACTTCAAAAAAGGTAGTTTTATAAAATTACCAAATCCGATAGAATTGAAATTGAGCTCTTTTTCATTTTCGTTTGACAAAAAAAGCATCCGCATTTAAAACAGGTTTTAATCTTAAAATCCTCAACAAGATTGCTTAAAATAAACTGTATAATTTGATCTTAATTTCTTAAAACAAACTTAATTTATTAAATTTATAGGTAAATAATTATCATTCAAAAAGAAATCAAATGAAAAAATTTAAACTAATCTTATTATTTATCGGGACTATTTTATATAGTTGTCATATAGATAAATCCAATAATAAAATTGAAAACCCAGAGTTTACAAAAAGCGAAACAGAAGCTGACACTTTAACCAAACACGTAAAACCATTTAATGCAGATTTGCCAACTATTGGACTTTTGATGTATAATGGCGTTCTGCAAAGTGAAGTTATTGCAACTTCCGATGTTTTTTCGAAACCGACTGAAGATGGGAAACAACTTTTTAATGTAATTTCAATTGCAGAAACTAAAAACCCAATTACAACAGAAGAAGGAATGCGTTTTGTACCTGATTACACCTTTAAAAACTGTCCAAAATTAACAGCCTTATTTGTGCCAAGTGCTTATGATATGTATGCACAAGTTCACAACAATGAAATTATTAAATTTATAAAGGAGAAAAATAACGAAACAAAATATACTGTGAGTAATTGTGCTGGAGCGCAATTAATTGGAAAATCAGGAATTGCAGATGGGCATAAAATTGTAACTTGGATTGGTGGAGGAGAACAGTTGCAAAAAGATTATCCGAACTTAAAGGTACAAGATGATAATTTGGTGACTTTTGTGGAAGATGGTAAATTTAGTTCATCAAATGGAAATTTGGCAAGTTATATTTCCGCATTAAATTTAGTAGAAAAAATGTCTAGTCCAGCACATAGAAAGTTTGTTGAAAGCTATTTATATTTAGATCGACTTCAAAATTGGAAAGATAATCAACTTCAAAAATAGCATCAAAAGCGATGCAATTACTTGATTTAAAAATAAATAATAGAAAAAGTTTAGAATCTTAAAAAATAAAAAAACTGAGTAAAATTTAAAAATGCAGACAACCAAACTAACTTCTAAAAGTGTTTTACCATTAACCTGCACAAGATCTGGCACTTGCTGTTTTGGGAAAGCTGTTATGTTAAATCCTTGGGAAATAGTTTGTTTTAGCCAAGCAAAAAAAATTACGCCCAAAGAATTTAGAGATTTGTATATAGAATTTGGTGGAATTCAATTACTTTTTGACGGAAAAGAGGATAAAAAAGGGCAAAAATCTTGTAGCCAATATATTCCTGATTTTGGTTGCAGTGTTCACGAAGGTCGTCCATTAGCTTGTAGATTATATCCTTTAGGTCGTCAAATTCAGTTTGAAAAAGCCGAATATATTTTTGAAGGAACAAATTTTCCTTGTTTAACAGATTGTGCTGAAGTTTTAGAGTTGCCAAAAATGTCTGTTGGTAATTATTTAAAAGGACAAAAAGCAGATTTATTCGAAAAAGCACAAGATGCATATTTAATTGTGATGCAAAACATTGCTGATATTGGTTTTGAGTTATTTTTAGATTCAGGACTGTCTGAATCTGGAGATACAAAAACTATAAAAGAATGGCGAAATCTAGGAAATGAAACTCCTGAAATAGTTGCACAAAAAATCGGCAAAGATTGGTTAGATGCTTTAATGATTCCAGAAATTACGGATGAAATTGAAAACCCAGTAGCATTTTCAAAAAAACATAACGATTTGCTTTTAGAAAAAGCTCAACAACAATTTGGAAGCCTACAAACTTTTGAAGAATTGCACAAAGCATCTGTTTTAATGATTGCAATTGCATTACATTTAGCAAAAGGTTTAGGTGCAAACACCAAAGAAATTGCTGAACATTGGATTGAAACTGCGATAAGTTTTGGTGGTAAAGAGTAAGAAATAAAAGAAGTAATTATGGTCTATTTCCACTTAATCCCACAACCAACACTAGGTTTCTGATTTTCTAAAACTGGCTTATTTTCTAATAAATTGTCTAAAGCTTTTCTGATATCTTTTCCTGTAACAGGTTTTCCATTTCTAGGTCTTGAATCATCTAACTGTCCATGATAAACAGCTTTTAAATTTTCATCAAAAGCATAAAAATCTGGAGTACAAGCAGCATCATAACTTTTAGCTACTTCCTGGGTTTCATCATACAAATATGGAAAAGGGTAGTTTTCATTTTTTGCTAATTGCTTCATCAACTCTGGAGAATCTTGAGGATAATTATCAACATCATTCGCGCTTATTGCTATAAAATTTATTCCTTTTTGATGATATTCATTCGCCATTTTTACTAATTCTTTATTCACGTGAATTACAAACGGACAATGATTACAGATAAACATAATCACAGTTCCTTTTCCTCCTTTTAATTGGTGAAGAGAATATTTTTTATCATCAACTGTATTTAATAAAGTGAAATCTGGAGCTTTTGTTCCGTTCTTAAATTCGTTAGATTCTTTTCTTGCCATTATAAATTAGTTTTTAGTTCTTGGTATTTAGTTGTTGGTTTGTCATTTCGAAATGAGCTTTTTCAGCGATTGAGAAATCTCATTATACTCAACTCTAAAAAGCGATAGCTTTATGTGATTTCTCCTAAAGTCGAAATGACAAAACTGTGTCTTATCTAGTTTCTTTTATTACTTATTGACATTATTTTTCAGCCAACGCTTGCGCACAAATATAACCACCTGTCCAAGCATTCTGGAAATTAAAACCTCCTGTAACTGCATCAATATTTAAAACTTCCCCTACAAAAAATAGATTTTTATGTTGTTTACTTTCAAAATTTTTAAAGTTAATTTCCTTCAAATCAACACCACCAGCAGTTACAAATTCGTCTTTAAAAGTAGTTCTTCCATTGGCATTGTAAATTCCTTTTGTGAGTTCGTTTGTTAATTTTTCTAATTGAAAACTATTTAAATCTGCCCAATTTTGATTTTTAGAAATCCCAGAAAACAACACAAAACGCTCCCACAATCTTTTTGAAATTTCTGTAAATGGAGATTTTAAAATCACGGTTTTTCGGGGTTCTTTCTTTTTTAAGTTTAATAAAACATTCAAAACTTTATCTGCTGGTCTAGAAAGCCAATTCACTTCTACATTATATTGATAGTTTTTTTCAGCCAAAATTCTAGCGCCAAAAGCAGAGAGTTTTAAAACAGCTGGCCCACTCATTCCCCAATGTGTGATTAATAAAGGCCCAGAAGCTTCTAACTTTGTTCCGACTATATTTACTGTAGCATTTGGCGCAGATGTTCCTAATAAATCCACCAAACGTTTGTCATTAATATTAAAGGTAAATAATGATGGAACAGGCTCAATTATAGAATGATTCAACGTTTCACACAATTCCCAGACTTTTTTAGAACTTCCTGCAGCAATGACAACTTTATCTGCCTCAAAAACTTCCTTTTTACTGGTGATGATCCATTTATCTTCTTTCCGATGAACTTTATTTACACCACAATTCGTAATCACTTTAATTCCTAATACATCTACAGATTTTTGAAAACAATCTATAATTGCCTTGCTTGTATTTGCTTCAGGAAAAACCCGATTATCACTTTCTATTTTTAACGGAACTCCTCTATCATCAAACCATTCAAAAGTATCGCCTGTCATAAATTTATGAAAAGGTCCTAACAATTCTTTTTCTCCTCTTGGATAAAACTTCACCAATTCTTTAGGTTCGAAACAGGCATGTGTAACATTGCATCTTCCACCTCCAGAAATTTTTACTTTTTGTAAAACATCGTTCGATTTTTCAAGAATAGTAATCTCTAAATCTGGATTATTTTCTTTAGCATTTATAGCTGTAAAATATCCTGCAGCTCCACCACCAATTATAATAACAAACGGCCCCCTTTTATCCCCCAAAGGGGGAATTCCAATCTCATTCAATTCTTTATGTTCCATATATATTTTATGTTTGTTACTAGTTTCCTCCCTTTGGGAGGATTAAGGTGGGCTTTATCATTTCTTGATAGTTAAGAACGGTTTCATAGCCTTTTTTCTTAAAATATTTTGGGGTTTCTTCATTTCCTGTAACTAATACAAAATCTCCTCCCCAAGCCCCAAGACTTTTTATTTCTCCTAAATTATAATCAGAAAAAAGTTTTTCTTTAACAGGTTGTAATTTTATAATTGAACTGATAATTTGTTCGTGCTCAACAATTAAAGTATTTAAACCTTTTACAGATGTAGCTTTTAAAAATGCGTCCGAAATTTCGGAAATTCTTTTAATTTCTTTCTCAAAATTGTTTCCACTTTCTCTAAATTTTGCAATTCCTTCTTTAGAATCTTGTTTTTGATTTAGAAATACAAAAAATATATTTTCTTTAAATTTCGGATTAAATTCAACCTGAGTTACTATTGGTTTTTTCTCTTCAATTTGATAAAAAATAGGCGAATCATTTTGAGCGCAAGCAATGTCATAACCACTTCCTTTAAAAGAGTTCCAAAGTAATTGAAAAGCATCTACTTTTGCCCAACTAGCAATTGAGTTTATTAAGGTTGATGAACTGCCTAAACCCCAATTTCTGGGGAAAGTTAAGGTTGTTTTTACAACAAAACCATTTTCTGTATTTAAAAAATCGGGATTTAATCTTTTAGCTTCTTTTAAAATTTCTAATAATGTTTCTGCTATAACTTCTGAGCTTCCTTCTTTATAAGCATTAAAAGAGCAATTTACCAAACGTAATTTTTTGAGATCAAAAATAGCTTCGAACCAACATTCGCCAGTATTTGTGAAACTTCCCCAAATAATTTGCGGCTCTTTTATTTTTTGAACACTTAAATCTTGACCAAATCTTGTTGAAATTGCCAACGATTTTGCGCCATCTAAAACCAGATATTCACCTGTTAATAATAATTTTCCGTTTGAATAATAATTCATTTTATTTTTTTCAATCAATTTAATTTAATTCAATTCAATGGGCTGAAGCCCATTGCTATTCAATATGAATATTCAAATTAAATTTTCTATTTATTTATCATCAAATAATTTAAAATCATATTTTAATATCAATTCTTCATATTCTTCTTGATACGTTTTTTTTTTCTATGATGATTTTCTTGATTTTTAACATAATCTCTAACTTTATCTAAAATAGATTCAGAAACCGAAACTGCAAAATATTCACTTTGCCATTGAAACTTGTTTTTGGTTAATTTTTGCTGATTAATCCAAAAAGAAGATTCTCCTTTTATCAACTGCATTACCTTTTCTATGGTTTGGTCTGTTCCTAAAGAAACTAAACAATGGCAATGATCTGAATATCCGTTTATAAAATCAATATGAATTCCTTTTTTAATTGAATTTTCTTTGATGTGCCTCCATACTTTTTGTCTAATCTCTTTTGTTTCCAAAAACGGAACTCTATTTTTTGTGCTCCATACAAAATGAATATAAACTTTTATGAATGGCATATTTTTATGAATATTCAAGAATCAATGGGCTGAAGCTTATTGCTATTTAATTGAATGCTATGCAAAATCGAATCCTGTTGAATCGCGTCCTACTTTAGCAGGATAAACAATTTGATTTATAGCTTTTATAAAAGCTATAAATCAAATTGTTTAAAATGATGTGTAAAATGTTTTACTTGAAACTTTTTCCATTCTTCAAAATTCAATTCTCCAAAAAACGGATGCACCACTGTTCTGTTTTCATCTTGTTTAAAAACTAATAAAAAAGATTGTAATTGATATAATAAATCATCAATGGCAATATCTATAGAACTAAATTTTAATTTAGATTGTTCATCAGCAATATAAGAAGCTTTAAAACCGGTTTGTAATTCATTTTCAGTTTGTAAAAATGGTTTTCTTCTTGCCGTTTTTTCATCAGAAACAAACACATTTACATTCCATTTTCCATTGGCAATTTGAGTTACAGCACTTAAATGTTCTATCATTTGTTGTGCATTCATTTGCCCGAAAACTGGTTTTGAATCTTTACTTAAAGAAGATAATTTATATCTAATAGTATCAAAATCTAAAAAATCAACCCAATTAACTCTAGGTTTTCTTAAGCTTTTTAATTTTTCTACAACTGCAGAATGTGAAACTGTTCTTTTATCAAAATAAGCAGTTATGGTTTCTTTTTCTTCAACAGTGGCATCAAACTGGTTTAAGATATTTTGCAAGTGCATTTTCATGTGTCCATGCTGAATACCTTTTGTAGTTAAGGCTCTTAAAGCTGCAAAGTTTTGCGCTAAACCTGCTGCTGCAATTATTTGCATTAATACTCTTGCTGAAGGTTTCTGTAATAATTCTAAAGAAAATTTAGCCATGGGATGCAAGGCTGTTAAACCTCCAACAGTTCCTAAGGCTAAAGGAACTTCTATCCAAAATTTAAAAATTCCACCATCAATAGTACAATGAGATAAACTTGAATAGGAACCATTTCTAGAAGCATAGGCATGTGCACCAGCTTCAATGGCTCTGAAATCGTTACCAGTTGCTAACACAACAGCATCAATTCCGTTCATAATTCCTTTATTATGTGTAACTGCTCTGTAAGGTTCAATTTCAGCAATTTTTACAGCTTGATAAAAATTCTCTGCAAATTTCTGCGGATTTTCTCCTCCCAAATCCTCAATTTTACAACTTACTTCTGCTCTTACCAAACATTCAGGAACGTAGTTTGATAAAATGCTCATCACAATTTCTATCTCATCATTTTCAAACTTTTTGGCAATTGCTTCTAAACAAGAATTGATAAAGTTTGCACCCATTGAATCTTTCGTTTCAAAAGTGATGTGCAATTGATAATAGTTGGCTAATTTATCAGTTTTATCAACTAATTTAATCTCTAAAATTCCACCTCCACGTTTTTCCATATTGGTAGTGATGGAAGCTGTTGCAGCAAATAATTCAGTTTTATTTTTATTAAAGTAGTCTTTTAAATCTTCTTTTTTACCAGCAAACATAAAATGGACTTGCCCAATTTTTGTAGTGCCAATTACAGTTGTTTTAAAACCACCTCTTGTACTCCAAAATTTGCCAACTAAAGAAGCTGCAGCAACTACAGAGCTTTCTTCTAAAACCATAGGAATAGTATACTCCCTATTATTAATAATAAAATTCGGAGCAACCCCAAAAGGCATATAAAAATTTGTAATCGTATTTTCTATAAAATCGTCATGAAGTTGTTGCAATTTTTCGTCATCATTCCAATATTGTTGAATAACTTTTAGAGCTTCTGAAGAGTTTTTGAAATAGTTTTTCACCAACCAATCAACTTTTTCATCCTTTGAAAACTTGGAAAAACCAGAAATAATTTTACTCATTTTTTTAATCTATTAAAAACAAATATAAATGAAAGTTTTACAAAGTTCTTATATATTTAAAAAAGACTTTATAAGTAAAATTTTTTTTTTACTAAAGTGATAAATGTTTAACCTCTAATGTGTTTATATATTAAAATCTCTAAAATTTAATAAAATTAAGATAAAGTAGATAATGAATAAGATTTAGCAATTAATTTATAAGAAAAAATTATCACTAAAATCGCACAAATAAAAGTATTACTATTAAATTTGTGTGTATAATATTTTAAAATATTTAATTATGAAAAATCTAGGTATATTAATTTTAGTTGTTGGTTTTTTTAGTAGTTGTGCAGTTGTAAGACCAGGAGAAGTGGGTATTAAACAAACGTTAGGAAAACTATCTAAAGAAACAAAAACACAAGGAACAGTAATTTACAACCCTTTAACTAGTAAAGTGTTAATTGAATCTACAAAAACAAAAAATATTAAATTATTTTTAAGTTTACCTAGTAAAGAAGGTTTAAGTGTAAATTCTGAAATATCGATTTTATATCGATTAGAAGCCAATAAAGTTGCCTCTGTTTTAGAAAACTTAGGGCAAGATTATGAGTCTGTAATTACCAGTGTTTTTAGGTCTGCAGCATCCGATGTTTGTGCACAATTTTTCGCAAAAGATATGCACTCAGGAATGCGTTCTATCATTGAATTGGAAATCCTAAAAAAGATGAAAATCAATTTAGAAAAACAAGCAGATGGTATTGAATTAATTGGTGTTTTAATGAAACAAATTCAACTCCCTGCAGGTTTAGCACAATCTATTGAAAGAAAGCTACAAGCAGAACAAGATGCAATGCGTTTAAAATTTGTTTTAGAACAAGAAACTTTAGAAGCTGAAAGAAAAATTATTAATGCAAAAGGAGAAAGAGATGCACAATTAATTATTGCAGAAGGTTTAACTCCTGGTATTTTAAAATTAAAAGCTATTGAAGCTTTTAGAGAATTGGCAAGATCTGCTAATGCAAAAACAATAATTACAGACGGAAAAACTCCTTTAATTGTTGGTGCAGATGAAATAAAAACTAAAAAAGAAGAATAAATTAAAAGTAGTTTGTTATTAAATTCAATTATTCTCGATATTACTATTTATAGTATCGAGAATTTTTTTGCTTAAAAACCAGTATCAAATAAATAATCTGCTTTCAAAATCTACAATCTTTAAAACTTCCATAAAATTGACTCTTTTTTTCACAATAATTTCGTAAACTTGAGCAACTTTTATTAAACTAAAGTCTCAAATGAAAAACACAATCATTTTAGGAACTATCTTACTTATGATAGGCTGTACAAAAAACACCTCAAACAACTCAACAAACACCACTTCTAACAACAAAGAAATTACGCTCGAAGAAATTTGGGATGGTACTTTTTCGCCAGAAAGAATGAATGCTTTAAACTCTATGAATGGCAATTTTTATTCACTTTTAAATAGCGATAAAGATTCTAAAACAACTACTGTAGACAAATATAGTTACGAAACTTTAGAGAAAGTTGAAACCATAGTAAGCAGTGCAGATTTCAATGAACTTTCCTCTTTTTCTTCTTATAGCTTTAATAATGATGAAACAAAAATCATTTTAGGAACTGATTTTAAAAAGATTTTTAGACGCTCTTATAGTGGTACATTTTATGCGTATGATGTTGCTTCAAAGAGCTTAACTTTAATTGGTGAAAATATTCAAGAACCTATTTTTTCTCCTGACAATGAAAAAGTAGCGTATGCAAAAGACAACAATATTTTTATCAAGGATTTTGCTAGAAATACAATTATTCAAGTTACCAAAGACGGAAAAAAGAATCATATTAAAAACGGAATTACAGATTGGGTTTACGAAGAAGAATTTGCGTTTGTAAGAGCTTTTGAATGGAGTAACAATAGTAAATATTTAGCTTTTTTACGTTTCGATGAAACCGATGTTCCTACTTTTTCTATGGATTTGGTTGGTTCTGAAAATTATCCAAATCAATTGGTTTTTAAATACCCAAAAGCAGGAGAAAAAAATGCCGAAGTTACTTTACAAATGTTTACGTTATCAAACAGAAATACTAAAAAAGTTTCTTTAGGTGATTATGAATATATTCCAAGAATAAAATGGTCTAATAATGATGCAATTTTAGTAGCTACTACTTTAAATCGTCATCAAAATGAATTAAAACTTCATAAAGTAAATGCATTAAGGAATTCTTCAAGCATTTTACTGAGCGAAACTGATAAAGCCTATATTGATATTACAGATAATCTTACATTTTTAGTTGATAACAGCTTTATTTGGACTAGCGAAAAAGATGGTTTTAATCATATTTATCATTATGATTTTAATGGAAACTTAATCAATCAAATTACAAAAGGAAATTGGGAAGTAACCAACTATTATGGTTTTAACGCTACAAAAAAAACTATTTATTATCAATCTGTAGAAAACGGCTCTACAAATAGAGGCGTATATTCGATTGATTTAAATGGAGAAAACAAAAAACTTTTAACCCAAAAAGATGGGCAAAATGCTGCTGCTTTTAGTACAAATTTAAATTTCTTTATCAATACTTTTTCATCTTCTGAAACACCACCAATTTACTCTTTATACACTGCTGAAGGCGAAATGCTAAAGGTAATAGAAGACAATGCTGAACTAAAAGAAGATTTATCCGAATATAAAATCAGTCCTAAAGAATTTTCTACCATCAACATCAATGGAAATGATTTAAATATGTGGATGATAAAACCATTGGATTTTGATGAAAATAAAAAGTATCCACTATTAATGTTTCAATATTCTGGACCTGGCTCTCAAAAAGTTGCTAATAGTTGGAATGATTCCAATGATTATTGGCACAATATGTTAGCACAAAAAGGCATGATTGTAGTTTGTGTTGATGGACGAGGAACAGGATTAAAAGGAGCCGATTTTAAGAAAGTAACTCAAAAAGAATTAGGGAAATTTGAAGTTGAAGACCAAATTGCTGCCGCTAAAAAATTAGCAGAACGTTCTTATATTGATGAAAATAATATAGGAATCTGGGGTTGGTCTTATGGAGGTTTTATGAGCACAAATAGTCTTTTAAAAGGTAATGATGTATTCTCTACAGCAATTGCTGTTGCTCCTGTAACTTCTTGGCGTTTTTACGATTCTGTGTATACAGAAAGATATATGCAAACTCCACAAGAAAATGCAAGTGGCTATGATGATAATTCGCCTATAAATTATGCTGATAAATTAGAAGGAAATTATTTATTGGTTCATGGAACTGGAGATGACAATGTACATGTGCAAAATAGTTATAGAATGATAAATGCGCTAATTGAAGCCAACAAACAATTTGACATGTTTATAGTGCCAGATAGAACGCACTCAATATCAAAAGGAAAAAATATGCGTTTAAATTTATATACAAAAATGACTAATTTTTTAGAAGAAAACTTAATTAATACATCAAATTCATCAACCAAATAAAATACAAATATGTTAGATAAAGGAGTTAGTACAACTGTTGAAGACCCACAAATGTTTGGTCATCCAAAAGGATTGTTTTATTTATTCTTTGCAGAGTTATGGGAGCGTTTTAGTTTTTATGGAATGAGAGCGTTATTAACGCTTTATATGGTAAATGAAATATTTAAAGCAATCGCAGAACGTGATACAGCTACTGCTGTTGTTTATGCTTCTTATGGTTCTTTAGTATATGCTTCTACTGTTATTGGAGGTCAAATTTCTGATAAGATTTTAGGAATGCGTAGTTCAATTTTTTTAGGAGGAATTTTAATGGCAATTGGTCATTTTGTTTTAGCCATCGAAAACGATATGGCATTTTTTACAGCATTGGCATTGATAGTAGTTGGTAATGGTTTCTTTAAACCAAATATTTCCACTTTTGTAGGTGCCTTATATAAAGAAGGTGATGTTAGAAAAGATTCTGGATTTACAATTTTTTATATGGGAATTAATATTGGTGGTTTTGTTGCTCCACTTTTATGTGGATGGCTAGCTGCAGAATATGGTTGGCACTATGGATTTGGTTTAGCTGGAATTGGAATGATGGCAGGATTAATTTTCTTCTGGAGTGGAATTAAAAAGAATGTTTTTGGTGACAAAGGAATGCCTCCAAATCAAGAAATTTATGAAAAAAAGATAGTTGGTATTCCTCAAAAAACACTAGTTCCAATTATAGCTGTATTATTCGTGCCTATAATTGCTTATTTACTTGCTTCATGGCAAGCTAATTATGTAGGTGGAATCTTTAAATTTATAGGTATTGCAGTTTTAGCATATCTAGGTTATATTATGTATAGCTTAGATAAAGTTGCACGTAAAAAATTATTTATGGCAGTATTAATTACATTTTTTATGACACTTTTCTGGGGTTTTCATGAATTATCAGGGAGTGTAATTACACTTTTTGCCTCTAGAAATGTTAATTTAGATGGTATAATGTCTGCTGCTCAAACAAATGCATTAAATTCAATGTTCATTATTATTTTAGCAATTCCTATTTCTTTGCTTTGGGGATATTTATCAAAAAACAAATTGAACCCAAGAACTCCATATAAGTTTGGTCTTGGACTTCTTTTAGCTGGTGCAAGTTTTTACATATTATCTATTAGTGGTGCTTGCGCAGATGAAAATGGAATGGTTCCTTTTGCTTATTTACTTGTAATGTATCTTATAATTTCTATTGGAGAATTATTTATGTCTCCTGTTGGTTTATCAAAAATAACAGATTTATCTCCAAAAAATATTGTTGCTTTTATGATGGGTGTTTGGTTTTTATCATCTGCTTTTGCTTTTCAAATTGTAGGTTTTATCTCAGAGCAACTAGCTATAGAAAATGTTGAAGGACAAGTTGCAAACCCTTTAGATACTCTAAGTGTTTATACTGATGGATTTCACTTAATTGCTTTGTATGCTCTTGGAGCTGGAGCAATTGTATTATTATTTTCTCCATTGATGAAAAAATTAATGGGTAACGTTCATTAAAAATATAAAAATTCCAAAACCTCATAAACTAAAATTTATGAGGTTTTTTATGCACAACAACCAAAGAATTTTAAAATTTACCAATAATTATTAACTTTGGCACATCCTTTGTAATTTATAAATTATGAAAAAAACACTTTTACTACTCACATTTATAGCTTTAAGTTTTGCAACAAAAGCACAAGATAAAATAAATTGGCTTTCTTTTGAAAAAGCAATTGAACTCAATAAAGAAAATCCGAAACCTATTTTAGTTGATATTTATACAGATTGGTGTGGATATTGTAAAAAAATGGATAAAGAAACATACGATAATAAAGTAATTATAAAGTATATCAATGAAAATTTTTATGCCATTAAATTAGATGGAGAAGGAAAAGAAGATATTACTTATAAAGGACATACTTTTAAATATAAAAAAGATGGCAGATCTGAATATCATGAATTATCTGCTGCTTTGATGGAAGGGAAATTATCTTACCCAACCACAATTTTTATGACAGAAAAAGAAGAAATGTTGCAAAAAATTCCTGGATATTTAACGAAAGAAAAGTTCGAAATTATACTAGCTTATTTCAAAACAAGTGCCTATAAAGACAAAGAATGGGCCGATTTCGAAAAAGCTTTTAAAAGCAATTTATAAAATTATTCCCTTAAAATATAAGCTCCATTTTGTCCTGTGTGATGAAATGGAGTTTTTTGTTGTCTACATATTTCTTCCCATTTGTTTATGTAACTTTTGTAGTTATTACCATCTGCAATAATTTGTTTTGGTTGCAGGGTTTTTATCAATCTTTGTAAATTTACTTTTGGAGAATATTGCAAAATTACAATCGGATTTTTTAGATTTTTCATATGGTATATTCCTAAACTATCTACTATTAAAATTGACTGTTTTTTAAATTCTAAAATATTTAAAAACCCTTGTCTGTATGATGATTCCACGTTTTCACCAACTTGATAAGAAACCATAGCATTTGTATTTCCTATAGCCAAAGAATCCAAATCGTGATGAACCAATACCTTTACTCCTGCTCTATTTGCTATTATAGAATTTCTACTTTTATGAAAAACAATAAATTCGTTTTTACTTTTATTTTGATGATTTTCAAATAGAAAAATACTTTGAATAATTAGTAAAGATGCTAAGAAGTAAATCAATTTTTTAGCTGATTTTTTCATCAAAAAATAAACTCCGAAAATAATTGCTAGATAGATGGCCAACATCATTATAAAAGAAAGGGAAATGTCTGTAAATAAAAATTGTTCCTGCTTAGAAATCCAACTTACAAAACTGTTCATTAAAGAAATTACTCCTCCATAAATATCAACTAGAAATTGAGGAAGAAAATCTGCTAAGGATAAAATTATAATAATAATTCCACCAATTAAAATTGCTCCCAAAAATGGAATTATTAATAAGTTTGATAACAAAAATAGTCCTGGAAATTGATGGAAATAATATAAACTCAAAGGCAAAACTCCTAATTGGGCAGAAATAGAAATTGTGAATAGCTGCCAAGCTTTAGTATCTAATTTAAACCTTGGTTTGTAAACTTTATACAATTTTGGTTGAATCCAAACAATCCCGAAAACTGCTAAATAACTTAATTGAAAACCAACATCAAACAAAAACATTGGTTTAAAAAGCAATAAGAAAAACATGGATGTTATCAAGGAAAATAAAATGACATTTTTTCTTTTAAATGATAAACCAACTGCCAAAAAGGTAAACATTGCAACTGCTCTTACAACACTTGCAGACAAACCTGCTACAAAAGCAAACATCCAAAGTAGCAAGATTAAGAGAATTGTTTTTAAAATTCGTCCGTTTTTCAACCTCTCTAATGGTTTTAAAAACCATGACAAAATCAATAAAATAATACCAACATGCAACCCAGAAACTGCCAAAATATGGATAGCTCCTGCTTTTGAATAATCATCAATCAATTCTGTAGAAATATCTTGTCTTTGTCCTAATAATAGTGCATTTAAAACTGCTAATTCATCAACCTTAAAATTATACTTTTGGAGTGACTTTTGAACTTTATCTCTAAAACTTGCTGCAACACCAATTAACGAAAACTGATCTAAACCCAAACTTTTAAAATCATCTGTATCTAAAAATATCTGTTGATGAATATTTTGTTTTTCTAAATAGAATTTATAATTAAATTGATGTGGATTTAAAGGAGCATTTATCGCACTGAAATCTGGTTTTGCAAACAATAATTCATCAACCTTTAAAGGATTTGAAGTACTATCTTTTGTAATATTTAGTAATATTTTTCCTTTTGTCTTTAAACTATCAACCTGTAAAATTGTTGCTTCATATTTATGATGATACAAACTTGGTTTTAATACTTTTTGAATCTTTAAAATCACGGAGGAATCTTCTCTTATAGCATGTTGATAATAGTTTTTATAATTTGTATCATTATTAAAAAACACAGCTGAAATTCCCAATAAAAAGAAAAGGAAAAATGCTAAAAAAGATCTACCAATTTTCTTTGGAATGATAAAAAATAAAATTGCAATTAAAATTAGTAAGCAAAATAAGTTTGTAAAACCAAAAACCCATATTTTAAGATAGAATTGTACCAAAATTCCAACAATTAAAAATACAATAAAATGTAAGGGTAAATAATTAAGTACCTTTTTCATAGCTAGTTAAAGGTAGTAAAAATTTAATTGAAGTAGTAACTTATTAATTTCTAGATGTTTTTAGAGTTTTAGAGAATGCTCTTATAACTTAAAAATAGTCTTCGATAAGCTCTGACTGACAAACGATCAATTAAATGTGATTGGATATAATTTAAATAAGAATATTGAATAGAAAATAGAGTTTAAAGAAATTCACAAAACTCTAGTAGCTTTCACAAACGCTTTCGCCCAATATTTTTGAGATAATAAAGAAACAATAACACCTTTGGAAGTTGTGGAATGTATAAACCTAATTTGTCCATTTATATTGGAAACTACCAAGCCAACATGATTGATGTTTTTATAACTTTTCTTAGTTTTAAAAAACAACAAATCGCCTTTTACCACTTTTTTTAAAGAGATTTTTTTGCCTTGTTTTGCCATCTCTCTAGAAACTCTTGGTAGTTGAAAATTTTCTTCGCCAAAAGCCACATAAATTACTCCAGAACAATCCATTCCTCTATTGGTTGTTCCTCCATATTTATATTTTACACCTTTGTAATTTAAAGCATTTGCTAAAATTTTATCGGCTTTTGAAACTGACTTTTTTGAATTTTGAATCCCGGTTTTTGAAGCTCCACAACTCATAAATAGTATTGTAAAAACCAGAAGAAATAAACTATTTTTCATGGACTTTATTTTCTTAAACCTTCCACAATTAATTTTGCTGTTTTTGCTGATGCTCCGACTCCTCCTAACTTTTTCTCTAATTCAAAATAATCTAAAAATAATTTTTCACGATGTGAAGTCTCTAAAATTTTAGCGAGTTCTCTTTTAAGGTTTATTCTTGTAAAATCGTCTTGAATTAATTCTGTAACCACTTCTTTATCCATAATTAAATTAACCAAAGAAATATATTTTAAGGTAACAATTCTTTTTGCAATTTGGTAAGATATTGAGCTGCCTTTATAACACACAACTTGTGGCACTTTAAACAAAGCTGTTTCTAAAGTTGCAGTTCCAGAACCTACTAATGCTGCTGTAGAAACTGATAATAAATCGTATGTTTTGTTATTGATAAAACTAACTTTTCTGTTTCCAATAATGGTATCATAAAAAGAAAAATCTTGACTTGGAGCACCAGCAATTACAAATTTATAATCAGGAAAAACATCTACTAAATCTAACATAACAGCCAACATTTTAGTTATTTCTTGCTGCCTACTTCCTGGTAATAAAGCTATAATTGGCTTCTCACCTAAATCGTGTTTTTTTCTAAAATCTTTAATACTAACTTGCTCTCTATTTGCAATTGCATCGATTAAAGGATGCCCAACAAACTCAACTTTATAATTGTATTTTTTGTAAAATTCCTCTTCAAATGGTAAGATTACAAAAAGTTTATCTACATCTCTTTTAATATCTTTTATTCTGCCTGCTCTACTTGCCCAAACTTGTGGAGAAATATAATAATTGGTTTTAAAACCTTGCAATTTTGCCCATTTTGCAATTCTTAAATTAAATCCTGAATTATCAATAAAAATAAGCACATCTGGTTTAAATTCAGCAATATCTTTTTTACAAAGTTTTATAAGTGTTAATGCTTTTGGAAGGTTTTTTAAAACTTCGAAAAAACCCATAAAAGCCCTGTCTTTATAATGAAAAACCAAAGTACCACCAACTTTCTCCATTAAATCTCCACCCCAAAAACGAATATCGGCTTCTGGATCTTCTTTGTATAGCGCTTTCATTAAATTAGAACCATGCAAATCTCCTGAAGCTTCGCCTGCAATTATGTAGTATTTCATCAAATAAATTTTAAAACCAACGTAATTAAAGCAATTAAAATGGTTGTGATTAAAACTCCTTTTGCTCTATTATCTTGTTTCTTTTTAATAAAAATAAAGAATACAAATAAATTAGGAATTGCTGCAATCGATAAAATTTTGCCATACAAATTGCCATCTTGTATCATTTGTATTGTTTCGCTAAAACTAAACTTAGAGAAATATTCTATGTATAAAAAACAACCTCCAGCTGTTGCAAATAAAGCAACTAAAATGCCAATTAAAATATCTTTTTTTACAGTTCCCAAGAGTTTAATTTTTGAATCATGTGATGTGCTGTTAAATCAAATTGAACTGGTACAATGGATATAAAACCATTTTCTAAGGCATAAACATCTGTATCTTGTCCTTTATCTCTATTTACAAATTCGCCAGAAAGCCAATAATATTCTTTGCCAAAAGGACTTTTTCTTTTGTCGAAAATCTCTTTCCAAACACCCATTGCTTGTCTGCAAATTTTAGTTCCTTTTATTTCTTCTTTCTTTAAATTAGGAATATTTACGTTTAAAACAATTCCTTCTGGCAATCCATTTAAAAGTGTATTTAAGGTGATTTTTTTTACAAAATCTTCACATTGTTTAAAATCTGCATGCCATTTAAAATCTAATAACGAAAAACCAATTGCAGGAATTCCTTCAATACCAGCTTCTATTGCAGCACTCATTGTTCCTGAATAAATTACGTTTATAGACGAATTTGAACCATGATTAATTCCTGAAACGCACAAATCTGGTTTTTTATTTAAAATTTCGGCAATCGCCATTTTTACACAATCTGCTGGTGTTCCAGAACATGTATATTCCAATTGAGGTCCATCATCAATAGTTATTGCATTGCAAGTTAGTACATTATCTACAGTAATTGCATGTCCCATTCCACTTTGTGGACTATCAGGAGCCACCACAACAACATCTCCAATTTTATTCATTATTTTTATAAGTGCTCTAATTCCTGGAGCTGTAATTCCATCATCATTAGTCACTAAAATTAAAGGTTTTTCTTGCATCAATGTATGTTTAAGGTCTACTATTTATAAATTAAAAAAACAATCGTTTCTTTTTAAAATCTTAACTATAAATAGTAAATTTATAATCTATTTGAACAAAGATAATTTATTTTCTACGATAATCTTTTTAACATTTTATAAAGAGTAAAAAGATCAATTTTTAATTAATATTGTAGGAGTTACAAATTATGGCATTATTTTAGTAGTTGAGTAACAAATAAATAAAAATAACGACACTCTATATATGAAAACAACATTTAAATTTAACACCTGTTTTTTAGCATTTTTTTTATTGATAAGTAGCTTCTCAATAAATGCTACAGAGATAAATACTGCTGAAAATAACGATCCTGAAAAAGATAAAGTTTTAATTTATGTTTTAAAAAATATTTTAACAAGAGGGCATTTTGTTGTAAAAGACATGAATGATGATTTTTCTGAAATTGTTTATAATAGTTTTATTGATGGATTAGACCCAAGTAAAAGATATTTTACCCAACAAGATTTAAAAGAATTTTCTCAATACAAATATCAAATTGATAACCAGCTCTTACAAGATGATTTATCTTTTTATAAATTAGTGTATGGGCGTTTTTTGAAAAAAATTAAAAATGCAAAATCTTATTATGGAGATTTATTAGCTCAACCTTTTAATTTTGATGAAAAAGAAACGATTGATTTAGATTATGAAAAAATTCCTTTTGCCAAAAATGATGCTGAATTAATGGATTATTGGAGAAAGCAATTAAAATTACAAACATTAAGTAGAATTGAAGAACAAACTGAATTACAAAAGGATAAACTTGAAAAAGACAAGAACTACAAAGTAAAATCTTTTGCTACGTTAGAAAAAGAAGCTAGAAAAGAAGTCCTAAAAAATATGGACGATTTATATATTAGAATTGAAGAACTAGAGCATGATGATTGGTTTTCTACATTTTTAAATTCGGTTGTTGGTGCTTTTGATCCTCATACAACCTATATGGATCCAAACATTAAAGAACGTTTTGACCAAACAATTTCTGGGAAATTAGAAGGAATTGGAGCACGTTTGCAGAAAAAAGGAATTTACACACACGTATCTGATTTAGTGGTTGGTGGACCCGCTTCTAAACAAGGAGAATTAGAACCAGATGATATAATTTTAAAAGTTGCTCAAGGAGATGAAGAACCAGTGGATATTGTTGGAATGCGTTTAGACGATGCCATAAAATTTATTAAAGGACCTAAAGGAACTGAAGTACGATTAACTGTTAAGAAAAAATTGGATGGTTCTATAAAAGTTATTTCCATAATTAGAGATGTTGTTCAATTAGATGAAACTTTTGTAAAAAGTAGCATTGTTGAAAAAAACGGAAAAAAATATGCAATTATAGATTTACCAAGTTTTTACATAGATTTTAGCGATGATAATTACAGAGACTCTGCAAAAGATATGGAAAAAGAAATCGAAAGATTAAAAGCTGAAGGTGTTGTTGGTTTAATTGTAGATTTAAGAAATAATGGTGGTGGTTCTTTAAAAACAGCCATTGAAATTTCTGGTTTATTTATAAATCAAGGACCTATTGTGCAAGTAAAATATAGAGGAGAAGATCCTGTAGTTAAAGAAGACATAGACCCGCAAATTCAATGGGAAGGCTCTGTTGTTGTTTTAGTCAATGAGTTTTCTGCATCTGCTTCAGAAATTTTTGCAGCAGCTATGCAAGATTACAAAAGAGCCGTTATTTTAGGTGGAAACCAAACGTATGGAAAAGGAACTGTTCAGAATATTTTACCTATTAATCAATTTTACCCAAAATACGAGAAAGATTTAGGATTCTTAAAAATGACCATTCAGAAATTTTATAGAGTTAATGGAGGTTCTACACAACAAGAAGGTGTGTATTCAGATATTGCAATGCCAAGCAGATATAGTTATATGAAATTTGGTGAGCGTGATTTAGATGGAGCTTTAGCTTGGGATAAAGTGCCACAAGCAAAATACACGCAAACAAATTCGTATGCTAATTTTAACGATGTTGTGTATAATAGTAAAGAGAGAATTGCCAATGACACTAATTTTAAATTGGTGAACGAATATGCAAAATGGTTGAAAAAAAGCCAAGATGAAACTACTTTTTCTTTAAACTCTAAAACTTTTTTTGCAGAAGGTGAAGCTAAAGAAAAAGAAGCAGGTAAATTTAAATCTGTTTTCGATTATAAATCGAACTTAACTTTTTTATCTCCTAAATATGAACAAGACCTATTTAAAACCAATCAAGATTTAGCTGATAAAAGAATAGCTTGGCATAAAAACTTGGCAAAAGATATGTATGTTTCTGAAGCTTTAAATGTGTTGAGTGAATTAAAATTGAGAGAAAAAGGCAAAATAGTAAAAAACTAAAAAATAAATTAATAACAATATTAACCTGATGTGTTTCTAAAACATATCAGGTTTTTTAATTTTATAATAATGACTTATCAACTTACATTCCCAACAAAATGGTCGGATTTTGACCCAAATAGACACATGCGTCACACAGCTTACAATGAATATGCTGCAGAAGTGAGAGTGCGTTATTTTAAATCTCAAAATTTCTCTATTGAAGAATTTACAAAATATAATATTGGTCCTATTTTGTTTGAAGAATATACATCTTTTAGGAAAGAAATTCATTTAGGAGAAAATATTTCTGTGACTATGAAATTATCTGGAGTTTCAAAAAATAATGAACGTTGGAAATTAACTCATGAGGTTTTTAATGAAGCAGGTCAACTTTCAGCGATTATAAAAGTGTATGGAGCTTGGATTGATTTATCAAAAAGAAAATTAACAACACCTCCAAAAGAAGCGCAAAACTTATTTTCGAAGACTGAAAAAACTATCGATTTTGAAGAAATTATTTTAAATTCTAAAAGTTAAGATAGTTAACAGCATAAATTCTAATTTTGGTTCATCAAACCTCAAAAAGTCATAAAATACTGATTTAAAGTATCATAGAAATAATTTTATACTTAAATCATCCTATTTAATATTGATGTTTTATAGTATTTTATGATTATTTTCAATGAAAAATTGAAATCTTATAACAGAACAAAAAAATTGTGTAACACAAAAAGTTGCTGTTGGTTGTTTCTTTGTAGTGTGATTATTTAGTAACACATCAAAAAGCATTATTAACTAAAAAACAACCAACTATGAAAACTATCAATTTAAATTTGTTCGATAAAAAATCAATATTTGAAACTTTACAAAATGATTTAGGAGGAAAATTAACAAACCTTCATAAAGAGACTCAGTTCGAAATTGATAGACATTTAGGTGCTGGAAGTATTAGAGGAATTGAGCTAGAAAATGGTGTAACTTTCTTAGAATTCGATTTAACTTGCAAAGAAGATTTAAAGATTGTTGTTACTAATAGCACAAAAACAAACGTTAATTTTGTGTATTGTAGTGAAGGTGAACTTTCTCACTCTTTTGGCAATCAATCACAAAAACAAACTATAGAGGCTTTTCAAACCAGTATAATTGCTAACGTTAATTCTTCTGAAAATGTTTTAGTGCTTAAAAGTGGCATTAATATAAAAAGTACCTTAATCTCTGTAAATACAATATCTGAGAATTCGAACATCAACAATAAATTAAGAGATATTTTTATTAATAATAAAACTACAGACTTTTTCTATTGTGGATCTTATAACTTCAAAATCTCAGAAACTATAAAGCAAATTGATGCAATTAAAAATGATGGAATTGTTAGAACTTTGCTAATTAATGGTTTTGTAAATGTTGTGTTGGCTTTAGAAATTGAACAACATAAT
>Ga0115565_10000361_pt1 | contig 39604 bp, 34 predicted proteins | sample COGITO_mtgs_1105_FD_87199 | JGI IMG/M metagenome (GOLD analysis project Ga0115565, IMG submission 87199) | Pelagic marine microbial communities from North Sea - COGITO_mtgs_110530 | ecosystem: Environmental > Aquatic > Marine > Epipelagic | place: Germany:Helgoland, sampling site Kabeltonne... | reverse complement strand
TTCTTTAATAAAAACTTTGTTAACGAACTAGTTTGATATTGATCTGCTTCTTTTAAAAAATCAAATTTATTTGCGACCACAATATATTTATAGGCATCGAAATTAGTAGACTGGCTTACAAGTGTATTGCTTATAAAAATTGCGAAAAGAAAAACTATTTTTTTTATCATTTTTAATTAAATATTAAATTAAAACCTATTTGTAAAGATAAACTATTTGCCGAAGACAAATTTCTGTAGGATAATAGATTATCTACCATTCCATAAAAATTAACATTCCAAATTTGTGCAGACAAACCTGCACCAAAGTTGGTAAATGATAAATCATCGATTGTATATGTAAATTTTGTGTGTAGTTTGTTTGTTATGGATTTTTGATAAAACCCAGTAAAAGCTACTTGTGGATTAAAAGGCCTAAACACAGTGTGTACTTGAAAACCCAAAGCATCTGTATAAAAATCTTTGAATTGATTATCATAACAAACTTTGCTCCTTTTCTCACCAAAACTATATTTTAATGCCGCATTTATTTTTGTGGGTCTCCAAGAAAAGTAAGCTTCTTGGTCTTCTGTAATTGGTAATTGTTCCTCAAAACGTTTGTCTATTTCTCCCCAATAATTTCTAGGATTATCAGCATCAAAAGTAAAATTTACTCCTTCATACACAAAATCGCCTTCTACTTTAGTATTTTTAATATTTGTTTTATGGTTGATGAAACCAACATCTAAAATGCTGCCAGAAATCTCCAATTGAGGAGAAAAATGATACGTAAATCCCAAATCTATACCAATACCTAAATTATCACCCAAAAAAGTATTCTTCAAATATTGGTTTGTATCGTCTATATATTGATTTGTTTCTGCATTGATCAAACCAGAAGTTCTTGCATTTAAATTTATATTATTTAAATAATGTGTGTACAAACTATTATCACCTTTAAAAGTTGTAAAAGTTCCAGTATTATTGGTAGATTGCATGTTTAAAGCTGATGAATAAATTTTAAATCTAGCTCCTAAAGTAAGGTTCTCATCAATCTTTTTTGTGAAACCTGCATGTAAAACTCCCAAAATATCTAATTGATATGAAATCTGAGAAATCCTAAAATTTTTGTTGATAAAAGCATTGTTTCCTTCTGTAAACAGAGTAAAAACATCTTTAGGAAAATAGCCAAATGCGTCAATTTCCTCATAAAAACCAAAATTTATATACGTTTTATCATTAAAGCGAAAGCCACCACTTAAAATTTCTATTTGTGTGTTTAACTTTATAAAATCGTTCGTTTTTAAATTACTAATAACATCAGAAATTTTGTCGTTTATGTTTCTATTATCAACTGCAAAAATATCTGACAATACAACTCCTTTTGAACCTATTTGAGTTGAAAAACCAGACAAGAGTGGCACTCCAATATGAAATTTATAATTAGTTTCTGCTGCAGGATTTAACAAAAGCGTTTGTGGTAACTCCGCAAAATTGTATAAAATTTGCTTGTTTTGAGCCGTTATTTTAAATACGCATAAAATAAACAATAATAATAAAGTTTTCCTCATCCTAAAATCCTGATTCTACGAATAATGTTACTGAAGATCTAAAATCAAATTCACTAGAATCTGATGGATTTAGCTGCGTTGTTATATTTTCTAGAGATGCAGTAATTTGTACTTGAGTTGCATTCAAAACTTGAAGGTTATCAGCAATTATAATTTCCTCTTCAAATGGAGGTGGATTTACATCGAAACTTTCTACAAAAATGGGCGAAAAGGAATAAATTATAATATTATTACTATTCAAAAAATCTACTTGTATAGTTACATCTCTATCAAATTCGTTTTTAAATTCTGCATTAAAAACTAACTTAACAACATTATTTCTAAGATAATTTTCATCAAATCCTTTAAATTCAAAAACATCAGATACGCTGTTATTTTGAATAGTTCCAGTAGAATCGAAAAATTGGATAGGTTTTGCGTTAAAAGAAGCTAAAGCAGCAGTTATAACAGGTTTTAGTTTGTAATCTTCTAGCTGTTTAAAATCTAAAGTTTCTGAGCAGCTTAAGAGTATAAAAAGGCTAAAAAATAAAATTATATTTTTAATCAATTTTGAAATGTATATCATTTGAATAAACAACGAACTTGCTTTTACAAATATTGTTTTAATTCTAATAGAGATGTAATACTTGTGTAAGCATCACTTTCTTTAGCATCATTATTAAAATTGCAATGTATAGCTGGCATGCCAATATTTAAGGCTCCAAAAATGTCTGCTTCCAAGCTATCACCAATCATAATTGAGTTTTCTTTATTTGCGTTTGCAACCTTTAAAGCATGATGAAATACTTTAGCATCTGGCTTTTTAACACCTACAGATTCTGATGTAATAATAGCATCAAAGTAAGAAAGCAAATTAGAAGTTTCCATTTTTTTATGCTGAATTTCTTGAAATCCGTTTGTAATAATGTGCAACTGATATTTACCTTTTAAATACTCTAAAATCTCGAAAGTTCCTTCAAAAAGATGATTAAAATCTGGTAAAAACTCAATGTACTCAATAGCAATTACATCAATTAAATCGTCTGAAATTGAATAGTTTATAAGATCAAAAGCTTTTTTAAGTCTGCCATATCTTAGTTCTGCTTTCGTAAGCTTTTCTTCTCTATACAAACGCCAATATTCCAAATTTATAGGTCTGTAAACTTCTAAAAAAGTATTTAAATCTGTATGTATGTTTTGTTTTTTAAACACTTTTTCGAAAGTTAAATCGGAGTTTTTTTCAAAATCCCATAAAGTATGATCTAAATCAAAAAAGACGTGTTTTATATTTATCATTTAAGCTATATTTGATATCCACTATTTAAGTAGGTAATATGCAACTATTTTCTTTTTTAAAAAAAGAGTTTGTTAAAAATGTTTTAACATTATTAACAGGTTCTGCTTTGAGTCAAGTTGTAATTTATGCGTCAATTTTATTACTTACAAGACTTTTTTCGACGGAACTTTTTGGGATTTACATGTTGTTTTCTTCAGCAACCATCATTCTAAAACCTTTAGCAACGCTACAATATGAATTTGCGATTGTTTTACCAAAAAAAGATAAAGATGCTCTTAATTTAGTAGGTTTTTCTTTGATAGTTTTAATAAGCTATTGTTTGTTGTTATTAATTATACTTTTTATTTTTAATGATAAAATAGCCAACTTTTTTAATATAAATGAACTTGCAAACTTCATTTACCTTTTACCTTTAAGCGTTTTGCTTTTTGGAAGTGTCTCCATTTTTGACTACTGGAATAATAGAATCAATAATTTTAAAAACATCTCTAAAGGTTTATTGGTAAAATCTTCTACAATGAGTGTTTCTCAAATTGCAACAGGTTTTAGCGCATTTAATTATTTGGGTTTAATTCCAGGAATGCTTTTAGGGCAGTTTTTACAGTTGCTTTTTTTACTAAAAGTTTCTATAAAATCTATAAAAAGTGCTCGTAAAGAAATCTCTTTTAAAAATATGCTTTTTTTAGCTAAAAAATATAAAGATATTCCTGTTTTTAACACGATTATAAATTTAACGAATAACCTTTCTAATGAGCTTCCTGTATTGCTAATTACCAAATATTTTGGGTTGGCAAGTTCTGGTATTTATGGTCTGGCTATTAAATTTATGAGAGCTCCAGTTGGCATTTTTCAACAATCTGTAAGTCAAGTTTTTTTTAACAAAGCAAGTAAAATTTATAATGATAATGGTAATTTATATACACTTGTAAAAAAGACAGCCAAAAATTTATTACTCATCAGTATTTTTATATTTGTGCCTCTTTTTATAATTTCTTTTTATTTAGATTTCCTTTTTGGAGAAGATTGGCAAAACGTTGGTTTGTATGCTAGGATTTTAATTCCATGGTTGTTTTTTGCTTTTTTAAGCAATCCTTTATCATCATTAATTATCATTTTAAACAAACAGAAAACAATGGTAATTTTTGATATTTTACTACTAACTTTTAGATTTTTAGGGTTATTTTTAGGATACTATTTTTATAATGATATTGTTATTTCGTTAGTCTTTTTCTCTGGTGTAGGAATGTTGTTTAATATCCTTATTTTTAGTTATCTCTTAAAAACGGCTAAAGAGAAAAAAATTGCTTATAAATAGTATGAAAATCACTTTAAAAAATAACAAAGGTTTTAAATGGTTTAAAACAGAAACACTCTTTTTTAAAGGATATTTTTACCATAATGATTTTTTTTATGAAAAAGAAAATGCTTTAAATTTCCTTTCTGAATTGATTAATATTCATCAGTTTAAAGAAAATTTACCAAAACTGAATGGCATTTTTACCATTTTAAAAAAGCACGATAATCAACTTTTTATTGTGAATGATGTTACCAGAAGTTTCCCTGTTTTTTACACCTATTGTAATAATAGTTGGTTTTTTTCTGATGATATTATCAACATAAAAAAAGAAATTAAAGTACCTATTTTTGACGATTTGGCATCGTTAGAATTCAAAGCATCGAATCATGTACATGGTTCAAAAACTTTAATAAAAAATATATACCAAACTCAAGCTAGCGAATATCTTATTTTTAAAAATGATAAAATTAAAGAACGTGCGTTTTATTTTTCTTACAGTATTGATACAGAAAACACCAAAAATTACAAATTATTAGAAGCAAATTGCATTCAAACTTTCGAAAATTCTTTTGAAAGATGCATCAAATCACTCAATAATAAAACAGTTGTAGTTCCTTTAAGTGGTGGTTTTGATTCTAGATTAATTGCTGTAATGCTAAAAAAATATCACTACAAAAACGTGGTTTGCTATACGTATGGAAGCAAAAATAGTTTCGAAATCGAAAACTCTAAAAAAACTGCCAAAGCACTAAATTTTAAATGGTATTTTATTGAATATAAAAAGGAATTAACTGCCGATTTTTTAAACACAACAACTTTTAAAGAATATGCACATTTTGCTGGTAAATTAGCATCCATGCCAAATTTGCAAGAATATTTTGCTGTAAATTATTTAAAAGACAATAAATTAATCCCAGAAAATTCCATTTTTATTCCTGGTTATGCAGGCGATATTTTAGGAGGAAGCGAATATCTGAGCAACATTTCTAAAAATATTAAATCCGTTAATTTAGCTGAGAACATCCTTTTAAAAAAAATGACTAATTATAGTTTTACTAAAGATGAAAAAAATCAACTAAAAACTGAAATCGATAAAAACTTAAATTCTTTTGATCATAATTTCAAAGAAAAAATACCTGAAACTGTTTTTGATGATTACAATCTAAAAGAAAGAATTGCAAAGTTTATTTTTAACTCTGCCAGTTATTATACTTTTTTTAATTTTGAGGTTCGTTTTCCTTTTTGGGATAAAGAATTGTTAGATTTTTTCAAGAATTTACCCATCAATTTAAAAAGAAACAAAACATTTTTTGATGCTGTTTTAATCAATTATTATTTTAAACCTTTTGGAGTGGTTTTCGAAAAAGAAAATCAGCCAGATAAAAAACAAATAGAATTACAAAAAATAAAAAACCAGCTAAAACCTTTTTTACCTACATTTATCAAACAAAAAATTTTACAAAAAAACGATTGGAATAATTACCAACCAATAACAACGCAAATGTTTTTGCAGATGAAAAAAAACAAACAGCAAATAAAACTAAACTCTAAAGATTACAACGAAATAATTACACAATGGTATTTGTATTTCTCAAAAAACAATTTAAAATAGATGTTTAAAAAAATAGATTTTTTCCTTTTTGGTTGGATAATTCATCTTTTTTATCCTGAGTATTATCGCCCAAAATATGGCTACCAGCGTTATTATATTTTGTTTTTTCAGTATTTAATTCCGCAAAAATTATTCAGATTAAACCCAAAAGTTAAATGGCCTGTTCATTTTACATCCAAAGTAATTGCACCAGAAAATATTAAAAAAGGCATTTTGTGTGATCCTGGAGACAATTTAAACAATTATATACAAGCAAATAATGGAATTATTTTTGGCTCAAACATCGAATTAGGCCCTGGAGTTTCGATTATTTCATCAAATCATAAAAGCGATAATTTAAGTATTCATACAGTAGGCAACCCCATTAGAATTGGCAATAATGTTTGGATTGGAGCCAATGCTACCATTCTGCCTGAAGTTTCAATTGGGAATAATGTAATTATTGGTGCGAATTCATTGGTTAATAAAGATATTCCTGAAAATTCTATAGCTGTTGGTAATCCTTGTAAAGTTATCAAGCAAAAGGAGAAATATAACGAAGATTTAACTCAACTTGTTTTAAATAGAAAAATATCTAAAATATAACTAGACCTTTTAGATACTAAATTTCTATACCCTCAGAAAAAACTTTTTGAATACTGATAAAAATTTTCTTTATGAGCACCAAAACTCTTAAAAAAATCACCTATGCTTTTTATATTTCCTCCTTCAAAATCTAAAATTTTATCCTTCTGTTGGTTTTTTTCAATCACAAAATTTATTAAAAAACTAGCTGCTTGATATTTTCTACCACTATTATTAAAAGATGAAAACAAATAAATAATTCTTTGTTTTTGTTCAATAAAAAATCCTCCCCCCAATAGTTCATTTTCCTTATAAACCCCTAAAACAAATCCTTTTTCATTTTTGATAATATATTTTGATAATTTTGAAATAATAATATCCGAAAAACCCTCGTAATTATAATTTTTTTGTTGAATTTCCACTAATTTATCAATCGCAACTCGCTTAACTTCTAAATTAATTTTCTTTCCAAATCGTACTCTTTGCCTCCTAGTTCTAGAGAAATTTGCAGATAAACTTTGGTAATTCTTATTTAAATCTAAAATATAATTTTTTCGGGTGATATTATCATCAAAATAATTAAATGAATTTAGGTTTAAAGAAACTTTTACAAATCTAATTGGTATTTTTCTAAAAAATGATATTATATCTTCTTTTTCTAAACTCTTGGAGGTGAATATCCCTAATTGTTGACAAAAAAGAGGTTGCGTTACATATTTTATAAAATATTTTTTCTTCCAAGGAATTGGCATTACAGCCTTATAATCGTCCAAAACCAACACATCCCAATTGTCTGCAACAATATCTAAATACCAAGAAAACCCATAGATTCTACTTTGAATTGAATTTTCAATACAAGCATTATATTTATCAACATTTAAATCTGATCTTTTTACGTATTGTATCATTTAAGAAATGGCTACTTTTAACATCGATTCGTATAAACGTTTCCAACCTTTCCAGCGTAAATAATCGCTTAAACTTTCGTTATGAAATAGCGTTATAAAAGTTCCGTTTACGGCTTGTACTTCGTTTTTTAAATCTCTAATTCTACCTAAAGATTGCTTTGGTGTTAGCTTCATATAATCATTCAAAGTAGTGTCCATTAATGCAAAAGGATACACTTTTAAAGGTGTTTGGATTTCGAAATCTAAATCATAAAAATAAAAAGGTGTGCAAGTACTGGCTCTAAACCCAACATTACTTGCATAGCCCATAGAATAGTCTTCTTCGATTTCTAAATCTATTAAATTTTGATACGTTTCTGGCAAACTAAATCTTAAATAATGTTGTCTCGAACTTTTTATTGGCGAGTTTGTAATACTTTCTAAACGCTCTTTTTCCTTCTTTAAAAGTTTTGCTTTTTCCATTGAAAAATAAGAAGGATGCAACCCTACTTTTGCGTAATCGCCCATTTCTTTAATTAGCAATCTGTATTTGCTTTTTGAAGCGGAAACATTGGTATCAAAAGTAGTATAATCGCCAATTAAAAAAAAGAAAATGGTTTTTACATTGTACTCTTTTTGGAGTCTTAATAATTTTTGAAAGGTATCAAAAGGATCGTCTTTAATATTAAAAATAACTGCTAAACGATACAAAACATTTAACAGCCTAAATTTAAATAAATCATTAAAAAAACCACCTAAACTTCTTATTAAACTTTTGTGTTTATAGGCAAAAGCATTGTCAATATCAATCGTAGAAATATACGTGTAGGTTCTTGTTTTATACTCGTATTCTGGGAATTTTTCTTTTAATAATTTTAAAAATTTATATGCCCAAATATCTACTACTGGCTTTTCTAAGAAACCTTTTTTAAAAGCTAAACTTTGCTCTGCAGAATAACGTCCATGAAGATCTTTTACGTGTGGTAAATATTCTTCATAACGCGTTACCAAATAAAAACTTGCTGCAAAAATATCAAAAGGAATTGCCGATTTTAAATTGGTTGCGAAAAAACAAGGCACATCATCCCATTTATTCATAGTAATTTCTAAATCATTTACACCTTGCTCAAATAATAACGGATTACTTTTTATAAAAAACTCGTTTCCTAAAGGTGTTTTTGTGTACGATAATTTAGGCCCATTGTGTGCCACAAACTCTTCTACTTTAGTCGTAAAATCTACAGGAATCAATAAAGTTCTTGTAAGAATATGCTTAAAAATATAGCGAATTCTTGGCGTAATTTTATGTGTGTAAATTAATATCATTTATTTGGTTAGTGGTTTTTGGTTTTTAGTTGTTGGTTTTTTTAATGTGATAATTTTACACTAAAAACTAATCACCAAAAACTTATAACTAATTTTATAAAATCCCTTCATCTGCAAAGCTAAAATAATCTTTTTCAGTAATGATTAAATGATCCAACAATTTGATATCTAAAGTTACACCTGCATTTTTTATTTTTTGAGTAATTTGTTTATCAGCATTACTAGGTTGTAATTTTCCTGAAGGATGATTATGACATACAATAATAGCAACACAAGAAAGCTCTAAAGCTCTTTTAAAGAGTAATCTTACATCTACAATAGTCGCAGTTAAACCACCTTTGCTAATTTGTGATTTTGCTAAAACTTTATTCGAATTATTTAAGAATAAAACCCAAAATTCTTCATGCTCTAAATCGCCAATAATGGGTTGCATCAAATTAAAACCATTTTTACTTGAACTTATCTTTGGTTTTTCTAAAGCTATTTCTAATTGTCTTCTTTTACCAATTTCTAAAGCTGTAATAATAGAAATTGCTTTTGCTTCTCCTATTCCTTTAAATTCGCATAATTTTTCTACGGATAATTTTGCCAAAGCATTAATATTACCATCAACAGATTGTAATATTCTTTTCGATAAACCAACTGCACTTTCGTTTCTATTTCCAGAACCAATTAAAATCGCAATTAATTCTGCATCCGATAATGCCTGTTTTCCTTTTGCGACTAATTTTTCTCTTGGCCTGTCATCTAAAGCCCAAGTTTTTATAGTGAGTTTTTCCATCATCAATTTTTATAAATGTACAAAAAAACCTTGAAAATGCTAAAAAACATATTTTATTACGTTACCTACTTAACTCTTCTTATCTTTGCAAACTATTTCTATTTTTAAAATATGAAGATTATAATTGCAGGTGCTGGAGATGTTGGTTTTCATTTAGCAAAATTACTTTCTTACGAATCTCAAGATACCTATATCATAGATTTTGATGGTGATAAGTTAGAGTACCTCAACAATCATTTGGATGTTATTACCAAAAAAGGTGATGCGACTTCTATAAAACTCTTAAAAGAAATTGGTATTAGTTCTGCTGATTTATTAATTGCAGTTACAGAAAGTCAGAATACAAATTTTACAATTTCTGTAATTGGTAAATCTTTAGGCGCAAAAAAAACCATAGCAAGAATCGATAATCCTGAATTTTTAAATAATTGCGAAGTAGATTTTACAAAATTTGGAGTAGATTTTATGATTTCTCCACAAGAATTAGCTGCAAACGAAATAAAAATGTTGCTAAATCAATCTTCTTTTAATGATACTGTTCAGTTTGAAAGTGGCTTATTTAATGTAATGGGAACTGAGCTTTCTTACAAATCTCCTTTGGTAGATTTAACTGTAAAAGAGGCTAAACAAAAATTTAAAAACGTAGATTTTATTACAATTGCCATTAAAAGGGAAAATGTATCGCAAACCATAATTCCTAGAGGAGATACTGTTTATCATTTGGATGATCAAGTGTATTTTTCTGTACCAAATTATAGTATTAAAGATTTATACCCAATTATTGGTAAAGAACAATTTAATATTAAAAACGTAATGATTCTTGGTGGAAGTAGCATTGGCGAAAAAACAGCAAGAAATCTTTGTCAAGATAATTTTAAAGTAAAGTTGATTGAAAAAAATAGAGAAAAAGCTGAATCTTTAGCAGAAACTTTATGCGACACTTTAATTATTAATGGTGATGGACGAGATTTAGAACTTTTAGAAGAGGAAAATATTAGAGAAATGGATGCTTTTGTAGCAGTTACAGGTAATTCAGAAACCAATATAATGTCTTGTTTAGTCGCAAAATCTAAAGGTGTAAAAAAGACAATTGCCTTAGTTGAAAACATGGATTATATTGATATTTCTCAAACAATCGGAATTCAATCTTTAATCAACAAAAAATTAATTGCTGCCAGTAATATTTTTAAACATATTAGAAAAGGTGGCATTTTAGAATTAGCCAACTTACATAACATCGATGCTGAAGTTTTTGAGTTTGAAGTAAAACCAAATGCAAAAGTTACAGAAAAGCCAATTAGAGATTTACGTTTTCCAAGAGAAGCCGTTTTTGGAGGTATTATTAGAAATGGAAAAGCCTTAATGTCTTTTGGTAGTATGCAAATACAAACTGGAGATAAAGTAATCGTTTTCTGTTTGCCAGAAGCAATTTCTACTGTAGAAAAACTGTTTAAATAAAGATGGGTTCTTTAAATTTAAAAATAATTTATCGCTTTTTAGGAATTACAGCCATCTTAAATGGTTGTTTTATGTTTATAGCATTTCCTTTTAGTTTCTTTAATCAAGAACCTGAAGCTTGGGGAATTTTAAATGCTGGAATCGTTACTTGTTTAATAGGACTTTTATTTTTCTTTTTAAACAAACCTACCAATACAAATATTCAAAAAAAAGAAGGCTATTTAATTGTTACTTTAGGTTGGCTAACCTTATCTATAACAGGCATGTTGCCTTATTTATTATCGGGAGCAATACCAAGCATTCCAGATGCTTTTTTCGAAACTATTTCTGGGTATTCCACTACAGGATCATCCATTTTATTAGATATTGAATCCATGCCAAAAGGCATTTTGTTTTGGAGATCTGCCACACATTGGATTGGTGGAATGGGAATTATTGTTTTAACAATTGCAATTTTACCCTTGTTAGGAATTGGAGGCATGCAGCTTTTTATGGCTGAAGCTCCTGGACCTTCTGCAGATAAACTACATCCAAGAATAACAGATACAGCAAAACGTTTATATTTAATTTATGTAGTGTTAACTTTTGCTCAATTTTTTCTTTTAAAATTTGCTGGCATGACTTGGTTTGATGCCATAAATCATGCAATGGCAACTGTAAGTACAGGTGGTTTTTCTACAAAAAATAATAGTGTTGCTTTTTACAACAACTTACCCTTTGTACAATATATTATCATTTTTTTTATGTTAGTGGCAGGTACCAACTTTGTACTTACCTATTTTGCTTTAAAAGGTAAAATCCAGAAAGTTTTTCAAAGTGAAGAGTTTAAATATTATTTATTTGGTATTATTGGAGTTTCTTCAATTATTACCATTTTAATTTTCTTTTTTCAAGATCCGAATTTGCAAACTACCATTGCACACCCTAAAGTTTTTGGCGAGGCAGAAAGTGCCATTAGGCATGCTTTATTTATGGTTACTTCTGTAGTTACAACTACAGGTTTTGTTACTGCCGATTTTACTATGTGGAGTTTCTTTGCAACAGGAATTTTCTTTGCTCTATTTTTTACTGGAGGTTCTGCTGGTTCTACAAGTGGAGGCGTAAAAGTTGTGAGACACATTATTATGCTTAAAAATAGTTTTTTAGAATTTAAAAAAGCGTTACACCCAAATGCCATTATTCCAGTACGTTATGATGGTAAATCTGTAAACCAAACCATTGTTTTTAACATTCTCTCTTTCTTTATCATTTATATGCTCATCTTTATCATGGCATCTGTAATTTTAACGTTATTAGGATTAGATTTTTTATCTGCAGTTGGTGCAGCAGCATCTTCTTTGGGTAATATTGGCCCAGCAATTGGTTCTGTAAGCCCTGTTGATAATTTTGCACACTTAACTTCTGCTGCAAAATGGTTTTGCTCTTTTTTAATGTTAATTGGTAGATTAGAGCTTTTTACAGTATTAATTTTGTTTACTCCTTTCTTTTGGATGAAGAATTAAATTTCTAAAGATTTAGTATTTTGAAATTCTTAAAATAATACCATTTTTTTATCAAAAAAATAATAACATTATGGCTATTTTATTTTAATATTAATTTACGGTTAAATTCTTAATTACTCCTCTTTTAACTAATATTTAGTTGTAGTTTTATGGTATAAAAATCAAAAATTATGAAACAAAAAAACTTATTAAAAATTGCTATTTGCTTTTTTCTAATTACAAATTTTAGTTATGGGCAAGTCTTAAATGAAAATTTTGACTATGGAATGACTGGTGGAGACCTAACTACTGCAAGTGGTGGTGCATGGGTTCAACACTCGGGTTCAGCAGACCCAGTTACTTACATTGCAGCCCCTACAAGCTTAACGATGGCTGACTATCCTTCATCTGGAGTTGGTGGACATGCAACTTATTCTGGAAGTTCTCAAGATGTAAATAGAGGTTTTACTGAAATTTCCTCAGGTACCGTCTATGCAAGTGCACTTGTAAACTTAAGTGCTGTTGGTTCTGGAAACTACTTTATACACTTTAACGCCACAGGTGGTTTTAGAGCTAGAGTTGGCGCAAAAGATAATGGAAGTGGAGATATACTTTTTGGTATTGGAACAAGTAGTTCTACTTTAACATACGGAACAACTCCCTACAATCTAAATACAACATACTTATTAGTTTTCTCTTATGAGATTGCAACAGGAGTTTCTAAAATCCATATACTTTCTGCTGTAACTGCATCAGAACCTGCAACACCAGAAGCTACAAATACAGGTAGTACTGGGACAGCAATTAATTCTATTGCCTTCCGTCAATCTAGTAACATTCCTGCACTGGCTATTGATGGTGTGCGTGTTGGGACTTCTTGGAATGAAATTCTACCTGCAGCATCAACACCAGGAATTACCTTAGGAGCAGTTTCGAATAACACAAATGAAGATGGAACAACAGCAACCTTTACAGTAGTTCTAAACGTTGCTCCTGCATCAAGTGTAGTAGTAGATGTTACCAGTGGAGACACAGGTGAGGTAACAATTAATTCTCCTACTTCTTTAACATTTACAAATGGAAATTGGAATACAGCTCAAACTATAACTCTTACAGGTATAAATGATGTTATTACAGATGGAAATCAAGATGTTACTATTACTGTGGCTGTAAATGATGGCTCTTCAGATGACGCTTATGATGGTATTTCAGAAACAACAACTGTAACAAATGAAGATGATGATTTACCTAATATTATAATTAATGAAATATACGCAGATGCAGATGAAGATGCTAATGGTGATGGTACAGCAAATTTTGAAGATGATGAATTTGTTGAATTAGTAAACTTAGATAATGTATCTCATGATTTAACAGGTTACACAATTTCTGATGCGGCTTCAGATAGGCATACTTTTGGTGCTATTAGTATCCCAGCTGGAGGGTCTGTTGTAATTTTTGGGGGAGGAACTCCAACTGGGATTTCAGGGATTTCAGGAACTGCATCAACAGGCTCATTTGTTTTTAACAATGGTGGAGACACAGTAACATTAAAAAATGCTGGTGGTTCTACAGTTGCAACATATACGTATGGAACTGAAGGTGGAGATAATCAATCTATAGCTAGAAGCCCAGATTTAACAGGAGCTTTTGTAAAGCATGATGAAATATCTCCTAATCCAGTAAATTTTTCACCTGGAAGATACAACACAACTGGGCAACCTTTTAGTATTAATACTTGGACTGGTGCTACTGATACCTCTTGGACAACTGCAACGAATTGGAGTTTAGGTATTGTTCCTGGAAATGGAGATGATATCCAGATTAACAAAACAAACAATCAACCAACAGCATCTGGTGCTGTAACAGTAAATTCTGTAACGATTAACTCTGGTGCAACTTTAATAGCTCAAGATAATTTTATAGGAACAGTAACTTACAAAAGAGCTTTAATTGCTCCAAACTGGTATTCTATTTCAAGTCCTGTCAGTGGAGAAAACATGACAAATATGAGAGCAAATAATAATTTCAAAACAAATGTAGGAAATGAAATAGCATTTGCTCCTTATGATAATTCACAAACAGATCCTCTTGATAGGTGGTCTTATTTTAATACAACATCCACAGATGCTCTTATAGATGGAAAAGGATATACAACCCAATTAGACGCAACTGGTAATATTTCTTTTTCTGGTACAATGATTACAACTAGTCTGTCTACTTTAAGTTTAACAGACAACAGTGCAGGAACTGGAACTGCTTTTAACTCAATGGGAAATCCTTACCCATCCTTCTTAAATTTAAGCACCCTATTAACTGCAAATGATAGTGGAGGTAATGATTTATTAACAGAATCTACAATTTGGGTATGGAATGAAGGAAATAGTAAATATGATACTTATAATATGGGTTCAAGTTATTTTATTGCACCAACTCAAAGTTTCTTTGTGAAAGCAGATGGAGGTTCAACAAGCTTTACTATTACTGAGGCTATGCAATCTAGCCAAACTAGTGATACTTTTCAGAAATCAACAAATACTAAAGAATCTATAAACCTGCTAATTTCAGATGGAAAGATAAATAGAGATGCAAATATATTTTATATAAATGGAGCAACAACTAGTTTTGATAATGGTTATGATAGTTCGATGTTTGGAGGTTTTGGAGATACTTTTGCTGTTTATACACAATCTGTTGCAAACAGCACTGGTAGAAATTTGGCAATTCAATCCTTACCAAATTCAGATTATGAAAACATGGTAATTCCTATTGGTATAATTGCGGATGCAAACAAAGAAATTACTTTCTCTGCAGAAGCTTTAAACTTACCAGCTGATATTAAAGTATTCTTAGAAGACAGACAAACAAATACGTTAACAAGATTAGATGAAACTAATAGTGAATACACCATTACTTTAAATGAAAAAGTAGCTGGAATTGGTCGTTTTTATCTACACACAAAATCTTCTGCTGTTTTAAATACAGAAACTGTTAATTTAGAAAATATCAGTATGTATAAAAGTGACGATTCAACTTTAAGAATTGCTGGTTTAACACAAGGAAAAACAAGTGTAACGATTTATAATATGCTTGGTAAACAAGTTTTAGATATTTCTTTTACGTCAAATGGAGTTCAAGATATTCCTTTACCAAAAGTTTCTACTGGAGTTTATATAGTTGAGTTAACAACGGAAAACGGATCTTTAAACAAAAAAATAACGTTAGAATAATTACGAGAATTTAAAAAACTACAAAAATGAAAGAACAACATAAAAATACACAAGAAATTACTCGTAAAGAAGCGATTAAAAAAATAGGGAATTACGGAAAATATGCAGCTTTAACAGCTTTAGGAACGTATATGATTTTAAATCCACAAAAAGCACAGGCTTCTTCTGCACCTGCAGATCCTGGAACTGGATTTTAATAAAATTTATTTCAATTTTAAACGCCTCAAATTTTTTGAGGCGTTTTTCTTTTTATATATTTATGATACGTATTTTTGGCAATTATGAAATCAATGAAAACGCTATATAAAGTTATTGAAGACAAAACAATTACTTGGTTCGAAAACACCAATGAATATATCGTCTTAGAAAACACGACTGCTGATATTTTAAAAAGACTTAGCAAAGGAATTTCTGTTGAAGTTATTGCAAATGCACTTTCTAAAAAACTAAATGTTCCAGTAGAAAAAGCTGAAGATTTTATTTTAAATCTGAAAAAGAAACTTTACGAACCAAATAATAGTGCTAAAAAGAATGTTTTTAATGATGATAGAGATATTAAGAAACCAATAACCTATCAATTTATAAAATTTTATAGCATAAATAACATTGTTTTTAAGGTGTGCTACTTAAATGAAAAAGAACTTTCATTAATTCATCCTAAATTTGAACATTTAGTTATTGATATTATCGAGAATTTCGACCTCAAATTTGAAGTTTTTATCGATACAAATTTTATATTTCTTTACGTAAATAACAATTATATTGGTTCATGGAATCATTTGGATGTACATTATTTTCAAGGAAAATTTTCAATGGAATTCATTCAAACCATACATCAAAAGAAAGAAGAGGAATGGTTGGGCGTTTTTCATGCATCTGCAATAAGCAATGGCAAAAAATCAATGTTGTTTTTAGGCGATTCTGGCAATGGAAAAAGTACTTCTTTAGCACTTTTACAAGCCAATGGTTTTACTTGTTTAGCGGATGATTTTGTACCTGTTGATGCAAAAAAACAAGAAGTGTATAGTTTCCCTGCTGCAATTTCCATCAAACAAAATAGTTTAAAAACGTTGATGCCAATGTATCCTGAACTAGAAACCAGTAAAGAATATAATTTTACAAGATTAAATAAAGTTGTGCGTTATTTAAAACCAAATAACGATAATTTCTTTGCACATTTACCTTGCAACGATTTGGTTTTTATCAAATATGAAAAAGATGCAAAACTTACCTGTAAAAAGATTTCTAAAATTGATGCTTTTCAGCAACTAATTCCAGATTCTTGGTTATCACCCAAAAAAGAAAATGCGCAACTTTTTTTAGATTGGTTTAGTGGTTTACATTGCTATCAATTAACCTATTCTAATAATGAAGAAATGATAAAAGCTGTATCAAATATTTTTAAGAATGACCTATAAAGAAACCTTACTTTTTGTTGGAAAATGTTTGACAATTAATCACGAAGACCACAATAAAAAAATCGTAGAAAATAGCCTAAAAGCTAACACTGTAGATTGGGATGCTGTTGTGAAAGTAAGCACAGCACATTTTGTATTTCCTGCTTTATATTGCAACTTTAAAAAAGCGAATTTTCTTATTTATTTACCAATAGATTTGGTGGAGTACATGAAACATATCACTGATTTAAATCGTGATAGAAATCAGCAAATTATAACGCAAGCTAAGGAAATAAATGAGTTGTTATTAGCAAATAAAATTACTCCAATTTTCTTAAAAGGAACAGGGAATTTATTAGAAGGTTTGTACGAAGATATTGCAGAACGAATGGTGGGTGATATCGATTTTATTTTCTCTGAAGACGAGTATCCAAAAGCCATTGAGGTTTTACAAAATTTCGATTATTCAAGAATACACAAAGAAGAGTATGATCCTATTACTTTTAGGCACTATCCAAGATTACAAAAAGAAAACAATATTGCAGCTGTAGAAATTCATAAGGAATTATTAATTGAAGAATATGCTGATGAATTCAATTATAATTATGTTAAGAAAGATGCACAAATCATTGACGGGATTCATTTTTTGAGTTATAAGAATCAATTAAATTTATCAATAATTGCAAAACAAATAAATGACAGAGGTTATGATTATAAAGATATTTCTTTAAGAAACGCCTATGATGTTTTTCTGCTTTCTAAAAAAACGAGTGCAAAATCGGCTTTTAATGATTTTATCAAACTCAAAAACCCTTTACATTGTTTTTTAGCTTCTTGTTATGTTGTTTTTAACAATGCTAAATCTTTGGAATACAAAAAAACTAAGGAATCAGAAGAATATATTGATTTTTTTGAAAAAAACATAGAAAATAATGCTATTAGCAAAAAGTTTTACAAAAAAATTAAAACAAAACTTTTTATCAAACAGAGATTATCAATTATATACAAATCTATTTTTGATAAAGATCACCGAAAATGGTTGATTAAAAGAACAACGGATAAAAATTGGCAAAACGAAAAATTAGTTCAGTTGGGTTTAAAAAAACCTACACCAAACCCTTAACTTCATCAAAATCTAAACCACCATAATTACCAGAACTCATTAAAACAACTGCTGAATTCTTTAAATTTTCAGCAAACAAAAACGCTTTAAATGCTGTTGGATTTGTATAAATAATCAAATCTTCTCTTTCAAAAGCATTCGCAATTTGTTGATGCGTAACTTCCTCTAATTGCTTAATTTTTACTGCATCAGGAGAATAAAAAACAACTGCTTTATCAGCAAAATCTAAAGCACCTTTGTACTCTGCTAAAAACTCAGCATTTAAACTAGAATACGTGTGTAACTCTAAACACGCTAAAACTGTTCTTTCTGAGTATTGCTCTTTTACAGCTTTTGTAGTGGCAGCAACTTTACTAGGTGAATGTGCAAAATCTTTAAAAATTACAGTTGAGTTACTTTCAGCAATTTTCTCTAAACGTTTGCTTGCTCCAGCAAAACTTGCGATCGCTTCATAAAAATCGTCTTCATCAACTTGCATGTGTTGGCAAATCCATTTTGCGCCAGCTAAATTTTGTAAATTGTGTTTTCCGAAAATTTCTAAAGGTAAATCTCCTTCTTCAGTTTCTAAATACGTAATTCCGTCTTTTATAAAATGGTTTGGAGTTTCGTAAGGATATTTTTTAATGTGATTTACAGACGATTCTACAACATCTTTTACATTTTCGTCTTCAATATTATACACCATACTTCCTCCGTTAATCATGGAATCTGTAAATATTTTAAACTGTTCCTTATAATTTTCGAAGGTTGGAAAAACGTTGATATGATCCCAAGCAATTCCGCTTAAAAGTGCAATATTTGGCTTATATAAATGAAATTTAGGACGCATATCAATAGGCGAACTCAAATATTCATCACCTTCTAAAACCATAAAATCGTTTTCTTCAGTTAGATGCACCATCGTTTCAAAACCTTCCAATTGTGCACCAACCATATAATCGACTTCTCTTTCATGATAATTTAAAACATGCAAAATCATAGAAGTAATGGTTGTTTTTCCATGAGAGCCACCAATAACAACACGTGTTTTATTTTTACATTGTTCATATAAAAACTCTGGATACGAATAAATTTTTAACCCCAATTCCTGTGCTTTTAACAATTCAGGATTGTCTTTTTTTGCGTGCATTCCTAAAATGATCACATCTAAATCTGATGAAATTTTTTCTGGAAACCAACCAAATTCTTTTGGCAATAAACCATATTTTTCTAATCGAGATTTTGATGGATTGTGAATCGTGTCATCACTACCAAAAACTTGGTATCCTTTTTGGTGTAAAGCTATTGCTAAATTATGCATGGCACTTCCTCCAATTGCTATAAAATGAATGTTCATAGGTAAAAATTATAAAGGGTAAAAATACAAAAGCTTTGCACAATATGAATTATCTTTATTGATAAACTCTAAACCAATTGCGTTAATTTAAAAGCAATAAATTCACGAAATTTATTTTTTTAATTAAATATTTTACAATAATGTTCGTATAAATATCGCTCCTAAGGAGCTAAAAAATTCCAGAGGGAAGGTAATATTAATAACAAAATATAACAACGTTAAATTGAGTTCCAGAGGAGCGATATATTAAGTACTTATTTTATTAGAAAGCGTTTTGGAAGTTTATAGTATTACGAATTCGTTAATAGTATAAATGTTATTAAAACACGAAAGGTAGATAGACAAGAAATTTATAAATTCGAGGTAAAAATTAAGCTTTCATATTTTTATCAAAACTCAATAAAAATGATGTTTTACCAACCAAAAAGACTCGTTCACTAAGTATGGATAGTTTTATAAACTTAATTTTACGTGCTTTATGGCATAAATTCCCGATTTTCGGGATTAATAATTTCAAATGAAACCTAAAGATAAAACCTAAAGGTTCTTTTTAAAATTGATGAATAATGAAAAAATTGACAACAACCCTATTAATGATATTCTTATTTTCTTTAACAACAACTGCTCAAAACGGTTTTGAGAAACTTTGGCAACAAGTCGAAAAATTCGAGGTTGATGGTTTGCCAAAATCGGCATTAGAAATTGTAGAAAACATTTATTTAAAAGCCGAAAAAGAAAACAATTCTCCACAAATTATAAAATCACTTTTTTACAAAAGTAAATTTTCTTTAACATTAGAAGAAGATGCACAATTAAAAGTAATCGAGAGTTTTAAAGAGCAAATTGCTAAAAATGTCGCTCCAACAAAAAACGTTTTAGAAAATGTTTTAGCAAATTTATATTGGCAATATTTTACTCAAAATAGATACAAATTCTACAACCGAACAAATGCTTCGTCAAGCTCTGCAGTAAAAAAAGGTGATTTCAGAACTTGGGATTTAAATACGCTTTTTGAAGAAATTCATCAGCATTTTAAAACTTCTTTACAAGAGGAAAAACTACTCCAAAAAATTAATATCGAAGAATTTTCCGATATTTTACAACTCCAACAAACATCTAAAATATACACTCCTACTCTATTCGATTTTTTAGCGAATAACGCTTTGGAATTTTATAAATCTTCAGAGACTTCTATTACTAAACCTTCTTATCAATTTACGATTGAAACTCCTAATTATTTGAGTGGTGCAAATACATTTTCCACTTTAAAAATCAGCTCAAAAGATAGCTTGTCTTTAGAATTGAATGCTTTAAAAATTTATCAAAAACTACTCAATTTACATAACATTACAAACAATAAAAATGCGTTTGCGAATATCGATGTTCAGCGAATTAATTTTGTATATGAAAATGCAACTTTCGAAAATAAGGAAAGTATTTTATTAGAAACCTTAAAAACATCCGAAGAAAAATTTACAAAAGATAAAGCAAGTGGTTTATACGCTTTTGAAATTGCTAAAATCTATAAAAATAAAGCTCAAAATAACGAAGCTCTTGAAATTTGTAATGCTGTTATAAAAGAATTCCCAAAGAGTTTAGGAGCACAAAAATGTGTTATTTTAAAGAGTCAAATTGAGCAAAAAACACTTTCCATTCAAGCAGAGGAATATATTCCTATTGATAAAAACTCAAGACTTTTAGTTACTTATAAAAATATTAAAAAATTATTTTTCTCATCTTATAAAATCGACCAAAAGAAATTGGAAGACTTTAATAAAATTTACAAATTTGAGGATAAAAAAGCATTTATAAACGAGTTAGAAAAATCAAAAACTTGGAATCACCAACTAAGAAATGAAAATGATTATTTACAACACTCAACTGAGGTAGTTGTCCCTAAATTTGAAAGTGGAATGTATTTAATTTTGGCATCAGAAAATGGTGATTTCAATGAAAACTCAATTTACGGAATTACCACAATTCAAGTGACCAATTTAACATTAGTTGAAAATACTTTTGATGGCAAATACAATTATCAAGTGGTTGACAGATTTACAGGAAAACCAATTAAAAATGCTAAAATTCATCTAAAAAATAAATTTTTAAAAAATACCATTTATATCAACGAGAAATTAACAACAAATAAAACTGGTTTTGCTTCTTTTAAAAGTGATGACCAATATAGAAATGTAACCATTTCTGTACAGACAAAAAATGATTTTGCCACTTTTGGGAATCATTATTTCTACGACCAATATTCGAGAAATAGGAGAAATAATATAGATGATGAAATCATTATAAAACCATTTATTTTTACAGATAGAAGCATTTACAGACCAGGACAAACTGTTTATTTTAAAACAATTGTTATTCAGAAACAAGGAGAAAAATCCGAAGTTTTTAAAAATGAATTTGTTACAGTTACTTTGTTTGATGTGAATAGTCAAATTGTAAAAACGTTAGATTTAAAACTAAACGATTTTGGTTCTGTTGCTGGCGAATTTATACTTCCAAATAATGGTTTAACAGGCGAATTTACAATTGAAGTTGATGAAAGTTCTGAACAAGAAAGTGAGTTTTATGAAAATGCAGATTTTGATATTGATTATAATAATTCTGTTAGAATTTCTGTAGAAGAATATAAAAGACCAAAGTTTGAAACCGAATTTAAACCGATTACAAAAAGCTATAAAATTAACGATTCAATTAAAATTAATGGTTTTGCAAAGGCGTTTTCTGGGGCAAATATTACGGATGCAAAAGTGGTGTATAGCGTACAAAGAAAAGTGCAATATCCTAGTTGGTATTACTGGCGAAGACCAAATCCAAATTCAAGTTCGCAAGAAATTACCAATGGAGAAAGTATTACTAATGAAAAAGGCGAGTTTGAAATTACGTTTAGAGCAATTCCTGATAAAAGTGTAGACAAAGAAAGTTTACCCGTTTTTAATTATGAAATAACTGCAGATGTTACTGACATTAATGGTGAAACTAGAAGTGCAACCACTGTTGTAAAAGTCGGGTATCATTCTTTGATTGCTTCTATTTTGGTTGATGATAAAATTGATAAAAATCAAAAAGAAACGATTATTAAAATTGAAACAAAAAATTTAAATGACGAATTTGTTGCTGCAAAAGGAATCCTTAAAATTTACAAACTACAAGCGCCAAAAAATCCGTTAAGAAAAAGACCTTGGTCTGCTCCAGATTATCAAGATATTTCTGAAAATGAATTCCGAAAATTATTTCCAAATGATCCTTTTACAGATGATGAAAGTGATGAGAAAAACTGGAAAAAAGGAACACTTATTTTTACAGAACAGTTTGATACAGCATCATCAAAAGAAATCATTTTAAAAAATACTAAAAGTTGGCTTTCAGGAAAATACATTATTATTTTAGAAAGCGAAGATAAATTTGGACAAGCAGTTAAAGACGAAAAAAGAATTACGCTTTTCTCTTCAAAAGATAAAAATGTAGCCGATCAACAGCTTTTTACAATCAACACAAATAAAACGTTTTATAATGTTGGAGATCAAGTAGAAATACAAATTGGTTCTGCATCAAAAGAGATGACAGTTGTTGTTCAAATTGAAAAGAATCATACAATTATTGACACAAAATTGATCAAATTAAACAACTGTATTGAGACGATTAAAGTTCCAGTAAATAAAGAAGATATTGGTGGTTTTGCTGTTAAATATCACTTTGTGAATTACAACTATTTCGAAAGTGGAAACCTACTTATTAATGTTCCAGAAAAACAAGAATCCATAGAAATTATTACCAATATTTTTAGAGACAAATTACAACCTGGCCAAGATGAAACGTGGAGTTTTACCATCAAAGATGATAAAAATGATGCAGTTGCTGCAGAAGTTTTAGCGAGTATGTATGATGCTTCTTTAGATGAGTTTAAAAGTCATAATTGGAGTTTTAACCCAATAAACCCAAAACAAACTTACAGTTCTTATCAAACCAGTAATGCTAATAAAAGTTTTGGAAACACTAACTTTTACATCAGAAATAATGAAAGAAATTATTATCATATTCCATCAATTAGTAATAATTCCTACAATTGGTTTGGATTTAGTTTGAACAATAACAGATGGTTAAACCAACAATATTTAAGAGAAACTAAAATTAAAATTGAAAGCACAAGAACAGATTTTGACGGAAAAGTTACAGGAACAGTTTCGGATGAAAATGGAGAGCCTTTACCTGGAGTAAATATTCAAATTAAAGGAACAATTTTTGGAACACAAACAGATTTTGATGGTAATTATTCCATCAAAATTAAAAAAGAGGATGTTTTGGTTATGAATTATTTAGGATATAAATCTGTAGAATATTTAATCGATTCTCAAACAAATATTGATGTAAAATTAAAAGAAGATGCTAGCTCTTTGGAGGAAGTTGTTGTTGTTGGCTATGAAACTACTAAATTTAAAGGTAGAACTGCTGGCTTAATGGTTTCTAAAAATACTGAGGAAGAAATTTTAGACGATTTTCCTTTTGCCATGATTAAGGGAGATGCCTCTATTTCTGATGACAATCAACCTTTGTATGTTGTTGATGGTGTTATTGTAGATTCTTTTGATAAAAATGGGAATAACATTACAAATATTTCAATTCTAAAAGACGCTTCAGCAACTGCACTTTATGGTGCAAGAGGTGCAAATGGTGTTGTAATTATTACAACAAAAACGGGTCAGGAAAAAATTGACAAAGAACTATCTAAAGTGCAAGCACGTAAAGATTTTAAAGAAACTGCTTTCTTTTATCCACAGTTAAAAACAGATGAAAATGGTAAAGTAAGTTTTTCTTTTACAATGCCAGAAGCACTCACAAGATGGAAATTACAGTTATTAGCACATTCAACAACTTTAAAATCGGCTACAAAAACATTGCAAACTATTACTCAAAAAGAATTAATGGTGGTACCAAATGCACCACGTTTTTTGAGAGAAAAAGATACCATTACTTTATCAGCAAAAATTACCAACTTAACAAACAACCAATTAAGTGGTTTTGCAAAACTGATTTTAACAGATGCTATTTCTGGAAAAGAAATCACACAAAATTTATTAAACAATAGTGGTTCTCTCCCTTTGGGAGAGATGTCAGGAACTGACAGAGTGGGATTTTCTGTTGATAAAGATGGAAATACAAACGTTTCTTGGAGTTTAGCAATTCCAGAAAATATGCAAGCTGTTCAATATAAAATTGTGGCAAAAGCTGGCGATTTTTCTGATGGAGAACAAAATGTGCTGCCTGTTTTAACCAATAGAATGTTGGTTACAGAAACGCTTCCAATGTTTGTGAAATCGAACGAAACTAGAACTTTTACGTTAGATAAGTTGAAAAACACTTCGACTGCGCTCAGTGCAGGCTCTACTTCATCAACATTAAAAAACCACAAGTTAACGTTAGAGATGACTTCAAATCCTGTTTGGTATGCAATTCAGGCTTTGCCCTATTTAATGGAATATCCTTATGAATGTTCAGAACAAATTTTTTCTAGATATTATGCAAATTCGTTAGCGAGTTTTGTAGCGAATTCGAATCCTAAAATTCAAGAAGTTTTTAATGCTTGGGCGTCATCAGACGCATTAATTTCTAATTTAGAAAAAAATCAAGAATTAAAATCGTTAATGATTCAAGAAACACCTTGGTTAAGAAATGCCCAATCTGAAACCGAGCAAAAAAAGAGAATTGCGTTGTTATTCGATTTGAATAGAATGAAAAACGAGCAAGAAAAAGCGATGAACAAATTGCAGGAAAACCAAATGAATTCTGGCGGATTTCCTTGGTTTAAAGGTAGTAAATATGCCAACACCTTTATTACACAACATATTGCAACTGGTTTTGGACATCTACAAAAATTAGGTGTTACCGATTTTGATGCATCAACCAAAAAAATGATTGAAAATGCTGTAAAATTTTTAGATGATGAACTTTTAGAAAAATATGAAAAACTGCTGGAAAGAGCTAGAAAAATTAAAGAGGAATCAACATCTAAAAAAGATGGCGAAAAGAAATACGCAGATTATTTAGCCAAAAATAATTTGAATTATTTTACGATTCAGTATTTATATATGCGCAGTTTTTATGATGAAATTACTTTGGATGATACAATAAAATCGGCTGTGGAATATTATCAAAATCAGTCTACGAAATATTGGAATGAATATAATTTATATGCAAAAGGTCAAATTGCTTTATCATTATTTAGAAATGATAAAAAAATAGTTGCAAATAAGATTTTAAATTCTCTTAAAGAAAATTCGATAATTTCAGATGAATTGGGAATGTATTGGAAAAACAATACAGCTGGTTATTACTATTATCAAGCTCCAGTAGAAACTCAAGCTTTGATGATTGAAACTTTTTCTGAAATTGAAAATGATGCTGCCACTATTGATAATTTAAAAATTTGGTTGCTAAAAAATAAACGAACTAATAGTTGGAAAACCACAAAAGCGACTACAGAAGCAGTTTATGCGTTGTTATTAAACGGAAGTGATTGGATTTCAATAAATGAAACTGTTGCTATAAAAGTTGGAAATCAACAAATAAATCCATCAGAAATAGAAAACGTAAAAGTGGAAGCTGGAACAGGCTATTTTAAAACCTCTTGGAATGGAAATGAAATTACACCAGAAATGGCATCAATTACCATCAACAAAAAAGAAAAAGGAATTGCTTGGGGAGGTTTGTACTGGCAATATTTTGAAGATTTAGATAAAATTACCTCAGCAGAAAGTCCGTTAAAATTAAACAAGAAATTATTTTTAAAAGTAAATGCTGATACAGGAAAAGAACTAAAATTAATTGATAAAAACACGCAACTTAAAGTTGGCGATTTAATTACGGTAAGAATTGAATTGCGTTCTGATAGAGACATGGAATTTATCCATTTAAAAGACATGAGAGCATCTGGAGTTGAACCAATAAATGTATTATCAACCTATAAATGGCAAGATAATTTAGGCTATTATGAAAGTACTAAAGATGCTGCAACCAACTTCTTTTTTGACAAATTACCAAAAGGTGTTTATGTTTTTGAATATGATGTTCGTGCAAATAATGCTGGGTTTTTTAGCAACGGAATTTCTACAATCCAAAGTATGTACGCACCAGAATTTAGCAGTCATTCAGAAGGAGTAAGAATTAAAGTCAAATAAATATGAAATATTTTTTAACAGTTATACTATATCTGATTTGTATTAAAGAGTACAAACAAATACATCAAAAAAAAGATGTTGACCTTATAAAAAAGCATCTTACTATACTAACAAAAACTGAAAAACCGAGAAATTATCAAAACATAAAAACGCTAAATTTTGTTGCTAATTATATTCAAGAAGAATTAAAAAAGGTTTGCGATTCTGTAAAATATCAAAAATTTGAAGTTGATAAAAATGAGTACAAAAATGTAATTGGCTCTATAGGAATTGAAAATAAAAAACGAATTATAATTGGCGCTCATTATGATGTTTGTGGAGATTCTGAAGGTGCAGATGACAATGCAAGTGGCGTTGTTGGTTTGTTAGAGTTGGCTCGTTTATTATCAAAAGAAAAATTAAAATATAGAATTGATTTTGTTGCTTATAGCTTAGAAGAACCTCCATTTTTTAGAACAAAACAAATGGGCAGTTATATGCACGCAAATTATTTATTTAAAAATAAAATTGATGTAAAAGGGATGATTTCTTTGGAAACCATAGGTTTTTATAGCGATGAAATAGGTTCTCAGCAATTCCCAATTCCTGCAATGAAAAATATTTATGGAAATGTTGGTGATTTTATAACTGTTGTTCAGAATAATAAAAACGAACGTTTTAGTGAAGAAATTAATAATTTATTGAAGAATGAACGTTTAATCAAAACCGAATCATTTAAAGGAAATCCATCACTTTCTGGCGTAGATTTTTCTGATCATTTAAATTATTGGAATCATAATTTTGAGGCTGTTATGATTACAAATACTGCATTTTATCGAAATAAAAATTATCATACAGCCAAGGATAAATTAGAAACTTTAAATTTAGAAAAAATGAATATGGTTATTCATCAATTATATAATGCTATTAAAAGAATCAAATAATTTTAGTAACAGAATTTCCAAAATTCAAAGTATGTACGCAACAGAATTTAGCTGTCATTCAGAAGGTGTTCGTTTAAAAATAAATAATTAAACGTTCGTGTTAATAAACTTTCTGATTGAGTTAATTAATTACGCCTTTTATATCTAATATTGCAGTTCAATCAAAATGATAGAAATTATGAAAAAAGTACTTTTATTAGTAGGATTTATAGTGAGTTCAGCATTAACAATAAATGCACAGGATATTTCTAAAAACGCAATTGGTTTAAGAATTGGTGGTGGAAATGGAGCTGGAGGAGAAATAACGTATCAAAAATCTTTAGGAAATAACAATAGACTGGAAATAGACTTAGGTTTAGCCAATGAGTTTACTGACTTTAAAGCTACAGGTTTGTATCAATGGGTTTGGAATTTAGAAGATCGTTTTAATTGGTATGCTGGTTTTGGTGGTGGAATTGTTTCTGCTGACGACTTAGGAATTTATGGAGCTGGAGTTATTGGAATTGAGTATAATTTTAATGTACCAGTTTTACTTTCTTTAGATTATAGACCAGAAGTTGGAGTTGCTGGAGGTTTAAGTGGTGTAAATTCTAACTTTGGTTTATCTGTTAGATACCAGTTTTAATATAAAAAACAACCCTTTTTAGCACAAAACTAAAAAGGGTTATTGATCTTAATATTTGAAAATATTTTAGTTTTTAATCACTTTTTTAACTTCTTTCCCTTTTTCTGTAATTACCTCTAAAAAGTAAATTCCTTTTGCTAAATCAGCAATATTCATTTCTTTTAAATTGATATCTTTTACATACTTTATTTGCTTTCCTATACTATTAAAAATCTTTAAACCAATTACGCTACTTTTAGCATCTATAAAAATAATAGAAGATGTTGGGTTAGGATAAATAACAGCAATTTCATTTGTATTTGATAAAGTATCTACGCCAAGCGTCGCATTTTCAACAATAATTTCTGCACAAGCAAAGTTTTGACTACAAAGAGTTGGGTTTACACCTTTTGCACTAGGATCTATAGTAATATCTAAAACACCATCGTTTATCCAAGTATTATAATCTGCAGCAGAAATTGTAAAACACGTTCTTGTTGGGATGTCACAATCTCTCCCTAAAGTTGTTTCTCCTAAAACTACACCATTTTCACCCAAAACATTAAATTGCTCAGAAGAAGCGTTATTATCTCCATAAAGATTTAAACAAACTTCTACTGTTGCTCCAGAAGAAACCGTTTTAAAAGACTCTGCAACTTTAATTTTTAACGTACTTCCTGGACCCACATCAAAATCTGGAGCATACGTTTCACAAGCTTGATAAACAATACAATCATCACAATCTGGAGCAGACCTAAAAGCTGCAACATGACAAGCAGATCTTTCTAAAATTTGTCTATTATTCGCTGCATTATTTATATTTCCAAGAATAACTCCCATTGAATCTCCGTTAATTGAAACATCAGGATTAGAAAAATAAGGAAGTCTTGCACAATTAAAGCCACTATCACTACATTCATCATTATAAGCCATTACTGTTCTCCATCTTTTATTTGTGTCTGAAGAGTTTTTAGCTGCTTGATTTACATAGCCATAAGCATAATCACAAGTCCCATCACTACTATCTTCACCATGAGAATATCTATTATGTCTAAAACCAATATTATGACCAATTTCATGCGTTAATGTTAAATTACCAGTCATACAATCCCAACGAGTTACGGAAAAACCAGCAGAAGATTCAAAGGCTTCATTATTAGAATTTACAGAACCTATTCCACAACTTCCTCCATCTAAAATTAAAGCAACTATATCTGCATAATATTTATTTCTTAAATTCGAAACAATTTCACTATTTCTTAACGCGCTCAAATTATCTGAACCAGATTCTTCTTCTGTAAAATCGATTTTTTCTACACCAATTAAATTAAACCGATGATTTGCTGTTAAATTGGTGTTTGTAACCACTAAATTAGCTTCATCCATTGCATTTTGAACTGCTGCTTCTATAGTAGCTACAGAGCCTTTTGCGTTTAAAAGAACATCCGAATATAAAACTAAAACATCTATTACTGAATCACTACAAGTGGCATTTGTATCACAAATATCAATACCATAATCCTTTTCAGCCAAAGGATTATTTGTTTTTTCTTCTTTAATTGTTTTAACATTTAAATTGTATTCGCAATCTTCTTGCTTTATAGAAACCTTATATTTAGAAACTCTATAATATTCATTATTTTGTTTTTCTAATAAAAAATAGTCTCCAGAATCTAGTACTACTTTACCATAAATTTCTCCCTTTCTTTCAGATAAAATAACATATCCAAAAGATTGATCTTCAATAGTACCAACCCAAGATGTGTTATTTGGAGTCGATTTTTGATCTATTATAAAAGAAATATCATTAAAAGGATTAAAGATAAAACTATTTTCTCTTAGCGTTTTCGAATTTAATTTTACAAGACTTGCCTGTATTTCTTCTCCAACATAGCTTTTTGAAGAAAGATTAATTCTGTCTTTAGTTGAAAACAGATTTTTTTGTGCATTTGCTGTAAAACCAATCAAAATTGATAGACAAAAAAGCAGTTTTTTAATCATTATGTATATATTTTAAAAATTGAAAATAGTACAATTTTAGGACTTATCCTTTTTTGGTGGATATTTCTCCAAAATCTTTTTTATAATTTCCTGAAAATGAAGTTCTTTTTCCTCGGGTTTTCTTTTCTCATTTATTTTCGAATTTAAAATAGCTTCCCAAAAAAGTGTATCATTTTTTGAATTTACAAACTCAACAATAAATTCTTCGTTTAACTTTTTTCCTCCAATTGGTATTCCTCCAGAAATGCCAAAACCACCATTTCTACCTCCACTTCCTACTCCAATTCCAATGGAATTATTATTAGTTACCTCAGTAGTTTTTGAAATAATATTGATGAAAAAATCAGGGTTTTCAGATGGTTGAATTCCTAACTTACTCAACTCTGTATTCATTATGGAAGTTACTCTTTTTACATCTAATTCATTTAACCCTTTACCTACATCTTCATAAAAAGCATAGGTTCTTAAACTCGGAAAATTAGCTGTATTATCATAATCTGTAATTACTTTAGATGTTGAGCAACTCATCAACAAAACCAAAAACAAATATGTTACATTTTTCATAAGGTTACTCATTTAACACAACTCTTGTTGGTGTATCTTTTCCGTCAATAATACTTTCTGTTCCTTTTGCAACTGCCTGAATTGTTTGCGTAATAATGGTCATATTTAACGTTTCTGCTTCATCAGAAACTTTATGATAATCAGGATCTGTATCGATTGCTGTAGTAGAAAAAGTATGAGAAGGAACTCCCAAACGTGCTAAAGAAGCATTATCTGATCTAAAAAATAAATTAAATTTTTTATACGGATCAGGAAACAACTGGTATCCTGAACCTTCTAAATTCTTTTGAACAATTTTACCAAAATCAGAACGTTCAAAACCTGTTAACCAAGCAGTATTTGGTCCAAAACTTGGTATTTTACCAATCATTTCTAAGTTAATTCCTGCTACAAATTTGCTGGCGTCAATTCCCTTTCCAAAATGTGTAGAACCAATTAAACCCATTTCCTCAGCAGTAAAAGCAGCAAAAACAATCGTTCTTTCATTCCCAACTTTCTTAAAATATTCAGCTAAAGCCAAAACTCCTGTAACTCCAGAAGCATCATCATTGGCACCATTATAAATTTTATCCTCACCTTTTCCTTCATTTCCTAAATGATCATAATGTGCAGAAATAATTACGAATTCATCTTTTTTACTTTTGCCTTCTAAAACCCCAATAATGTTAGCACTTGTAATTTCTTCTTTACCATTTCTTGGTGTAAAATTAAAAGTTTGTCTGTAGGTTTCTAATCCTTCAAAAGTGGTTAAACCAATTCTTTTAAATTCATTTTCTATATATTTTGCAGCTTTTTCAATACCTGGCGTTCCAGATTTTCTGCCTTCCATTTCATCGGATGCTAAGGTGTATAAATGTCTTTTTACTGTCACAGAATCTATAAAAAAAGAGAGCATTACTGTTTCTTTTATTTCTGATTTCGATTTCTCAACGATAATTTTTTTTGTACTATCACAAGAAATGATACATATTGATGCTGCTAAAAGGAATATTATTTTCTTCATTATTTTTGATTTTTAAGTTGCTAAATATAGCATTTATAACGCTTAAATTTTATGTATTTTTGTTTAAAATTTACAAAAATGATTTTATCTGAAATTCCGAATATAAAAAACATTGATGCAAACAACTTCTTTTTACTTTGTGGCCCATGTGCTATTGAAAGCGAAGAAATGGCTTTAAGAATTGCTGAAAAAGTAGTAACAATTACTGAAAAATTAAAAATCCCTTATATTTTTAAAGGAAGTTTTAAAAAAGCAAACAGAAGCAGAATCGATAGTTTTTCTGGAATTGGAGACGAAAAAGCATTAAAAATTTTACGCAAAGTTTCTGAAACTTTTAACGTACCAACTGTTACTGACATTCACGAAAGTTCGGATGCTGCCAAAGCTGCTGAATATGTAGATGTTTTGCAGATTCCTGCGTTTTTGGTTCGTCAAACAGATTTGGTGGTTGCTGCTGCAGAAACAGGCAAGGTTGTCAACTTAAAAAAAGGGCAATTTATGAGTCCTGCTTCTATGAAACACGCAGTTCAAAAAGTAATTGATGCTGGTAATCATAAAGCTTGGGTTACTGATAGAGGAACGATGTTTGGCTACCAAGATATGATTGTTGATTTTAGAGGAATTCCAGAAATGCGTGCATTTGCGCCTACAATTTTAGATGTTACACATTCTCTACAACAGCCAAATCAAGTGGCTGGAGTTACAGGTGGAAGACCAGATATGATTGAAACTATTGCAAGAGCAGGCATTGTAAATAATGTAGATGGCTTATTTATAGAAACTCATTTTGACCCAGCAAATGCAAAATCTGATGGCGCAAATATGTTGCATTTAGACAATTTAGAACAATTGTTGAGTAATTTGGTTGCGATCCGTAAAACTGTGAATAGTTTGTAATATTTTTTCTTCGGATTTTCTCCTGCAAGGTTTTTTTTCAACCTTGTAGGTATTAAAAACATTTTTTTATTTATATATACCTACAAGGTTTTTGAAACCTTGCAGGATGTTTTTGAAACCTTGCAGAATGTTTTTGAAAAGCTTTTACATTAGGCACAATTTTTGTCTTATAAAATTGTTTACTTTTTATATGATGAAAAAATTCACATTATTATTTATATTTATTTCCATTGCAACATTCTCACAAAATTTTGAAGTTGTTGATGCGAAAGTTTTAAACTACCCAAGATTTAATAAAGTAGAAGATTTGGCAAATAAAATCGAAAAAGATTTTATTACTGATGCTGATAAAGCAAGAGCCGCTTTTTTTTGGTTGGCAAAAAATATTCGCTATAATTTAAAGGAATATTACAGTCCTAGAAAAAGAAGTTATCGTTTTAAATTTTCATCCGAAGAAGAAAGACTTCAAAAAATACAAGCCATTAACGATTCATTTATTGCAGCAACCTTTAAAAATAAAATGGGCGTTTGTGAAGAATATGCGCAATCTTTTAAAAAAATATGCGATTTATTAAACATAGAAGCTGCTGTTATAAAAGGAAATGTAAGAAGTAATGCTAGTGAAATTGGAACTATTTCTAACAACACAAATCATGCTTGGAATGCTGTAAAAATTAATGGAAAATGGCTTATTTTAGATGTAACTTGGGCTGCTGGTTACGAATATAATGGAAAATGGATTCGTAAATTCAATGAATACTTTTATAATATTCCAACAGATAAAATATTTAAAACTCATTATCCAAAAGAAGCTATTTGGGTTTTGAATTTTGGTAGAATGAGTTTAGAAGAATTTTATAAGCAACCAATTTACACCAATACTTTTTTAGCGTTAGAAACTGAATTACTTGCTCCAAAAACAGGCATTATCAACCTAAAAAAAACTGAAAACATTTTTTTAGAATTTAAAGATTTAGATTCAAGCTTTCAAATAATTTATGCAATTACTGGCAATAAATATGCTCAAAAACCGATTATTACTATCAAAGATGATATTGCTACTTTAACTATAAAAAATCCGAATAGAAATGCAGATTTAAGCCTATACATCAATAATAAGGATGCTTTGCATTTTAAAGTTATCGTTCAATAAGTTAAACTTTTTGATTTGCTATTTCTGAAATATAAATTTTATATGAAGTGACAACAGTTTAACTCCTTTTATAAAATCCTTTGTCTTTTAGTTGATGAGCTTCTTCTAAAACTGTCAGTAAAATTTCTTCATTAATGTCATCAACAGAAAAATAACGTAACGATTTTACTACTTTTCTATTTTCTGTAACCAAAAATTCTGTGTATTTAGTTAAATGTGCAGCAACCCAAAAGGCAACATCCACAAAACCTTTTTTATGAGATACATTTAAATAACAAAAAGGTTTATCATCTAAATAATAAACAGGAATTCTCCATTTATATTTTAATTCTACTGTTGGAAATGCGCTTTCAATTAAAATTTGCAAATGCAACAACATCGATTTAAAAGGTTCTGGCTGATTTAAAATATATTCTTCTGCAGGTCTCATTTATGTATATTTGTGAAAGTTATAAAAATTATGAAAACAGACACTACTTCTCAACTAAATTTTTCTTTAGCTGGTTTTACAAGCATTCAAATTGGAATCTATATTTTATTAGCCGCTTTTGCGATTGAAACTTTACTTTTAGATTTTTTAGATGCTGATACTTTAGGGCTTTCGTCAGGAATTAATTTAGTGCTTGCAATTACAACGATTACTTTTTTTACTTTATTATTTTCGTTTTTCGCCTTGTTTTTTAAAGGAAAAAGAAACGCTAAAAACCAACAACTACAACTTTGGAATCAAAAATCGGTTGCTACTTTCTGGATTATTTTGATTGCTTTTTTAAGTATTTATGGACTATTATTTTTAGCTTACAATCAAGATTTCGCAGATTTTATTACACCTACTTTTTTACTTTTTATGGATTTTTGTTATTTGCATTTCATAAAAAAGAACGAAAAAACCTATTAGTTATCAGTGGAATTTGCTTATTATTTTCTATAATTTGCTTTATGATTCCTACATATTGGTATTCTTCTCTGGTAATTTTAGGAGTTGCACATATTACCTATGGTGTTGTGAGTCGTTAAATTATGTAACAAGTTTTATTGAAGTCAAAACATCTATAAACAAGTTGAAAATAATCACAAAAAATAGTAATTATTCTTTAATGCCCAACATTTATTATTCTTTTACAGGAATAACTAAAACTGGAATTTTTGAATTTTTAACGATGCTTGTAGCAATATTTCCCATAAATATATCTTCTAGAAAACTATGGCTATGAGTTCCAATTACTAAAAGATCCGCATTCCATTCTGTAGCAAAATTAAGAATTTCATATTCAGGATTGCCATTAATTACTTGAACTTCAGTAGTTGGTTTTTCCAAATATTTTGCTGTAGATTCAAGAAAAGAGGTAGCTTCTTTTTCTAAACTTTCTACAATTTTTATATTTTGATTTACTAGAAATCCATTGTAATTCATAATAGGATCATATCTATTTACATAAACTCCAGCGTCGTAAACTACGTGTATAAATACAACTTCTGCTTGCAACGCATTTGCATAATTCAGGCCTATTTTTGCTATTTTTTTCGCTGAAGGACTGCTGTCTAAGGCAATACAAATTTTTTTCATAATAGTTTTTTTTGAAAGTTCTAATTTTTTAATACTGTTAACGCCTCTTAAATTTAAACGTTTGTTCTCAAAAATAAATATTAAGATGAGCATATCAAAATTAAAATCACAAATTATTAAAATATATAATTACTTGAACATAGCTTTCATTAAAAATTGATTTGGAAATTTTAAATTTCATTTCAATAGTATTGGCATTTCTATTTTTTTAAAAAATTTAATTCAAATTTTATTAGTAAAATTAAAAAATAAGTATTTACTTTGTATTTCAAAGTTCTTTTAATGTTATGAATAAAATTTGCTTATTTTTATTAATGCCACTTGTACTAACTTCTTGTTTAGACGATATTTTTTTTCCAGATTCCCATAATGGATCAATAATCTTTAAAATAGATTGGGGAGACAGAAGAGAGAATTCTAAATTATATAGAAAAATAATAATTAACAATGATACTTTAGAACTTATAAATGCAAATATTATAATTTCTGATATAAAACTCATTGGTAATAACAATACCTATGACCTTTCAAACTATATAATGTTAAAAGATATAAATTCTGTTTCATTCAGAAATGTAAAATTTGATAACTATAAAATTTCTTTTAAAATTGGTTTAGATACTGAAATACACAAAAACTTAAATATTTTTGATGATTTATATATTAACGATAATTATTATCTCATAAAATCTACAATTTCAGATAAATTTAATGATAAAAATTACTTTTATAATTTAGCAGATGTTAGTAAAGAAATTTCATATTTTGAGGTTTCTGAAGATGGTTTTGAACCAGGAGCTGGCATGTTTGTTAACCAAGCTGAGGTTTATATTAATCTTGAAAATATTCTATCAGCACCCAATGTTATTAATAAAAATGAACTTACAGAAAGTGTGATAGAAAATGAAGATTTACAGATAAAAATGTTTCAGAATCTTAAAAACAGTTCTATTAATGCTGATTTTATTTACGATTAAATTAAATAAATATTAATTCAAAGTTCAAAGTTCTTTAAAAAATGAGTCAAGAAGATTATTTAAGAGACATATCAGAAATCAAAACATTAATGAATAAATCATCAAGATTTATTTCTTTAAGTGGTTTGTCTGGTATTTTAGCAGGCATTTACGCACTAATTGGTGCCGCTTTTGCTTATTGGTTAGTTAGCAATAGTGGACGAGAATATTTAATTTTAGATGGAAAAATATTTAAATTAGTCATTTTAGATTTATTAATTGTTGGTGCATTAAGCATTGGAACTGCTATTTTATTAACTACGAAAAAAGCAAAAAAGAACAATGAAAAAATTTGGGATTCTTTAACCAAAAGATTGTTAACCAGCTTTGTTGTGCCTTTATTGGCTGGTGGAATTTATATCATTATCATTTTAAACAACCAAAAATATGGACAAACTGGAGCATTAATGTTGCTTTTTTATGGCTTAGCTTTGTTGAATGCTTCCAAATATACCTTGGGCGATATTAAATATTTAGGCTATACTCAGATTGTTTTGGGATTAATTTCTGCTTTATATCCTGGCTATGGATTTTGGTTTTGGGTGATTGGTTTTGGATTTATGCACATTATTTATGGTGCTATTATGTACTTTAAATATGATAAAAAATAGCGTTATTTTTATACACTAAACAGGTTCGTTTGAAAAACATAATTCTTAACATAAACAAAGCTTTTGATCATAGAATACGACTTGGAATAATGTCGGTTTTAATGGTGAACGAATCTGCCGATTTTACAACCTTAAAAGAATTATTAGGGGCAACAGATGGCAATTTAGCAAGCCACACAAAAGCATTAGAAAAAGTAGATTTTATAAAAGTGGAAAAACAATTTATTGGTAGAAAACCAAACACGAAATACATTGCAACAAATCTGGGTAAAATGGAATTTAAAAAACACATTGAAGCACTAGAAAAATTAATTCAAAACAAATAGCTATTTTTTTAATCTATAACTTTGAAATACAAAGTACTTTTAAATATTAAAAATGAGAAAGAAATTTATTTATTGGTTGTTTGAACATTCGCAAAGATTGTACATCAAATTTAAAAATAAAACAGCTTGGGGAATATCATCTCAAGAGCTCCTAACCTACTCTAAAGATAGTTTTGGGTTTCATTTGGGCAAACTTTTAACAGATAACAATTTTGAGCTTTTACCCAAAGTAGAAAGACACGATTGTTATCATTTACTCACCAATTATGGCACAAATGTAGAGGACGAAATCGCTTTGCAATACCTATGTTTTGGAAATGGAAAAAGAAGTCCGTATTTAATTGGAGTGCTTATTATTGGCACAATTGTGCTTCCTGAATATTACAAATATTATTTAAAATCTTACAGATTAGGCAAGAACTGCAATCAATTTCATCATTTTAATTATAAGAATCTTTTACATTTTTCTTTACAAGAAGTTAGAGAAAGCATTTTTAATACACAACAAATACTACAAATTAAATAATTATGAAAATCTTAAAAACACTTATTTGTGCGCTGTTATTTAGCACTTTATTTTACAAACAAAATATTGGTTTAAACTTATTATTATTTACACTACTTACCATTATAATATTGATTATTAATAATGTTAAAATCATTAAAAACAGAAATATATACTTTAAATTATTTGCATACATTCTTACAGGAATAACTGTCTTTTTATATAATTCAAACTTATCCATAACTGCGAATATCATAGCTTTTTTCACAGTAATAGGTGGCGTTTCTGAACATAAATCATCTATATATATAAAATGGATGAACGGAATTTACACTTCAATTGCTGCTGTATTTACAATCTATTATGATTCGTTAAATACCGAAATTGAAAATGTAAAAAAAGTGAAAATTAATTATTTGTATTGGCTAAAAGTTATAGGGATTCCAATCGTTTTTATCATCATTTTTATCAATTTATATAGAAATGGAAACCCAATGTTCGATGAATTAATTTTAAGAATTGATTTTAGTTTTATCAACTTGCATTGGATACTTTTTGTAGTCTTAGGTTATTTTTTATTTTATAATATTTCAAACCCAATTCAAATAGAACCTTTAACTTCTTTAGATGTCGAAACTGGAAATTATTTAAATAAAAATACCTTAGAAAAAATTTCACCACAAAAACTTAAAAACGAAAAACAATTAGGAATTATATTGATGTCCTCTTTAAATATTCTTATAATTTTCTTTATCGTTACTGATATTTTTCATCTATCAGAAATTCATAAAAAGATTGCCTCCGAACTTTCAAAACAAGTTCATAATGGTGTAGATGCACTAATTTTCTCTAATATTTTAGCAATTATAATTATCCTCTATTTTTTTAGAGGAAACCTTAACTTCATTGAAAAAAATAAAGATTTGAAAAATTTAACGTTCGTTTGGATTTTTCTAAACTTAAGTGTTGTAGCAATTACTGCCATAAAAAATGTAGAATATATTATTTCATTCGGCTTAACTTATAAAAGAATTGGTGTTTTATTTTTTTTAACAGCGACTTCTATTGGCTTAATTACAACCTATATTAAAGTATCTAAAATTAAAAATTTGTGGTTCTTATTTCGAAAAAACACACAGATAGCATTTGTAATATTAATACTTTCTTCAACTATAAATTGGGATAAAATAATTACCTATTACAATATTAACAACGCAAATCAATTGGATGTAAGTTACCTTATAAACCTTTCAAAAAATAATGCTTTTTTGTTGAAAGATTACATTGAAAAAAATGAAATTAATAGCTATAAAAAAACAAAAATTAATAAAAAACATACAAGTTATATTAGAGATTTAAAAAATAATTCTTGGCAGGAAATGGTGTATGATAATTTTAAAATCGATTAATGGAAACTTCAAATAAATTAATGCCGATAATTTTAAAAGCATCTGTTTTATCAACCGTTTTATTTTGGACTTTTGATATTTCCAGTGGAAATTATAATAATATTTCACCTTTCATTATATTTTCTATAATCCCAGCTTTTGTGCTTTGTTCTTTTGCTATTTGCATTACAATTATGCCTTTTATTTGGTCTGAAAAAAAAGGTAAAAATAGAGGTGAAATTTTCAAAAAGTACTTTCCTTATTATGCAATTATAACATTTGGTTTTTGCTCTTACTTTATTGTAATCTCTAATTTTGACAACTCTGTTTGCAATTTTATGTTAACGATATTTTTAACGCTAATGCAGTCTTGGGTTTGGATTTGTAAGCAAAGTATTTATCAAAAAAAAGAATGAAAAAATTAAACAGTAGTATTATAGGAGTTGGTGTTCTATTAATAGGGTACTCATTGACATTAGAGACTTTTAGAGATTATGACATCTTTCAAGAAAAATATATGAAAATTGGAGAATCAAAAAGTA
>Ga0115565_10000353_pt1 | contig 39802 bp, 34 predicted proteins | sample COGITO_mtgs_1105_FD_87199 | JGI IMG/M metagenome (GOLD analysis project Ga0115565, IMG submission 87199) | Pelagic marine microbial communities from North Sea - COGITO_mtgs_110530 | ecosystem: Environmental > Aquatic > Marine > Epipelagic | place: Germany:Helgoland, sampling site Kabeltonne... | reverse complement strand
ATTTCTCGCCGAGCAGACAGACTCATCATTTTACTCATAAATCACCAATTTAATCCTATTTACAGTTTGATTTTTAATGAGTCAATGAGTGTCTCATAGTTTGGTAATTAGTGAGTCAATGCGGCTTTTTTTTATTTAGAATCCATATTGTCGACAATATATGCATTTAACCTTGAAATTTAGATATTTACTCGCTATATTGTCGACAATAGCCAAGAGGGCAAACATTGAACACTTCAACAGAACATGCCATCACGTCTGCTGACAAGACTTTTATACAATTGCGTAACGATATTGTTGAGGGACGTATTATTGCAGGTATCAAACTCAGCGAAGTGGAATTGTCGACAAAGTATCAAGTCAGTCGTGCGGTAATACGCGAAGCAATTAATCGTTTGGAGACATGTCACTTAGTCGAGCGCAGAGCAAATGTGGGTGCGCGGGTAGTAGCATTAAGCGAAAACGGCCTAATTCAACTGTATCAGGTGCGCGAATCACTAGAAGGCATGGCAGCCCGTTTGGCCGCTCGTAACATGACCGGTTCTGAAATATCGCAACTCAAAGACTTGCTAAAGATGCACTCTCAAGAAATCAAAACAGGCGATACTTATTATCAAGAAGCGGGCGATGTTGATTTTCATTATCGCATCATCCTTGGGTGCAAAAACGATCACCTTATATCTATGTTGATCAATGGTTTATACCATCTCATTCGTATGTATCGCGTGCAACTAGGGATGGCAGGGCCACGGGTAAGCACCGCATTTGAAGAACACAAACATATTGTTCAAGCCATTAGCAATCGCGATGAAGAACTCGCCGAAATTCTAATGCGACGACACATCCAATATTCAATGAATAACATTAAATCAAAACTCGCTGAAACAAAGCGTGTTATGCCTAATTAAATCAGGAGCATACGTATGAATGCGGGTAGAAAATTCAGACAAGCATTAACCGACAATCAACCTCTTCAGATAGTCGGAACGATCAATGCCTACGCAGCGATGATGGCAAAATCAATTGGCCATCAAGCTATTTATCTCTCGGGTGGCGGCGTTGCCAACGCCTCCTATGGCCTACCCGATTTAGGCATGACCTCTCTCAATGACGTGTTGGCAGATGTGCAGCGTATAACCGATGCTTGTGACCTGCCCTTGTTGGTTGATATCGACACAGGATGGGGCGGCGCATTTAACATTGCCAAAACCATACGGGACATGGAAAAAGCAGGCGCAGCAGCCGTTCATATGGAAGATCAAGTTGCGCAAAAACGCTGTGGTCATCGACCAAACAAAGCGATTGTTAGCACGCAAGAGATGGTTGATCGTATTAAAGCCGCGGTTGACGCGCGCCGCAATCCTGACTTTTTTATTATGGCCAGAACTGACGCTTTTGCACAAGAAGGCCTAGAAGCGGCGATTGAGCGTGCCAAAGCATACGTCGCAGCAGGTGCCGATGGTATATTCGCAGAAGCAGTCAAAACGGAAGAACACTACCGTGCATTCTCCGCAGCATTAGACGTGCCCATTTTGGCAAATATTACTGAGTTTGGACAAACAGAACTTTGGAATAAAAAGGAGCTAGGCGAATGGGGCGCTGCGATGGTGCTATATCCACTAAGTGCATTTAGAGCCATGAACAAAGCTGCCGAAAATGTATACCAGTCAATCTTACAAAACGGCGACCAAAAAGCGGTGATCGATTCAATGCAGACGCGCATGGACTTATACGACTATCTTGGCTATCACGAATACGAAAAGAAGCTTGACGGTCTTTTTGCAGAAAATAAAAATTTATAATCGCTGGGTTTTTAACAGAGCGAAGACAACAAATTACAGGAGATAAACAATGGCTAAAGTACTCAGTGGCGCAGGCCTTCGAGGTCAAGTAGCAGGTAAAACAGCACTTTCCACCGTGGGCGTATCAGGATCAGGCCTAACCTATCGTGGCTATGATGTTAAAGATTTGGCGAACAAATGTCAGTTTGAAGAAGTCGCTTACTTGATATTGAAAGGTACGCTACCTACCCAAGTGCAATTGGACAACTACAAAGCTAAGCTTAAAGGCCTAAGAGGTTTGCCAAATGCATTAAAAGAGGTGCTAGAAAGAATTCCTGCAAACGCTCACCCAATGGACGTTTTACGCACGGGTACTTCGATGTTAGGTAACTTGGAAATGGAACAGACTTTTGCTGACCAAGCACAAGTCAGTGACAGAATGTTAGCCTGCTTTCCTAGTATTATTTGTTACTGGTATCGCTATTCGCATGATGGTGTTCGTATTAATGTCGAAACTGACAACGACTCTATTGGTGCGCATTTCTTGCAGATGCTGCATGACAAGGCACCTTCTCAACTGCATGAACACGTTATGCACGTATCTCTTATTCTTTATGCAGAGCACGAATTTAATGCATCGACCTTTACCGCCAGAGTATGTGCATCTACGTTGTCAGATATGCACTCTTGCATCACAGGTGCGATCGGGTCTTTAAGAGGACCACTGCATGGTGGAGCAAATGAGGCCGCAATGGAAATGATTGAAAAGTTCACCTCTGCAGACCATGCCGAGGCAGAAATGATGGGCATGTTAGCGCGCAAAGAGAAAATCATGGGCTTTGGTCACGCTGTTTATGCAGACTGTGATCCACGCAACGACATTATCAAATCATGGTCCAAAAAGTTGGCCGCAGATGCCGGCAATAGTGTTCTTTATGATGTGTCGGTGCGTTGCGAGGCTGTCATGAAACGTGAAAAAGGTTTGTTTTGCAACGCCGACTTCTTTCACGCTTCGGCGTATAATTTTATGGGCATACCGACAAAATTATTCACTCCTATATTTGTGATGTCTAGATTGACAGGTTGGGCAGCGCATGTAATGGAGCAAAGGTCTGATAATCGCATTATCCGTCCATCCGCCGATTACACAGGGGAAGAGCTGCGCGCAGTTGTAGATATAGCGGATAGATAATTAGCATAATGCGTGTGCAGTCTGGCCTATATTCAGCCCACAAACAACGCAAATATCAACGTGCGCTGCAAGCCTAAACAGTACGACACAATGGGATAAACAACATGAACTACGATTACAGAAAACCGCTTCCAAACAGTCAATTGGATTATTTTGATACTCAAGCAGCAGTGGATGATATCAAGCCCGGAGCTTATGCAAAACTGCCTTACACATCAAAAGTGTTTGCCGAAAATCTAGTGCGTAAATGCCCGCCGGAAAGCCTCATTGCCAGCCTCAAACAGTTGATTGAGCGCAAGCGTGATTTGGACTTTCCTTGGTTTCCAGCACGTGTTGTTTGTCATGATATTCTGGGACAGACTGCCTTAGTAGACCTCGCTGGATTGCGCGATGCGATTGCCCAAAAAGGCGGCGACCCAGCACAGGTAAATCCAGTAGTGCCCACGCAGTTAGTAGTTGATCATAGCTTAGCCGTAGAACATGGCGGTTTTGAAGCAGACGCGTTTGAAAAAAACCGCGCAATAGAAGATAGACGCAATGAAGACAGGTTCCATTTTATTAACTGGACAAAAACAGCCTTCAAAAACGTGGATGTAATACCTCAAGGCAACGGCATACTGCATCAAATCAATTTAGAACGTATGTCTCCTGTTGTGCAAGCCCGTGATGGGGTTGCATTTCCTGACACTCTGGTTGGCACAGACAGTCATACGCCAATGGTCGACGCCTTAGGCGTTATTGCAATTGGCGTGGGAGGTTTGGAAGCTGAAAGTGTTATGTTGGGACGTGCCTCATATATGCGCTTGCCTGATATAATTGGTGTCGAAATTGTTGGAAAGCCTCAGGCTGGCATCACCGCCACTGACATTGTACTGGCATTAACTGAGTTTTTGCGTCAGCAAAAAGTTGTCTCGACGTATTTAGAATTCTATGGCGATGGCTGCCAGCATCTTACGCTGGGAGATAGAGCGACTATTTCTAACATGACACCAGAATACGGCGCGACTGCAGCAATGTTCTATATTGACGAGCAAACAATTGATTACCTTACGTTAACAGGCCGTGAAGACGACCAAGTAAAACTAGTCGAACTCTATGCAAAACATACTGGTCTTTGGGCTGATGAAATGGTTAACGCAGAGTACGAGCGCAGACTAAAATTTGATTTATCAAGCGTCGGTCGCAATATTGCAGGACCATCCAACCCACACGCCCGTGTTTCAACTAGCGACTTGGCATCTAGCGGCATTTCAGATTCAGTTAAACTTGCTCAAGGGCAAAAAGACGCCAGCATGATGCCTGACGGCGCGGTTATTATTGCTGCCATCACCAGTTGTACAAATACCAGTAATCCACGCAACATGATTGCTGCTGGACTTATAGCGCGCAATGCAAACAAACTCGGACTACTGCGAAAACCTTGGGTAAAATCTTCACTAGCGCCTGGTTCTAAGGCGGTTAAGCTATATTTAGAAGAAGCTGGATTATTGTCCGAGCTCGAAAACCTAGGGTTTGGGGTAGTAGGGTTTGCCTGTACCTCGTGCAACGGCATGAGTGGCGCTCTCGATCCGAAGATTGCCAAAGAAATAAAAGACAGAGATTTATACGCTACCGCGGTTTTATCCGGCAATCGTAATTTCGATGGACGTATTCATCCGCATGCAAATCAAGCGTTTTTGGCGTCTCCCCCCTTGGTTGTTGCTTATGCAATCGCGGGCACAATTAGGTTCGATATTGAAAAAGACATATTAGGCTACGATCCAGATGGCAAACCGATTAAATTAATGGACATTTGGCCTAGCGATGAAGAAATTAATGCCGTTGTTGCTAGCAGTGTCAAGCCCGAGCAGTTTAGAAAAGTCTACAATCCTATGTTCGAACTAAGGACTGACTATGGCGAGCACAATGATCCCCTTTACGCATGGCGTGAGATGAGCACCTATATTCGCCGCCCACCATATTGGGAAGGGGCGTTGGCAGGCGAGCGTGCGCTAAGGGGTATGCGTCCCCTCGCGGTGCTGGGTGATAATATTACCACCGATCATTTATCGCCTTCCAACGCCATTCAGATGGACAGTGCAGCGGGTGAATACTTACACAAAATGGGCGTTCCCGAGGAGGACTTCAACTCTTACGCGACCCACAGGGGTGACCATTTGACCGCTCAGCGCGCAACGTTTGCCAATCCAAAACTGCTGAACGAAATGGTGCGTGATACGCAAGGTAATATTGTGCAAGGTTCGTTCGCTAGATTAGAGCCTCAAGGTGAGATCATGCGTATGTGGGAGACAATCGAAGCCTATATGCAACGCAAACAACCACTTATCATTGTTGCTGGTGCAGATTATGGCCAAGGCTCATCGCGCGACTGGGCGGCAAAAGGCGTTAGACTAGCCGGTGTCGAGGTCATTGCCGCTGAAGGCTTTGAACGTATTCACCGCACCAACTTAATCGGCATGGGCATATTACCCTTGGAGTTTGAAGCGGGTACAACGCGTAACACCCTGAATATTGATGGCACCGAATTATATGATGTTACTGGAGAGCACTATCCTGGGGCGACACTAACATTAGTCATTACACGCACCAACGCAGAGGTGTTAAAAGTGCCTATGAAATGTCGATTGGACACTGAGGAAGAAGTATCAATCTATGCTGCTGGTGGTGTTTTGCAGAGATTTGCGCAAGATTTCTTAGAAGCAAAATCAGTATAATCAGCGAATTACGCACAGGATTACCGAAGCCATGACACATACTCAAGCGACTGATTTAGAGACGACGGCAACGCACAAACTACAACTGCGAATTAACGCTACTTACATGCGCGGCGGCACGAGCAAGGGTGTGTTTTTTAAACTCGATGACTTGCCCGAACAGGCGCAAATGCCCGGGTCGTATCGCGATAGTTTACTGCTTAGAGTAATCGGCAGTCCTGATCCATTTGCTAAACACACTGACGGCATGGGAGGGGCCACCTCGAGTACTAGCAAAACAGTAATTCTAAGTAAAAGTAAACGTGAAAACCATGACGTCGATTATTTGTTTGGTCAAGTCAGCATCGATAAACCGTTTATTGATTGGAGTGGAAACTGCGGCAATTTGACCGCCGCGGTTGGTTCATTTGCAATTGAGAACAGTTTCATAGATGCCTCAAGAGTACCTCATAATGGCGTTGCGATAGTGCGCATCTGGCAGGCCAATATAAGCAAAACCATTATTGCCCATGTCCCCATTACAAATGGTGAAGTGCAAGAAACAGGTGATTTTGAATTAGATGGTGTGACCTTCCCCGCAGCCGAGGTTAAAGTTGAATTTTTGGATCCTGCTGATGGCGAAGGTGCAGTGTTTCCAACAGGTAACTTAATCGATATCTTAGAGGTTCCTAATATTGGCAGTTTTTCAGTCACAATGATTAATGCCGGAATTCCTAGCCTATTTATTCCGGCTGAAGAGCTGGGGTTTGATGGCACTGAACTTCAAGACGATATAAATAGTGACGCCGAATTATTAGCAAAATTTGAGATTATTCGTGCACATGGCGCATTAAAAATGGGCCTAATAAACAACATCAACGAGGCTGCGGTAAGGCAACACACACCTAAAATTGCGATGGTTGCACCTGCCAAAGCTTACGTAGCATCAAGTGGCAAGCAAATCTTGGCGACAGATGTGGATATTAATGTGCGCGCTTTATCAATGGGCAAACTGCATCATGCGATGATGGGCACTGCAGCAGTTGCCATTGGCGTCGCAGCGGCCATTCCCGGCACCACTGTAAGCCTCGCAGCGGGCAGCAAAAACCGCACTGAAGTAACATTTGGTCATCCCTCTGGCACACTCAAAGTGGGTGCACAAGCCGTTGGCGAAGGGAGCCAGTGGCAGGTAAAAGCCGCCGTTATGAGTCCTAGCGCTCGCGTATTGATGGAAGGAAACATTCGCGTGCCATCGCCGGATTAGATCCGCTGACGTTACGCTAAGTTGAAAGAAGCGCAGTAGTCGTGGCAAATTTAGGGCTAAGCCTTTAGCTTTCTTACCCATTCTTTTGACAACGCTTGAATGCTAGCCGCCCTGCGCCTTTCAAGGGTTTGTTGTGCGGCTTGTGCCTGGTCAAAATTGGTGACTTGATTTGCTGATTTTTTGCTACGAACGATGCGCATCAACTGTTTAATGGATATGGTGTCTCGCAAGCGGTGTTCTAGGCTTATTTCGCCGCCGACAAACACCTTGCCGGTTTCAATTATTCTATAATACCAACCTGTGATTCCTTGCTCCGCAATCAATAAATCAGCGTTTTTTAAGCCATAGCGTTGATTTATTTTTACACAAGGTGCACGAGGAGAGCTGACCTGAACGAGCACTTCTCCCATGCGATATATGTCGCCGATAAATACATTCTCGTCATTCATTATCCCACACGACAGGTTTTCACCGATACTGCCAATTTGAAAGCGCTCGACTGCCTCTGGAAAAGCCAGCTTGAGTTGCTCGTAACCCTTGTGAGAATAATGATGCAAAGCCATCTCAGGACCACCGTGCAATTTTTTATTGCCTTGCTCATCTTGTAGCGCACCTTCAGGACCAATGTCCAAGGCATCATATGGATGTTTAACAATACTGCTTGGACTTTTCCGAGGCCCGAACGGCTGAGGCTTGCCAGCAAAAAGCGCTTGTATGATCATGTTAATATAATCGAATTTAGAGTGTCTATCTAATTATATGCGTTATTGTTAATTAAAGTCATGTAACAAATACAATTACCGATCGTGCAAACAATGCTGCTTAGAACGTGACAAGATTGTCATACACAAGCAAATCATAAAAAATGCACGTTGATTTAAACCTTTTGTGCTCGCGCTGCGACTCACTTAATGAAGCCAAAAACAAGAATATAAAACAGATGACCTCAACTTTAAAAGTCGTGACTAGCACGAAACAAGATGCGAGCGAAGACGACTTAATAAATGCCGCTAAGCTTGGCGACAAAAAGGCGTTTCATCTTTTGTATCAACGGCACATTGGTCGAGTCTATGGACTGTGCTTGAGACTATGTGCAGATAAGTCACTCGCTGAAGATGCAACGCAAGAAGTGTTTATGCAATTATGGCGAAAAATAGACAACTACGATGGCAATAGTCAGTTTTCGACCTGGCTTCACAGCGTGACCTCAAATGTAACGATTTCATATATTCGAAAACAACGTGGGTGGTGGCAGAAGATGTTTACTCTCGAAGAAACTATCACCGATGCACAAATAGCAGAGCAATCTATTGCTGATACTGATTTTGAAAAATATATATACAAACTGCCAGAAAGAGCTCGTTGGGTATTTGTACTGCACGCGGTCGAAGGCTATCGACATGAAGAAATATCCAAGATACTGGGCATGGCCGTTGGCTCTAGCAAAGCCCAGTTTCATCGTGCCAAGCAATTAATGCAGGAGTGGATAAGTAATGACTAATAACAATATCGATGGGCAAATTGCCAAGCAAATTAGGCAACTCAATTTGCACAAAAAGCCTCAAAGAGATCTTTGGATTGGCATAGACAAAGCTATTAGCGCTGAAAATGTAACATCAACAATAAATGACAATAAGTCACATAGAGCAGCTAACAAACCAATGCTCGCTGTAGCAGCATCACTTGTACTGATTAGCTTTGTGGCATGGTTTAGCTTTGAGTCAGGTAAATCTCTGCGGGGCACAGATTTGGTTGCTTCACTGAGCAAGCAGCATCAAGCTCAAAAGCAAACGCTGCTAATTCGCTTCAAAGACCAGGCCGCCACCACCGAGAACTGGCAACAGCAGTTGGACGATTTAGATGAAGCGGCGGAGGCGATCAAAAAGGCATTACGAGCACAACCTGACAATCGCTCGCTGCTAATGATGCTCAAACATATTTACGAGCAACAAATGAGCCTAATCGAGCGCGTTCATGCTCCGGTATGGAAAAGGGTCTAGCATGGCGAGTGAAATCAGTAAGCACTTAAGCGCACCTGTATTATTTATATCAGACAACATTCTAAGAGGTCACTCAATGTACTCAATCACTGGACTATTTAGCCGTAAGGTTTTTTTAGTAGCAATCCTTATCAACCTGACAGCACTGTCTTTTACTTCCATTGCCGAGCAAAAAATAAGCGAATCGATTGAAGCAGATCCTATTGGCACCGTATTGATCGAGCACGTGGTCGGCAAAGCCAATATCAGTGGTTGGGACAAAAATGAAGTCAGCGTGCAGGGTACACTCGGAGATCGCACAGACAAGGTCAAATTTGAACGAAATGGAAAGTCTGTACAGTTAATAATCGAAGTGAAAAACAAACAAAACTGGTCTGATTGGTCATCATCACAAGGTGATGACCTGACTATTCGCGTCCCCATTAATAGCAAGGTGAACTACACCTCAGTCAACGCTGATGCCAGCATATCGTCTATTTACGGTGGCATTGATGCTGAAGTTGTTAATGGCGACGTAAACGCAAGTGACTTAAAAGGACGAGTGCGATTGGAGTCAGTCAACGGTGATATTCGCGCAGAAAAAATTAGCGGTCAATTAAAAATTGAAACGGTTAATGGCAGTATTAAAGCAAAACAAAATGACACTAAAGACTTGTTTTTGAGCACCGTTAACGGTGACATTGATGCGCATAGCGATAGCACGCAAATTAACGCCGAGTCGGTCAATGGCGACATAGAACTGACCCTCAGCAAAGTAGATGAAGCAGAATTCACAACAGTAAATGGGGCGATTGAGGTAAGTATGCATCTAAATGCTGGTGGTGATGTAAGAGCTTCTTCTGTGGGTGGTTCAATAGCCTTGAGTTTTCAAGAATCGATCGCGGCAAAGTTTGATATAGAAGCTCATGCAGGTGGTTCGATTAAGAACAACATTACCAATGACAAAGTAGAAAAAGCAAAATACGGACCGCGTCGGTCCCTTACGTTTTCGACGCCTAATCCAACCGCCAGTGTTGACGTCTCTACTGTTCACGGTCGCGTAATTGTAAAGACAGAAAAATGATCGAATATGACTCGGTATACATACAAACGTAACAGATTCTATTAACACAAGCATGATAGGTGATGAACGTTAAAAGTGTTAAGACTTGCGTCATGTTTGTGTTATTCACATTAACGATATATGGGTCGAAGGCAACAATAGTGAAAGCCTCTGAAATTAAATTTTCAAATCAACAAGAATTTGAAAATTGGGTAATTATCAACGATACAGTAATGGGCGGAAAATCCCGTGCAAGCCTGTTGTTGCAAGATGACATGTTGTTGTTTGCCGGAAAACTATCACTGCTCAATAACGGCGGGTTTGCGTCTACCAGAAGAGACAATGCGACAGTAGAGTGGCTGACTGCTCAGCGTATTAGTATTGCACTGATCGGAGACGGCCGGTCCTATCAATTTAGGCTGCGCACTAACAAGGTGTTTGACGGCGTTGCATACGTTACAAATTTTGACACTAAAGCAGGTGAATTAATTAACATTGAATTTGAAACTAACGATTTTGTCGCTCAGTATCGTGGCCGTCTGGTCAGCAATGCGCCACCACTCAACTTAGCTGACGTATCTCAGATCGGATTTATGCTAGCAGACAATATCCCCGGCGAATTTCAACTGCGCATCAAGAGTATCGAATCGACAACTAAATAACAAAAATCAATTTAGATGGTTAATTGTTATAAGTGAACACACAAACCATAATTTTTTGATGTCACTGCTTAAACTTTGTACACATTGATTTTATTGACCTACACAGTGAGTGTCCACATTTTTTGCCACATCAGCCGTAAATAAATTGTTAATTGTGTTAACTTTTTGATCCCATCGAGCGTAGAAAGTCGCGCTATAGTAATGAAATTCAAAAAATCTTAATTGCTAAATGCATGTAAACACAACTTTTTTGAAGGATTAATAGAGAAGACATTATGAAAATAAAAAACAATTACACACACGTACCAAGCTTTTCCCTCGCACGGACTAGCCTCAACTTAAAGTTAATCTTCACCGCACTGGTGTTGTTAATGGTGCCTACTTTTGGTTATGCTGCCGCTAATCTTGCGGCAGACGACTTTGTTGGCATTTCTTTCTGGCTAATTTCAATGGCCTTAATGGCCGCAACAGTGTTTTTCTTGTGGGAAACTCAAGGGGTATCCGCTAAGTGGAAAACGTCCTTGGTAGTGTCGGGGCTAGTAACCTTCATTGCTGCAGTTCACTACTTCTACATGCGCGACGTATGGGTAGCTACGCAAACAACCCCTACCGTTTACAGATATATTGACTGGTTACTAACTGTGCCATTGTTAATGATTGAGTTTTACCTCATTCTTAGAGCAATTGGTGTAGCGTCGGCAGGCATATTCTGGCGTTTGTTGATCGGTACCTTAGTGATGCTAATCCCAGGCTATTTAGCCGAAGCGGGTTACATTAACGTTACCATTGGATTCGTCATCGGGATGCTAGGTTGGTTCTATATCCTTTACGAAATCTTTGCAGGCGAGGCAGGCAAAGCGTCCAAGATGGCATCAAGTGAGGCAGTAAAATATGCTTATAATGCAATGCGTTGGATTGTCACGGTAGGCTGGGCTATTTATCCAATTGGATACGTATTGGGATATATGACCAGCACAGCTAGTCAAGAATCACTTAACATCGTCTACAACCTCGCTGATCTGGTTAACAAAGTCGCATTTGGATTGTTAATTTGGTACGCAGCAACAAGCGAAAGCCAAGCAACACCGGTAAAGCAGGCTTAAGTTAAATAGCTATATTCACTGTACTAATGAGTTTGCAGTCCATAAACGTTGGGCTGCAAGCTCTATTATGAGAGAGAAATACTATGTTCCAAACTAATGCGCAAGGCCAATCAGAAGCGTCTTTTTTGTTGAAGCAATGCGAAGCGGATATGTTATTTAGGGTAAAGGACAATCAACCTTGCTTATTTCATATAAATAGTGGGGGCAACCGCTCTAGAGCAAAGTTGTGCATAGAAGTCGGCCTAGCTTTACAAATACCCACTAAAGCCACCATTGCTTTAGCAAACAGTATCGAGCTTTTACACAATGCATCACTTGTCCATGATGATCTTCAAGATGCTGAAATGTCGCGTCGTGGTCGACAATCTGTTTGGGCTAAATATGGCAAATCTCAGGCAATTTGTGCCGGCGACTTGATGATATCTGCTGCCTACGGTGCTCTGGCCGACGTCGGAGAGCCTGCTATGATAGGGCAACTATTGATCCATACCAACAATGCAGTATCGCTGACTATACAAGGTCAAGCGCGGGACATAGAGGCTAATTCTTCAATCACCGAGCAAGAATATGAAGACATAGCGGGAATGAAATCTGGCCCGCTAATACAGCTTACACTGGCACTTCCTTTGCTAATGTCAGCACACAATAATCTTGTGCAGACTGCAAATAATGCGCTGCACAAATTCGCTATCGCCTATCAAATCGTGGACGACTTGCATGATTGGCAACAAGATCTGGCCAATGGACAACTGAACTATATCAACCTATTGGCTCAAAAAAGCAATGTTAAAGAAGCCAGCTACATCGCCAAAACCCGAACACAGTATCTATTAAAGCAATGTGAGAAAGAACTCAAAGTGCTACCAAACAATTGCGCATCTTCCGTTATAAGCGCATCCCAAGGACTTTTACAAAAAGCGAAAGCAGGCATTTATGAGTAAAGTGGTAGTAGTAGGCGCGGGGTTTGGCGGTATTGCCGCAGCACTTAGAATGCGCGCCAAAGGATATGATGTGCAACTCATTGATCAATGCGAGCGATTAGGCGGTCGCGCGCAGCAATTTAACATCGAGGGCTTTATCTTTGATGCAGGCCCAACGGTGGTCACAGCTCCGTTCTTACTCGAAGAACTATTCATGCTATTTGATAAGCAAATGAAAAACTATATAGACCTAGTGCCGGTTGAGCCTTGGTATCGTTTTGTCTATCCAGACGGCAGTCATTTCGATTATGGTGGCACGATAGAACAAACACTCGACAAGATTGAGCAAATAGAACCTGCAGATAAAGCAGGATACTTAGCGTTATTGGCGCAGTCCGAGGCTATTTTTGATGTCGGATTCACTCAGCTATCCGACAAGCCGTTTCATAAAATTACCAGTATGCTGGGGCAAGTGCCGGCACTTATTAAACTAAAATGCTACAGAACCGTTTGGCAGATGGTCTGCGCTTTCTTAAAAAATGATAAACTTCGACAGGCATTTTCAATTCAGCCATTATTAGTTGGCGGCAACCCATTTGCGACTACTAGTATCTATAGTCTGATTCATTTCTTAGAAAGAAAATGGGGGGTTCACTTTGCGATGGGCGGCACTGGCGCTATCGTCAACGGCTTAGAAAAGCTAATGAGAGAACAGGGGATCGAGATAATTCTTAATACTAGCGTGACTAACATTACTATTGAGCATAACAAAGTCAGCAGAGTACATACGTCTAACGGTGATTTTGAGTGTGACAAGCTGATTTCAAATATTGACCCAAAGTTCTTGTACCAGCACCTGATACCCAAAGAGAATCAACGCTTGAGTGCAAAAATTAAAACCAAACATGCAAAATTATCAATGGGCTTGTTCGTGTTGCACTTTGGCACTACCAAAAAATACCCTGATGTCGTTCATCATACAATCTGGCTTGGCAAGCGCTATGAGGATTTACTAACCGACATATTTGATAAGCAAATATTGGCTGATGATTTTTCGTTATATTTGCATAGACCTACTGCGACTGATCCCAGTATGGCGCCACAAGGTTGCGACTCATTTTATGTGCTTGCTCCTGTGCCCAACAAGCAGGCTAATGTAGATTGGGACAAACAGCAAGAAGACTATGCAGATAAGATAATCAAAGCATTAGAGGACACAATCATGCCTGATTTGTCGACCTGTATAGTGCATAGGTTTGCAAAAACGCCCAGCGACTTCGAAGTCGATTTTAGTAGCGTTGACGGCAGTGGCTTTTCAATCGCACCATCATTTCAACAATCAGCTTGGTTTAGATTTCATAATCAGGCTGAGGGACCCGAAAACTTATATTTGTGCGGAGCTGGAACTCATCCTGGTGCGGGACTTCCCGGCGTGTTGTCATCGGCTAAGGTGGTTGATAAATTAATTGCCGTTGCGCAGGAGTGAGCAATGCAAAGCGATCCGACCGCTTTACTTAAGAAACATGGCAAAACCTTCAACTTTGCACGATTTTTTTTGGGTGAACAAACCGGTTTAGCCGCTGCGAGATTATATAGTTTTTGTCGGATAGTCGATGATATTGCTGACGAAAGTGACGATCAACAAGAAGCAAAAAAGAACCTCGAAGCATTAACTATTGCGATTATGGAAAATGATAAAGCGCATCCTATAATTGGTGATTTCTTGTTACTGTGCGACGAGTTTGGTATCGACAAAAACAACGGTATTACACTGATTCAAGGAGTATCACAAGACTTAGGTTTGCAAACCCTTGATAACCAAGCGGATTTGATACAATATGCATATAAAGTCGCCGGGGTGGTAGGCTTAATGATGGCACCAATATTGGCAGCAGATAAACGCGGCTTTGTATTTGCTGTCGATTTAGGTATTGGCATGCAGCTTACCAATATTGCTCGTGATGTGATGGAAGATGCCCACATGGGCAGACGTTACATTCCGGCTCAATGGCTTAACGAATTATCCCCACAAGATATTGTGTTGTCACGAGAGCAAGACAGAACAACCGTTCAGACGGCAATTGCTAAACTGCTTCGACTCGCGGAAGAATATTATCAAAGTGGGTTGGCGGGCTTATATTACTTACCCAACCGCAATCGACGCGCCATCGCAGTAGCGGCATATTCTTATAGAGAAATTGGTCGTAAGTTACAAGAGAATAATCATCAATATTGGCAAGGCAGAGTCGTGGTCAGCGCACATCAAAAAGTTAAGCTGGCAGGCAAAGTATTATGGCGTTTGAGCACAGGGAAATTAGCAAAATTTCCAACCCAACATAGCGTAAAATTACACACTTACCTAAAGCAATCCTAGTTCAATAGTATATGCTTATGATTAAAGCAAAGTGAATAACAAAAACATGACGTCACAAAGCGTTGATGTACTCATTATTGGTGCGGGTGCAGCGGGTCTCTCTTTATTGCTCGAACTTGATAATATTCGAGACCATCACAGTGTCAAAGTACTCGAACGAAATCTCATGCCAACCGACGATCGGATATGGAGTTTTTGGCAGCCAAAGCAATCAGGACACAAAGATAGGCTGGCACACTATTTACAATCTATCGTTGCCAAACAGTGGGACACTTGGTGTTTATCGACACCAGATAAGTCCTACGCCATGAGTGACTGCGATTATCGTTATTGCTCAATAAGCGCAAAAGCGTTTAGTGAATTGGCTTTACGCACAACTGCTAAAAATACACTACGAGAAATCAGGTATAACACCGAAGTGATATCAATCGATACTTGTGATGAACAATTTTTAGTATCAACAGCTCATCAGACGTTCTTGGCAAAGCAAGTCATAGACACCCGTCCGCCTCCCATAATGAAACAGCACGATGGCTTGGTCCAATGTTTTTATGGTGAAGAAATTAGCGTTGATATTGATACTTTTGATATATCTAGCGTTCAGCTGATGAAGCATTTAAAAGCGTCAACGTTAGGCATAGAGTTTGTTTACATTTTGCCATTTAGCGCGCGCCATGCATTGATCGAGTTCACGTGTTTTAGTTTACATTCAATAGACACAGAAGTGTTGAGGCAAGGTCTGCATGATTTTATTGACAACTTTGTTCAGCAACAGCCGCGCCGTGTCTTAAGAATAGAGCACGCTATTTTGCCTATGTATAATATCAAAGCCACCAATGTCTCTCAGCCAAATTATACATATGCGGGCATTGCTGGTGGTGCGATGCGAGCATCGACAGGTTATAGTTTTTTGAATTGCCAGCGTTGGGCTCGTGTTAGCGCAATAAAAATAAACGCTCAGCATGCTTTGCCTAAGGTCCCTCCTATCAATGCCATGTATCGTTATATGGATCACATAATGCTAACGGTACTGAACGATGATATTAGCGTGGGTATCGCTATATTTGAACAGATATTTAAAAAAGTAAAACCTGATAGCTTTGCGCGATTTATGACTGAACGTGCCAATCTGTTTGATTTGATTGCGGTCATTTGGGCAATGCCAAAGCGCACTTTTATACGAGCAGTGTTTACAATTCTGCTCGATACTATCAGCAGAACTAACAAGCACCTAGGTAATGGCAAATGAACAAGGTGCGTTATACTCAAACTTACTTATGCTTGTGCGTGCTCTTCGCTATTATCACGCTGGTCTATGGTAATGTTGCCCAGACCACGTTAATGGTAGGTCTTGCAATTTCGGTTGCCTTGTTAGGCTTACCACACGGTGCTCTAGATTTTTCGATCGCTAGAGCTTTAAAACTAGCGAACTCGTTATCTGCCGCCAGTATATTCATCTTTGTGTATCTCTTGATAGCAGGTGTATCTATCGCGTTTTGGGTGATGTTCCCTGCCCTTGCTTTAAGTTTGTTTTTGTTGATTTCGGTTTACCATTTTGCATCTGACTGGCGCACAGAAATGCCCTCGTTCTCTGCGCTTAGCTTAGCCAGTATAGTATTGAGTGGACCTGCAATATTCCATGCGCCAGCCGTCCTTCAATTATTTCAAAACTTGTTCGTTTCCGAACAAAACGCAATCACCATTGTATTAGCAATGCGAACAGTATTTGTTTGCAGTAGTTTAATATTTATAGTGTTTTTGAGTAAGGTATCTTACGTGCGTCATCAGAAATGGTCATGGTCACTCAGTGAGTATTTAACGCTCATCATGAGCGCGTTGTTGCTACCGCCATTACTTCACTTTGGACTTTATTTTTGTGTGTTACATTCACCCAAACATTTGATAGATGTGGGTGATAACCTCGGATTTACATTCAAACAAACGATTATTGCCAGCTTACCGTTTGTTGTGTTGACCGTGCTCATCGCGCTATTGCTATATTTTCAGTTCTCTTCAATCAATATCAATATTGACCTGCTGCGTTGGATTTTTATTGGTTTGTTTGGTTTGACTATGTCGCACATGTTTTTAGTTAATATTTGGCATCGCTCAACTCAAACAACACGATTGTGAGCTGTGTTGTTTTACTTCCTCAAAAACTTGCTCAAACCATGCCGTAAATTGGCTTGGGTCAGATGAAAGCGCAGTCGACACCTGTTTTTCAGACCACCAAGCAACTTGACAAACTTCGTTGGGATTCTGCTGCCAATGCAATTCTTTCACCTCGGCCACTAGTATGTTGTCGAGCTCGTGCTCAATCATGTCATTATCAAGCGAATGGCGGTAGCAGATTTGCCCGATGATAGATAGCTCGAGTTGACGTGTTATGCCGAGCTCTTCAAATACTCTTCTTTGTGTAGCGTCTTTTATTCGCTCTTGTGGCATCGGGTGTGAGCAGCACGTGTTAGTCCATAATCCGCCGCTATGATATTTATGTGTCGCCCGTTTTTGTAACAAATACTCGGTTTGGTTGTTGCGTTTGCGGGTGATCATTAATGAGAACGCTAAGTGCAATTGACCGCGCAAGTGCGCCTCAATTTTTTCTGCGTAACCGGTCACATTGCCACTATGATCAACTAAGGTTACTAAGTGAGCTGAATTTATTTTTTGCATACACTTAAAACACGGCGATTCGTATCTTAGATCAGTCAACAAACTTACAAATTCGGCATCTCCTGTTAGAGGTAGTATTATTTTCGTTACACTCAAACAACACACTGGCAGTTTTCTACTCGTTTTCTACTTAATTCTCTATTCAGTTCTCTACTCACCTTTGCACTGGCAGCATCTGAGTGTCTTGGGAAAAGAATTTATTAGTTTATTTAGCGTTCAAAAATTATGGGCTACAAGGCCAAATAAACCGTATATTAGTGTTAATATCATTGACACACAGAATACTTATTTATGAACATATTAGTCAAAATCATTACCGTAATAGCCACTCTCTCAGTCATAACGGTCGTTGTATATGCTGCTGGCGAATTTGCTTTGTCCGGAGAGCCGCTTTTGGCTTTGATACCCGTTGCCATATTATTGGCCGCGATTGTTATCTATATTCGGTTCAAAGAAAGCAAAACTGAATAAATTGAATTTTTGCCTTGCAAGCGGCACGATTAAACAACTACTTTGTCACGGCCAGATTTTTTGCCTTTGTACAGCAGAGTGTCAGCGTAGCTAACACATTCGTCAAAGCTATCAAATTGGTCAATACAGGCAATACCTGCCGTGATTGTGCAGGTCACCGTTGTGTTATTCAACATGATGGGCGACACCTTGATGGTTGTCTGTATTTTATGTCCAACCATTGTTGCTTCATCTAAATCTGTATCAGGTAACAATATTATAAACTCTTCCCCTCCCCATCTGGCTAAGACGTCTTGTTGACGAATAGTCGCCTTAAGGATTTTGGTGATATGAATCAGAGTCTTGTCACCGCAATCGTGCCCATGTGTGTCATTTACTTGCTTGAAAAAATCAACGTCTAACAACAGAATCGAAAAAGCGTGATGATGACGCTGGTATTGAGCCATTTCTTTATCTACAAACTCAAAAAAACCTCGACGATTAAAAACACCAGTAAGCGCATCTTGCATTGAGAGTTTTTTGAATTTCTCGTTTGCGGACTGTAACTCACGTGTTTGCTCCTCTACTTGGTCTTCCAATAGCAACGAACGCTTCATGTAGTTATAGGTGCGCCATTTGTAAATCGCATACAGCATCAACAGACCAGCGAAAATAAATATCAAGCTGGCTAATTGTGTTTGATACCAGCCAGGTTGCACTTTGATCAAAAGCGTAGTCGGCGTATCTATCCAACGCTGGTAACGATTACTTACCTTAACCTCAAAGCGATAAGTACCAGGCGGCAGATTCATTAAGGTGGCGGATTGCTTGCCTTTTTCTAAATATTGCCATGATTCATCAAGCTCTACCACGCGGTATGCATATCTGATACTGGTCACATCCGCATACTCTAATGCGTTAAAATCAATGTTGAGTAATAGATCATCAGGTGATAACACAATAGTGTCTGGCAGCTCTAATTGCCCATAACGCTTCATATCTGCCCGCCCCTGTGTGCTCTTTGCTCGTTTTACAACGCTTATTTTGTCAATATACAGTTTTGGCATATAGTCGTTAATGACCAAGTTTGCAGGCTCAAATACGGTCAGACCATCTAAGCCTGCGAAAAAGAATTGACCATTAGCCTGCAGTGCTGCACCAATATAATAGCCGGCACTATTAGCGCCATCCTCGCCATTAAAGTACTGTGTCGTTGAGCCATCGGCTGAGTGCTTTACGATTCCAACGGTAGTGCTAATCCACACATCTCCACGCTCATCTTCGAGCACACCACCGACCGAGGATGACGCCAATTGAGGACTATCGTTTAAGCGTTCAAAAGTGACTTCAAAGCCGTTATTTTTTAAGCTCATTATCCAAACACCTTGCCCTAACGTCCCCAAATAAAATTGATTGTCTTGTTTTTTGGAAATCCAACTTAATACATTAAATGGTAAGCCTGTTTTATTATTTTCTGCATATTCATAAAGCGTAACTTTATCTTGCAAAAGATTTAAGCGGTAAAGTCCTGCCAGCGTGGTTACCCATATTTCAGAGTCTGATACGTCTAAAATATCTGTTGCGAGCGGCATGTCCCATTTTTTAATAGTCTGTTTAGTCAGAGGATCGTAATAAAACAGACCCTCACTATTGGTACCCAACCACAGGTTTCCATTGCGTCCACTTCTTACGGTATAAATTCGCGTGCCAAGCAAATCGACAAATTGGGCATGCTCCTGACTTGGCTTTAGCTCCGCTAAACCACCCGATGAAGCTATCCACAAAGAGTCGGTCGCGCTAGAGTAAGCAATGGTTTTGACTGAATTTGCCCCATGCTTACTAATATCTTGTTCGTTGAAACGCCACGGTCCCGCAATATTCTTATTTTTGTCAAAACGATAGAAGCCGTCTTGAGTAGACACCCAAAACATACCATTTGGATCTGTCGTGATGCTTTCAGAGCCATTTGCTGCCCCAAACCTCCACCTATCAAACGTCACCGAGCCTTTATCTAGCACTACAATACCGTTGCTACGGGTACCTAAAAATATGTGTCCGTCAGCAGATTCATGAATAGCATACACGTTATCAGCTAATTGGGTCGTATCAGAAGCCACTGACTGGACATTGGTCGCAATCACCTGATTGGTTTGAGGGGATATTACCGACGTACCTTCGGTCGTTGCTGCCCATATATTGCCGTCGGATAGCAAGACCAAGTCGTTAACCGAATCGTTTCTCAATCGCTCTTTACTTGTAATATGCGCTAACAACCGCATGTTTGAATCTGGCTCGAGCTGATATCTAAACACACCTTCGTTTTGCGAGCCGATCCAAATTGAATTATCACTGCCCACAACAACTCTGTTTAGTTTTTGTGAAACAGAGTCTACTTTTTTGAGCGTATTGGTTTGCGCGTATACCGCAAACAAGCCCTGCGAGGTTGCGAGCCAAATGCGTCCTGTAGGGTCTGCCGTAATATCTCTCACGCCTATCCTGCTGGCATATTCGACCGCAACGAAACTTTCGCTTTGTCTTGTTTTTCGATAAACGCCTTCAGTAGTGCCCACCCAAAACGTATCATTGCTATCAAAATACAGCGCAGTAACATTTCTATCGTTTTGTATGTGTGAGTTGCTCAGCGCGTAAGCTTGAAAAGTGTCCTTCGACAAATTGACACTGGTCAGACCGTTTAAAGTGGCAATCCAGAGGTGATTAGTCTCATGCACATACAACAAGCGTTGTACCACATTAGCAGGCAATCCTTCGGTCAAATCGCTTTTAGCAGTAAAATTCTTGAAGCTAGAACCATTATATCGGTCAACCCCGCCTTGGGTAGATGCCCAAATAAAACCGCGACTATCCTCAGTAATATCTGACACTGAGGGTTGCGATAGGCCTTGCGAAACAGATACCGCGTTACCTTTTGGCATTCGATAAAGAGGATCGCCCAAAGCTGGGAATAAACTTGTTACAAATATGAGTAAAATACCAATCAATCGTGTTTTACTTAAACAGATGCGCAGCACTCCTTGTTACCTTTTTTTATGTAAATAGCAATTTGACTGATTGAACATTCGACACCAAATTTTCTTAAGATTTATAACGAGTTAACGGCAGAACAAGGCGAAAGTTAATCCGTCGACGCAAAAATATAGTGGCAATATTAGATTAAGTACATTTTTTGTACAGACAATTATACTCATATAACGCATAATTGTCGGCCCCAAATATGACCATTCAGTAAATTGTGAGCGATAACAAAAGACCAAGTGTTGACCAAGTCGAACAATTAAAAATCCCGCCCCATTCTATCGAAGCTGAGCAATCAGTATTGGGGAGTATGCTTATTGCGCCCGATTCTTGGGATAAGGTAGTTGAAATTGTTGTCGAAACAGATTTTTACAATCGAGCCCACCGAGTCATCTTTAGCGCTATCATAAAACTACTCAACAGCAATCAGGTCGTTGACACGGTTACCGTCAAAGATAACCTCGAGCAGAACGGCGTGCTCGAAGATGCAGGAGGATTTTCATATTTAATCGAGCTCGCTAAAAACACCCCCAGTGCTGCTAATGTTGTCGCCTATGCAAACGTCATCAAAGAGCGAGCAATTGTTCGAGAAGTCATCGGTGTAGCGCACGATATAGCCGAAATAGGCTATCACCCTGAAGGTCGAGACAGTTCTGATATACTTGATATTGCAGAAAGCAAAGTATTTGAGATTGCGCAAAAACGCCAAGGCGAAAACGAGGGCCCCAAAGACGTTACCAACGTGTTAACCAAAACCGTCACTCGTCTCGACGAACTGGTTAAAAAAGGCAGCGAAATTACCGGGGTTTCTTCAGGATTTACAGATTTAGATAAAAAAACCAGTGGCCTACAACCTTCCGACTTGATCATAATCGCTGCGAGACCATCAATGGGTAAGACGACGTTTGCGATGAACTTGTGTGAAAACGCCATGTTGATGCAAGACAAGCCGGTATTAGTGTTTAGCTTAGAAATGCCAGCAGAACAATTGATGATGAGAATGTTGGCATCTTTGAGCCGAGTAAACCAAACAAATATTCGTACAGCTCAACTCAACGACAGCGAATGGGCGAGAATTTCGGCCACTATCAAACACTTAAAACAAAAAGATAATCTATTCATTGATGATTCGTCTGGCCTAACGCCAATGGAGTTGCGAACTAGAGCACGCAAGTTGGTCAAGGAGCGTGGCGGAGTATCAATGATTATGATCGATTACTTGCAGTTAATGCGTGTTCCGTCCTTAAGTGATAACCGTACCTTAGAGATCGCTGAAATATCACGTTCATTAAAAGCGCTGGCTAAGGAATTGGAAGTGCCAGTTGTCGCATTATCTCAGCTAAACCGGGGACTGGAACAACGCTCAGATAAGCGTCCAATCAACTCTGATTTACGCGAATCGGGCTCTATTGAGCAAGACGCTGATTTAATCATGTTTATTTATCGTGACGAAGTCTATAACGAGACTAGCGAATTTAAAGGCATCGCTGAGATTATCATTGGCAAGCAGCGAAACGGTCCAATCGGCACCAGTCGACTGACGTTTCAAGGGCAGTTTTCACGCTTCGACAACTATGCCGGCCCAGCAATCGAAGATGATTACTAGACCATTTGCCTGAGTCTTATAGTTGATTGAGTCGTATACAAAGACTCAAGCTAACTTATCTTGAGTCTTTGTATCAAAATCAGACGCATCATGCCTTTCGTGTAACTGCCCAGCCGGATCACCCCACGTACGATTTACCATTTTTGCTCGTTTTACGGGCGCTCTTGCATCTAGCTGTTGAGTCCAGCGCTGCAGGTTCTTATACTCTTGCACCTGCAAAAATTCTCCTGCTTCATATAATTTTCCTAACGCTAGGCCGCCGTACCATGGCCATATTGCCATGTCAGCGATGGTATATTCATCTCCACTAATAAATTCATTGTCAGCAAGTTGCCTGTCCAAAACATCCATCTGGCGTTTAACTTCCATTGCATAGCGATCGATTGGATATTGATATTTTTCTGGCGCGTATGCATAAAAATGCCCAAAGCCGCCACCTAACATGGGCGCACTGCCCATTTGCCAAAACAACCAAGACATAGTTTCAGCGCGCTTGACGGGATCTTTTGACAAGAAAGAATCAAACTTATCAGCCAGATAAAGCAGTATAGAACCAGATTCAAATACACGTGTAGGGGTCGCGGTACTATGGTCAACCAAGGCAGGAATTTTAGAATTTGGATTGGCTGAGACAAAGCCACTGCTAAATTGATCACCTTCCATGATGTTGACCAAGTGCGCGTCATATTCTGCGCTTTTAATGCCTTTGGCTAGCAACTCTTCTAGCATCATGGTGACCTTGACACCGTTTGGCGTTGCCAACGAATACAATTGAAGGGGATGCTTTCCTACCTTAAGGTCTTTTTCGGAAGTGGGACCTGCAATCGGACGGTTAATAGATGCAAACTTCCCACCACTTTGCGCATCCCACTTCCATATCTTGGGTGGATTATACGTTGAATCTGACATCGATAAATCTCCTTTGTATTATAAGCCTAAGTGCTCAATGAGCATGCGGACTCTTTACTAATTTGCAAGAGAGCTTGCTCAAACACATCGGCGGGCTGACCACCGCTAATTAAGTGTTTTTCGTTAACAATCACCGCCGGAACCGAACTGATCCCGAGCGATTGATACTTAGCTTGCTCCGCTCTTACCTCTTCAGAATACAACTGACAAGATAAGATCTTTCTAGCTTGCTCGACGTCCATACCCAGGTCAGCGATGATAGTCAATAGACTATTATGATTACTGGGATCGCCTGCCTGCTTAAAATACAAATCAAATAATGCGAGCTTCAATTCTGTTTGTTTACCAACCGAACTTGCCCAATGTAGCAAACGGTGTGCATCAAATGTATTGTAAATACGCCCGCCTCCACGCGTTACGAACTCGTAACCAACCGTCAAACCGCGCTGTTCGATTGCCTCTCGGTTTTGAGCCACTTGTTGTTTATCAATCTGGTATTTTTCAATTAAGTGAAGCTCAATATCTTGTCCTTCCTTTGGCATATTTGGATTGAGTTCAAACGGATGCCACGTGATGCTTGCGGTGACTTTGTCGTCTATTCTCTGCAACGCTACCTGCAGAGCTTTGTAGCCTATTATGCACCATGGGCAAGATACATCTGATACGATGTCAATTTTTAAGGTTTGCATTTTGTGACTCTCTCCTCATGTCTAACGACCTTGTCTCTCGAACATCAACGCCATACAACGTTATATCGAGACAAGGGTGAGCATTATAAGACCTTCCTTCGTAACAAAAACATTCATTCAAACTCCAGAACCCATCGTCATGATGCGTTTACAACGTTAGCGACAATCGCGCGCAGCGCTGGATACAAGCGTAATTAACCAGCCAAATTGAGATTTAACGGGGTATCTAACGCATCTGTACAAATTTACTCATTGCATTATCATGTGTTAATGTAAAGTAGCAATTTAGTTTAGGGTTTACTTACAAGCTTTTCGCAAGTTCGCTAAATATGACAAACGTGCGACACAAAGTTCATAATTAACGATAAGCAACAGAGGGTAGCGTTATGATAAGCAATAAAACAATTCTCATCGGTATATCGGTTGCCGCAATAGCAATATTGGCCTTTCAATTTTTTTCGCAGGAAGATCCCACATTACCTCGAATAGAAGCATCCCCTGACACGACTTTGAGTCAGCTACCTGACTTTTCAACGTTCAAAGATGTAAAGGAAAAGAAAGAAGCGTTCTTTACAACACTTTACCCAATTATTGAAGAAGAAAACAAACAAATAATAAAGGTGCGCAACGCAATTATTAATCTACAGGCGCTCCCTTTTGAATCTCTTGAACCAAAACAGTTGGCTTGGATTGAAAAAGTAAGGGATTATTATAAAGTCGACAATGAATCAGTGAGCCAAGATACGTTTACAGATTTGCTAAAGCGCGTGGATGTTATTCCGCCTTCTCTTGCCCTTACTCAGGCAGCAATTGAATCCGGCTGGGGTTCTTCGAGGTTTTCACGTCAGGGCAACAACTTGTTTGGCCAATGGTGTTTTACTAAGGGTTGCGGCATGGTGCCATCTGCCAGAGATGATGATAAAGCGCATGAAGTCGCTGAATTTGGCTCGGTAAACAAATCAGTTCGAGCTTATCTAAAAAACCTAAATACCCACTCCGCTTATCAAACGCTTAGGGACAAACGAGCTGCAATTAGAAATGACAGTAAAAAATTAACGGGTATTTCGTTGGCACAAACATTGACTGAGTATTCAGAAGAAAGAGAAAAGTATATTGCTAAAGTCTCTCGTTTTATCAATCAGAACAAACTGCAGCGGTTTACTCAACAATTTGAACAATCCTTGGTAGCTGAGGCTACTATTGTTCGCTAGTCACGAACACCGATCGTCCAATCAAAAATCAAGCGGCATGAGCCGTTTTTTTGTATCTAAACTGTTGCTGCATCGATTGTTTTTGATCTTGTATTAAATTAAGCCACCTATCTGCCGTTAAATGATTGACAACAGAATCATAGGGTAGTGCATATGCAGCAACGAGGATTTACGTTGATTGAGCTGATCATCGTAATTGTTATCTTAGGCATTATAGCAGTCGTGGCTGCACCACGTTTTATCGACATCGCAAGCGATGCTCGCGTCAGTGCACTGATTGGTATCCAAGGAAATTTTGAGGCTGGTCTACGGTTGGTGCGCATGAAGCAAGTATTCATTAAAAATCGCTTACCCCATACAGATTCCCGGCAATATTGGATAGACATGAACAACAACGGGGTTATCGACGGCGATTCATCAAGTGACCAAACATCTATAGTGGGGCGCGATGGTATTGATATACTCGCCTTTACCAACGGCGAAATTGACAATTATCAGTTGCACAAGCTCGTCACCAGCACAGACGGTATCACCCTGCATATCCCCGAGAAAGAGCAGCTTGATATCGGCTACGACTTCGATGGTGACGGAGAGCTAGCGGACGATAGCTGTTATCTTAATTATCATCAGATAAACGGCTTTACGCGAATGTTTGGTGCTTGTTAAGCGACTGCCACTGGTTTTTATTCTGCGCAGTTGAGCAAGTCGGTTGTACTACGATTTTGTCAAGTACTCGTTATAGCTGCCTTTGAAGTAAACCATTTTATGTTGCTTGATTTCCATTACGCTAGTCGCCAAACTAGTCACGAATTCGCGGTCATGGCTGACAAAAATTAGTGTGCCGTCAAATGCTTTTAGCGCTTTGTTTAACGCTTCTATCGCTTCCATATCCATGTGGTTTGTAGGCTCATCCATAATGATGACGTTGAGTTCTTGCATCATCAACTTACCAAACATCAGTCGGTTTTTTTCACCACCAGAGCAGACCGTCACAGACTTTTCAATGTCATGTGATGAAAATAACAAACGTCCTAGCATTGCGCGCACAGCCAAGTCGTCGTGCTTCGGCAATCGCCACTGCGACATCCAATCAAACAAACTCATAGGAACCGCAAAATCAGCACTCGTGTCTTGCGGGCAATAGCCAATTTGTGCGTTTTCGGCCCACTTTGTTCTACCAGCATTGGCTTGAAGCTCGTTCATCAATATTTTTAAAAACGTAGTTTTGCCAGCCCCATTCTCACCGATGACAGCGAGCTTTGAGCCTGCTTCTAATAAGATATCACCACTAGTGAACAAAGTTTCACCATCAAAGCCATGACTTAACTCGCCTATTTCTAGTGCTAAACGATGTAGTTTTTTATGCTGCTTATAAGAAATAAAGGGCGTTCTTCTGCTAGAGGCTACCACTTCCGTCAACTCGATTTTTTCTAAGCGCTTGGCGCGAGAGGTGGCTTGCTTAGCTTTTGATGCATTTGCGGAAAAACGCGCGACGAAACCTTTGAGTTCATCAATTTCCGTTGATTTTTTGGCATTGTCGATATGAATTTGTTCTTGTACCAATGCTGCAGCAGCTGCAAACTGTTCATAATTACCAGGATAGATTCGCAGTTCACCGTAGTCAATATCAGCCATATGCGTACACACAGAATTCAAAAAATGACGATCGTGAGAAATAATTATCATGGTGCATTTGCGTACCTTGAGCACGTCTGCCAACCAATTGATAGTGTATATATCAAGGTTGTTGGTCGGTTCATCGAGCAGTAATATATCAGGCTTTGGAAACAAAGCCTGCGCGAGCAAGACGCGTAGTTTTAATCCCGGCGCTACCTCAGACATCAGACCGAAATGATATTTCTCGCCGATACCTGCTTCGTTTAATAATTCTATTGCTCTGGTTTCTGCCGTATAGCCATCCATTTCAGCAAATTCAGTTTCAAGATTAGCGACCTTCATGCCGTCATCTTCAGACATCTCGGGCAGACTATAAATCCTGTCGCGCTCGACTTTTACTTGCCATAGCTTCGCATCGCCTTGAATAACCGTATCAACGACTGAGTATTTTTCAAACGCGAATTGGTCTTGACCCAATATACCCAGTCTTTCACCCGGCGTGACTGACACATTACCAGAAGTAGGCGCTAACTCACCACTTAGAATTTTCATGAGTGTTGTTTTACCGCAACCATTCGCACCAATAAGGCCATAGCGGTTGCCGTTACCAAATTTTGCAGAGATGTTTTCGAATAATGGCTTAGCGCCAAATTGCATGGTGATGTTTGCGGTTGTAATCAAATGAAATTCCAAGAAAGCTAGAGAGGGTTTAAATCGCGCGCAGTATACGCTAAAACGACGCCCGATAAAACTAAGCTAGGTTCTTTCTTGATAGTGAAATTGACTTAATCGTGTGATTAAAAAATAAGCTGCAAGCTAATCAATAGCTTGCAGCTTTTCTTCGCAAGAAATGTTTTTGCTGTAAAACGCTATGCGACTTCAAATAGGCTCGCTGCACCCATACCACCGCCAACACACATGGTAACAACAACATACTTTACGCCACGACGCTTACCTTCAATCAATGCATGCGCCACTGTTCTCGCGCCTGTCATACCGTAGGGATGGCCAACTGAAATAGCACCGCCGTTCACATTGTATATATCTGGGTCGATACCCAGTTGATCGCGACAGTACAACGCCTGGCAAGCAAACGCTTCATTTAGCTCCCAAAGGCCAATATCATTGATCGACAAACCATGTGCTTTTAATAGTTTTGGTACTGCATAAAGCGGCCCGATACCCATTTCTTCAGGCTCGTTGCCTGCGACCATCATGCCACGGTATATGCCCAACGCATCTAAACCACGTTGTTCTGCCAATTTGCGCTCCATAACCACACAGGCAGATGCGCCATCAGACAACTGACTTGCATTGCCCGCCGTGATGCAACCACCGTCTATCACTGGCTTGAGACCTTGCAAGCTTTCTAATGTGGTTGAGGGTCTATTGCCTTCATCTGTGTCTAATGTTACTTCTTGGAACGAAATTTCTTTTGTTTCTTTGTTCATCACCCCCATAATCGAGGTCATTGGTACGATTTCGTCATCAAACTTTCCCGCCGCTTGCGCAGCAGCAGTGCGTTGCTGAGACATCAAGGCATACTCGTCTTGTGACTCACGCGAAATGTTATACTTTTTTGCGACGTGTTCAGCGGTAAATAACATTGGCATGTAGGCGTGCTCAGCGTGCTTAATGACATTTTCATCAGTGCACTTGCTGACCCAATCAAAATAAGGCTGTTGGATTTCAGAGATATTTTCTTGACCACCCGCAACAACAACGTTCATACCATCTACCATGATTTGCTTTGCGGCGGTTGCAATTGCCATTACGCCAGAAGAGCACTGACGATCGATTGTTTGCCCTGACGCTGAATATGGTAGACCTGCTGCTAATGCAGCGAGGCGCGCAATGTTGGAGCCCGCACTACCTGCATTGAGTACCGAACCAATAATCACATCGTCAATTTCTGCGCCTTCAACACCCGAGCGGGCGACTGCATGCTTTATCGCATGTCCAGTTAAGGTAGGCGACTTGGTATTGTTAAATGCTCCGCGATAGGCACGACCAATAGGTGTACGGGCAGTGGAGACGATGACAGCTTCTTTCATAATGGGGTCCTTTTGCTTTGTTTGTAAAGCACAGTTGTTTTTGCGTCAATAAGCACACCATAATGCGGTGTTAATTGTTTGTTATCAATAGCGCTAACATTGAAGTTTTTTATTCAGTAAGATGCTTTTGAGTTATAAACATTATTGCGTACCCAGATAAGCGCAAAAATTGCTTTGCTCCAAACTGCAAATGAAGCGCGGATCGAGTGAATCGCCGGGTGGGTAGGGCAGCAAAAAAAAACACCGCCAAAAAGGCGGTGTTTTATAAATATTTGTACATAAGTACCAAACGAGTTATCGCTCAAAGTTGATTACAACTTTGAGCGATCAATAAAGCTTATGCTTCTTGAATAATAACCAATTTAACAGAAGACATTACTTCAGAATGAAGTTGAATATCAATTTCAAATTCGCCTGTTTCGCGCAATGTTCCAGTCGGTAATTTGACTTCTGACTTGGCTACTGTTACGCCAGCTGCAGTGACTGCATCAGCGATATCACGTGTACCAACAGAACCAAATAATTTACCTTCGTCACCAGCAGGAGCAGCAATTGTTACCGCACCTAGCGCAGACAATTTGTCAGCACGCGCTTGCGCAGCGGCTAATTGCTCAGCAATCTTAGCTTCTAACTCAGCGCGACGTTGTTCAAATTTATCAACGTTTGCTTTAGTCGCAGGAACTGCTTTTTGATGTGGGAACAAAAAGTTACGTGCATAACCTGATTTTACTGTGACCTTGTCACCTAGACCGCCTAAGTTGGCGACTTTGTCTAGTAGTATGATTTCCATCTTGCTACCTCTTTAAAAGTTTAAGCGCCCGCTTATTTGTGTGAATCGGTATACGGTAACAACGCTAAGAAGCGCGCACGCTTGATAGCTGTCGACAACTGGCGCTGATATTTTGCGCTAGTGCCCGTAATACGGCTAGGTACAATTTTACCACTTTCAGTCACGTAGTTTTTCAACATGCTGATATCTTTATAATCTATTTCTGCAACGCCTTCGGCAGAAAAACGACAAAATTTACGACGTCTGAAAAAACGAGCCATTATTCATCTCCCTCTACTTCGGTGCTTTCTTTTGCAGCAGCTTCGGTTGGTGCATCTTGTGAAGGACGCTCGTCACGTGGTGGACGACGGTCATCACGACGCTCTTCTTTAGCCATTGGTGATTGTTCTGTGATCGCATCTTTAGTACGCATAATCATGTTACGTAAGATGATATCGTTAAAACGGAAAGCTGTTTCTAACTCTTCTACAGACTCAGCAGTAGATTCGCAGTTAAGAAGAACATAATGTGCTTTGTGAAGCTTTTCGATTGGGTAAGCCAATTGACGGCGACCCCAGTCTTCTAAACGGTGGATTTTGCCGCCGTCTTGCTCAAGGATACCAGTGTATTTTTCAATCATGCCTGGCACTTGTTCACTCTGGTCTGGGTGAACCATGAATACGATTTCGTAATGACGCATTACTGCTCCCTACGGTTATAGTCTCGGGTAGTGAAGTCATCTACATGGAGACAAGGAACTTAGGTGTTGACTTCAAGGCGGCGAATAATACAGATCAAAGGCTGATTAAACAAGCTGTTTTTCTGTACAAAACTTAAAAATCAGACCTCAACCTTGACAACTGTCATCATGCCGACCTCAATTGCTGATACTTTTACATGTTCGCCTTGATTTATGTGTTGCTCAGAGCAAAGTACCCAAGAGATTCCCGAGTATTCGTAGCGCGGGCGCTGAGGACCTTGCTGACCGGGCGCAATCTCAGCTGGAGATACAAAGCGGTGGCCAATTAAGTCACTGGTTACCGGCGTCTTATCGACGTCGCGCTGCAATTCGCCTAACTTTTTCCAAAGCGCTGCCGCAAACACTAGGGTTAAGCCGCCTGTGCTGAGCAAAGCGGTTAGCAAGTTATCAGGTAACACGCCGATAAAAATTAAGACTGCGGTACTAACCGCCGCTAAACCGACAAAAAACAGAAAGAAAGTTGAAAAACCCAGCACCACCACTTCAGTAATCAACAATATGATCCCGATGACGAGCAGGGCTTGCGCTAAATTAGTTGAAAACCATTGCATATTATTCTCCTCACCAGCCTTGGCTGATATGCGCACGCCGCAAAATACAAACTGTGTGCTGCATTAAACTATTTTTTACTTAATGCGCTAATAATGCTCGTAGCCTGCGCTACGATTGAACCTGCATCGGTAGCACTATCCGGCAGAATAACCATAGAGGATTCTTTGGCGATAGCGCGTTTAGCTTCAATCGCACGAGTCGCCAAATCCAATTGAATCGCTTTTTGACCAGCGTCAGTATCCGCTGCCTCGCCGACTTTGCGCAGAGCTTCTGCTTGAGCTTGGGCGACCGCTATAATAGCTTCGGCTTCACCCTGAGCGCGCAAGATTTGTTCAGATTTGTCAGCTTCAGCAGCAAGTACGACTGACGCTTTTTGACCTTCGGCACGATTTATTGCGGCTTGTCGATCGCCTTCTGATTCTAATATCTGTGCCCGCTTTACACGTTCGGCTTTCATTTGAGCTTCCATCGCCTCCATTATTGAAGGAGGCGGCACAATATCTTTAATCTCGTAGCGCAGCACTTGGATACCCCAAGGACCTGCAGCACTGTTGATAGCCGCAACGATGTTTATGTTAAGTTGATCACGCTCCTCAAAGGTTTTATCTAACTCCATTTTACCAAGCTCTGAACGCATCGTCGTTTGGCTCAATTGGGTCACTGCAAAGACGTAATCTTCTACACCATAAGTGGCTTTGTAAGGGTCTAGCACTCGGAAGTAAAGTACACCATCAACACTTAATGAAATGTTATCTTTGGTTATCGCGCTTTGCTCTGGTACATCGACTGCTTGTTCTTTAAGTGAGCGGTTGGCCGCAACGCGATCAACAAAGGGTAGAATAAAGTTCAAGCCAGCTTCTTTGGTTGACTGAAACTTGCCAAAGCGCTCAACAATAAAAGCACGGTTTTGTGGAACAAACAAAATACTAGAGCGCAGAATCACGATCACAAGCACGAGTAGCGCGACTTCGACAGTAAAAATATATTGCAATACAAAATCCATTTTTATTTCCTTTGATTAATAGCGTTTACAAGCTAATTATTGTGTATTGAGAGAGAACAGATACGGATAATTTGAGCGCTTTGATTGATGTATAAATATAAAGCGCAGCGCTGTTATACGACATTTAAGTGCCAAGGCAAACAAAAGATTAGAGCTTGGACGTTAAAACATAATGTCGAAATCACTTATTACTAGCGTCTATCGTAGCCAAGCATAACTCATTTTCATGAACACTGAGCGGCCATTTGTAGTTAATTCTCTCAGGTCGTCTTGATCGTAAGCGGATTCAGAGTAGCCCAGAAAAAATTTGGTTAGTGGATTAACTTTGTAAGAGTAAAGTATCTGATACCCCACGTTAACCTCTTTTAGATTGACCACATCAGTATAGTTTTCTTGATTGCGTTCGACATCTGCATAGGCCAACGTCAGCCTCAAAAATTGTCGTTGATCGAACTGATATGTCAATCTAACGTCAGTAAGATTGGCTGTAAATAAATCCTCACCTGCTGCATCAAAATCAACGTAAGCATGCTCTATATTGAGACGCGCATGAGCGCCTACATTAATTGAAACCCCGGGCTCAAACTCAAACTGATCTCCCAAGCGATTGTTGGAAAAATCGATGAACTCTCCTTTTGCAACAAATGCATCGACTGAAAAATATTGATTAGGACGAGTAGTGAAATAGCTTGAAATGCGCTTTTCATCAAACAACTGCGTGTTGTCATCAATGCGTAAATTAGTCGCATCTTGTCGCAAACCAACGCGGTCTCGTTGCAGCAAACCTATCTCAAAAAATGATTGATAATCACCGCGGATACTGGCATAAATTTCTGATTCTCTTTCAATCAACTCACCATCGGTATTGTGCGTTATGTCCCAATCACCATTGACTCTGATGCGATTCCACCAACTATCTTGATTACGCCAGATATAACCGCCACCAATGACGCTCGTCACACGGTCGACGCTTGATTGAAAACCCAAATCAGCACGAAAATCGCCATCCGTATAATAATGCCCCGCTCTCCAAAAATATTTTTCAGCGTTGCGACGGTAATTGATCCGATAAGATAGACCTTCAATAGCATCAGGGCTGTTAGTGCGCAACGCTGACTCACTTAGTTCATCTGAGCTGCTGCAATTGTCATCACAAAATGACTGATACAAATCAAAAGGATATTCGGTCTCTGTTCTAACCGCTTGGACCTGCACTGTATCGATGTCTGACAGCCTATATTTTGCATCAATTCCTGTTACATAGTTGTGATAACTATCCGTTTCTCGCAGTGTCACGACGGTGCCAATTGATAGCTCTTCAGAGTAATCAAAGCGATATCTTAGACCCAAGTTCAGCGACTCTTCTTCTATGCTCGCAATACTTGAACCCAAATTACCAGGCACAATAAACGACGTGGTTTCGTCATTTGCGACGAAAACGCCCAGCGAATGCTTATCAACGCGCCCCGTAACTTTAGCACCATAGTCTGGCGCATTGATGTTGCGCGTATAAATTAGGGTTTGATCACTGGTAAAATAATCTTCGTTTTCGACAAAAAATGGACGCCGTTCATCAAAAAACAATGCAAATGTGTTGTTGACACTTAGCTGTGCCACATCCGACTCAACCTGAGAAAAATCAGGATTGAATGTTCCCAGCAACGAAATCTCAGGGGTGATTGCCCATTTGACATCTAAACCAATTTCTTGATTGTCAAAGTTTTCCCAGTCCATCGATTCTTCTGGTGTGCGAGTTCGGCCCGCTGCAACGACAGCGGTAGGCACCACTGCAAGGTTTTGACCTTGTTTGGCTGTTTCAAAGCCACTAGCCGAGCCTAACTGGCACAGATAGCACGAATTACCTCTATCATAAGGCACATGACTTATACGGTACTCTAGTTTGCGTGAGTAAAAGCGCACAAACTCAATGCCCCAGTTTTTTACCTCGTCAGCCTCTTTAAAATTGAGAATGCGCAAAGGAATAGCAAGTTCAACCTGATAGCCTGTATCAGTTATTTTGCCAGATGAACGCCAGATACCGTTCCAACTAGCGCTTTCATTGCCCGTCATCTCATTTTCTATGGCGTCAGTTTGGACCCCAAAAGCGTTCACGAAGAACTGATACGCAAGTCTACCATCACCATACGTGTCTAATTTGATGCCAACTAAATCTTGTCCGCTCAAACTGTCTCTGTCGCGCCAAAATGCGCGTATATTTTGTGGTTCATCATCAAATGCTTGGAACAACACAAAAAGGGTCTTACCATTTTCAAAGTAACTTACCTTCGTTGTTACGGGAGGCACTGTATTGTCAAATGTTCTAGTCACATAGTTTAGGCTTGAGCTTGATGCTTTTGACCAAATTTCGTCATTAATGTCACCATCGATTTCAGCTTCACCTTCGACAAACGGTATCTCAATGTTGCTTGGTTCTGACAGTTCGTGCGCCTGAGCATTGATAACCAGAGCATTAGCATTAGCATCAGCAGGCATGATAGCTTGAACACGGGAGACTTCAGCATCCGTTGATTGTGGGTTAAGCGCCAAAATATCAAGCGTTTCGGCTGCTGCACGGCAAATGTTGAAGGATAGAATACAAAATGTAACGCTACCGATCAGGACGTTTGAGTTGATTAATTTCAGGCCCATGCAAATTCCTGTTTTGACCAAAACCCTGTTGTTAATTGCGGGCAGGCTGTTTGTTGGCTAAGGTATAATTTGTCGCACAAAATACTATAAAGGTTTAAATCCCTAAAAACCTTTTTGATTTGAATTGTTAGCAAATATTTCATAAACGCGCCGTTATCGCCCGTTTAACTTTCGATCACACAAAGGCTCACCTGCCAGCGGGTATTGTCAAAAGCTTAATCAAGGTCTAAGGTAAACAGACCAAAAAAGGACACAAACACATGAATTATGTTAAAAAATTGGCATCGATTTTATTAAGCTTGTTGATTTGCAAGGCTGCCATAGCTGACACCAAAGCATTGGTAGGCGGGCGTCTTATCGACGGCTATGGCCATCATCCTATCGCCAACAGTGTGATATTAATTAAGGACGGAATTATCGAACAAGTTGGCACGGTTGATACGCTGCAGATTCCGTCAGGATACACCGTGATTTCGACAGAAGGACATGATGTATTGCCAGGTTTATGGGAAAACCATGCCCATCTTATGCTAAGTGGTCATGCTGACTATGTGCACTGGGACAAAGCCTACATTGACAAGCTATCGTCAGAAATCATGCCTGCCAGCGCAGAACAGTTGTTATTGGCCGGCATTACGAGTGCGAGAGACTTGGGCGCTCCCCTTAAGGACTCTATTCAGATAAAATCGCGCATTGAAAAAGGCGAAATTCCTGGTCCACGACTTTATGTGTCAGGACCTTTTTTACAATACGAACCCTATCCTGGCACTGAAGCCTTTAGATGGGCAGTAAAAACGGCCAAGGAGGGCAGGCAAAAGGTCAAGCAACTGGCCGACGCAGGTGTCGATATCATAAAGCTTGTCGACCAAGACAAAATGCCAATGGAAGCAGCCAAAGCGATCGTTGAGGAAGCACACAAACGTGGATTAATTGTAGTGGGGCATTCGCATCGTCCAGATGAAATAAGACGTGGCTTAGAAATTGGTATTGATAACTTTGAACATACCGGTTTGACCACTGCGCCAGAATATCCAGCTGACGTGATTGCTTTGTTGAAGGAACGCACTGCAAAAGGCAGAGTTGCAGGAGGTCCTTTGTACTGGACGCCCACTGTAGAAGGCTTATGGAACTACGATTTAACGGTTGCTAACCCAGAACGTTTGGATAACAAATGCTGGCACAGAGGCTTACAGCAAAGCACCATCGACGATATTCAAGCGTCACTCAAAAATGTTGGACAGTTGGATTATATGCAGTTGACGCCTTTGCGTAAACCAACGCTAAAACGAAAAATTCAGCAACTCAAAGACACGAGTGTCGTGCTATTAATTGGCACGGATAGTGGTATACCGACCAAATTTCATTGTCAGAGCACGTGGAATGAGCTCGCAATTTGGGTCGAAGAAATGGACATTAAACCAATGGACGCGATCAGAGCAGCAACTTATTGGCCGTCAGTTTTGATGGGCGTCAACGACAAAACAGGCAGTGTCTCAGTTGGTAAATATGCAGATATTATTGCTGTTAAGGGAGATGTTTTACGCTACATCAACCTTCTACAAGATGTCGATATGGTAATGAAGGGAGGGGATCTATACAAACTTGAAGGTAAGATATTAGCTGACCAATAAATAATGTATTAGTGATCTGCATTGGTCAAGTATTTGGCCAATGCTTGCCTCAATTTATGGCGCCTAATAGGTTTGGCCAAATATTCATTCATACCATTTTTTAACGCTGTTTCAATATCATTTTTCATCGCGTTGGCCGACAGTCCAATGATAGGTAAGTCAGCAAAGCCCGAATCACGGATACGCTTCGTGGCTTGATTGCCGTCCAAAACCGGCATTTGTATATCCATGAGCACCATATCATAGTAGGGCGCGTTGGTGATTTTAATAACCGCTTGCTCACCATCTTCTGCGACATCGTGGGTAAGACCAAAAGACTTTAACATTTCCCCCGTGACCATCTGATTAATACTGTTGTCCTCGACTAGCAAAACATGTCCCTTTAAGGCTTGTCGCGCTGACAAGATTTGTTGTTGGGCGCTGCCGCTTGAATCGAAAGAATGCGAAGCAACGAAGTGATTGCAACGATACACATCGTTAGCAAAGAGATAAAATTGGCTTGGTGTAAATGGATGACTAAGAATTGGGCAATTCCACTGGGTCTTAAGGATCACCTTTAGTTGCTCTGGTTGCTTATTGGTAATGCAGCCAAAATTAGCATTGCGTTGGCGTAATGCCATCACATGTCCATGAATGCGTCTAGATTCTAGACCGTCACTGACGTCGAGGATAACCACATCGTGCTCTTTTATATCATCGAGTTGATCGACCAACTCGTCTAAATGGTAATATTCAGCGCTTGCACAAATCATGTCTACGTAATTTGGGCTTACAAATGATTCTCGAGTGCTTTTGAAATACTTAATCCTGCTTTGGAAACTGTTAGTGCTTTGCAACAAAGAATGTGGGTGTGGCTCGTGTCCTAGTGTTAGTGTGCAATGAAACTCGCTACCCTGGTCGAGAGTAGAAATCGCTGTCACTTCTCCATCCATTAGTTTGACTAGTTGCCTGACAATAGATAATCCAAGTCCAGTGCCGCCAAACTCTCGGCTAGTCGAATCGTCTGCTTGGAAAAAAGGTAAAAATATCTTTTCGAGTTGTTCAACCGACATACCGACGCCAGTATCCCTGACACTGACACATAACTTAAAATATTGATGGTCAATGGCGTGCGTCGTAAAGGCGATGTTGACCTCACCATTAGGCGTGAATTTAATCGCATTGTTAACCAAATTGAGAATAATTTGTGACAGACGTAAGGGATCACCAAGCGCATTTTCAGGTAAGTCTGGCTGCACATACAAGCGCAGGTTAAGATTTTTTTCTGACGCTCGCATATTGGCAACTGCCAACAAGCTATCGAATAAAGACGTAAATGAAAACGCTCCTTGCTCTATCTCTAACTTACCCGCTTCAATTTTTGAAAAGTCTAAAATATCGTTAATAACGTTTAGCAAAATCTGACTTGAGTAAGATACTTTGCTGAGATTGAGCTTGACCTGTCGTGGTAACTCTTCATTTAAACAAAGATCTACTAAGCCCATAATCGCATGCATAGGCGTGCGTATTTCGTGACTCATATTAGCCAAAAAGATACTTTTGGATGCGTTTGCTTTTTCAGCCTGAAGCTTGGCCTCTTGCAATTTGATATTTAACTCAGATTGCGATTCATTTAATTGCTGCGCTTTTTGCAAAAGCTGCCGTGTTTGAGTGTTTTTTGCATTGAACACTTTAGCAGCCTTGGCTAGTTGACCAATTTCATCTTTGCGTAAGACACCGGGTATGTCGTCTATATCAATGTCTTTGGATAGTTTTTGGAATACTTCAGTGATTGATAGCATAGGTTTAATAATGCGGTTTGCAGTCAAAAATCCAATCCCAAGCGTTACCAGAATACCTGCTATCGAATACAAGTTCATGCGCACTTTTGCTTCGTCTATTGTCTTATTAATAGTCGCGTTAGTGTTTGAAGAATATTGCGCAGTTGCCTTGGATAGCTCTGAAGCGAGGTACAAAAACTCATTTGCTGAACCAGACATGACAACATTCACCAAAAACAAATAACCGGTAGTCGTTAACGTTAGCTGTGAAAACTCAGTTTCAATAGCGGCTAGACGCTGCTCGATAGATGATTTAACGCCCGCTGGAAACTCTATGCTGTCACTGACTTTTTTTGCCTTGGCAATTTCATCTGAAAATGAGTTTTTAAGCGCTGAACTAGGTGTCGCTAAATATTGATACGCAATATTTTCGGCCGTCACCAGACTTACAATGAAATCACTACTGTTGTCTTGTCGAGTCAAAGAGTTAGGCTTGGCAAAAGACTTGTATTGTTCTATGAGGCTAGTAATGTTGAGCAACACCCCCTGCTCAAAATAATTATTCCTCGCTCTCCTTTGCGTAATAACGTCATTAAAGTTTTCGCTGTAATCCTGTATATGTTGATCCATCGCTTGGAGCATCGCGTCATTGATATTATCGGCAATTTCATCTGGTAAATTGTTGAATAAGATTTTGAGAGATGCATTTACGCCAGTGGCGATCTCATTAAAGCGATTAATGACGGATTTACTGCCCGTATCCTTGAACACCAAAACGTGGCGTTGCAGGTTTAGCACATCACGTTCTAACTCGCGAACAAGTTTTTCTTCGTAAGTTGCCGCCTGATATGCTGATAGTGAATCCACAAATGTTTGTTGATTGAGCTTTGCAAAAAATAGCTGTGTGATAAGAAGAACAACGAAGAATACCAAAAATAAACTAATCTGAGTTTTGAGTGATAAATTGATGCGCTGGATTCGCGCCGCTAACGGTATCTTAGGCATTTAAGAACTCGTACCACTTTTGCAAGCTGTACTCATAAGTGGGCATTACTGTGTTCCAGACCGCAACGTTTTCAAATCGCTGTTGATAACTTCCGCCGCTGCGTATGCTGCCTGCTTTGACTGAAATATTGCCATCGGTTCCTTGCAAGTCTTTAGCAGCAGATTTGCCCTCATACCAATAGGCGTATTCAGCATCAGTCAAAAACGATCGCGAGCGTTGAGGGTTAGATATGTAATAGCCTTGCTTGGCGATAAACGCACCTGGCCAACCCGACAACCACCAATTCATATACTCATAAGCAACGTCTTTGATCCTACCTTGGGTGTTTGAGGATAAGCACATGACACCATGCCAGCCGCGAAATCCTTCTTTAGGTGATGCAAATCTCACCGGTACATT